>ENA-OPAC01001275-OPAC01001275.1-human-gut-metagenome-genome-assembly--contig:-NODE-1275-length-12065-cov-5.629059_pt1 | contig 12065 bp, 10 predicted proteins | sample MGYA00241052_ERZ501420 | MGnify/ENA primary metagenome ERZ501420 (study PRJEB25962, sample SAMEA2042513) | human gut metagenome | biome: human gut; feature: human-associated habitat; material: faeces... | reverse complement strand
TGGAAATATATATGGATGCAGACGAGACGATAGTGCTAAAGAAATATTCGCAGGTTGGAAGCCTGAAGAATATATCACAGGCATATGCACAGAGCCTGTCAAAGGTAACAGGAGCCATGGTATGTGTGGCGGATAGGGATGAGATAATAGCAGCAGCCGGCAAAAACCACAAAAATTATATAGGCAAGGCTTTGTCAAAAGAACTCGAGAATATTATGGATAAGAGAAAAAGTGCATTGTACAGTAAAAAAGACGATACCCTGATACCTGTGGTAAAGGACGATAAAGCTGACTGTGAAGCGCAGGCAATAGCAGTAATAGTGCATGATGGTGATAGCGCGGGAGCCGTTATACTGTGTGTTTACGATGAAAAAGCCGATAAGTCTGAGATTGCCGAAAAGCTGGCGGGTGCAGCAGCAGAATTTCTGGCTGACCAGCTTGGCTAGAGATAGCAAAAAGCAATGTAAAAACTATTTACTTGACTACAACAGTAATAAAGATGTAAAATAGCTTGATAAAGGGAGCAATTAGCTTCCTTTTGTGCTATAAAGGTATAATAGAAAATTAAGCAATTATTAATTATCTGATGTAGAGGCATTGTAGTATAATAGATAGTACATATTGGATATAGTTGTCAATTATCTATAAAGTATGCCGATATACAATGGTATACCGATAGTTTGGAGGTAACGTTTAGAAATGGCAAAACAGAAAAAGAAAAAGAAGAAAAAGCAGCATCGCGTTTTCTGGTTTTTCATAAAGCTTCAGATTTTTCTGATGGTACTGATACTTGGTGGATTATGCTTTTATTACTTTGGAGGCTATGCAGACAAGGTGGCGAAGCTTCACTCAGAGGCAGTAGAGCTCGTGCAGAAATCTGACAAAAACACATTTTTACCGGCGCGCACGAGTACACTCTACGATACAAACGGTGATGAGATATCAGAGACGGCCACTACCAAAAAGGCTGACTATGTGAAGTATGAGGATATACCGCAGAACTTCGTAAACTGCATGGTCAGTATCGAGGACAAGAAGTTCTACAAGCACAATGGTGTGGACCTAAAGGCAATAGTGCGTGCCGCAAAGTCCATCATAAAGAACAAGAGAATTACCCAGGGTGGCAGTACCATCACGATGCAGCTCGCCCGAAATATTTATCTGGATACGAACAAGAACTGGCAGCGAAAAGTCAAGGAAATGTTCATAGCGATGGAGCTTGAAAGGAAATATTCAAAGAACGATATTATGGAGTTCTACCTGAATAATGTCTATTTCATGAACGGATATTATGGTATTCAGGCAGCGTGCCATGGCTATTTTAACTGTGAGCTTTCGGATCTTGATTTGTCGCAGACTGCCTTTTTGTGTGCGATTCCGAACAGCCCGACATACTATGACCCGATAAACAACAAGGATCATACATTGACACGTCGCAATCTCATATTGAAAAATCTAAGGGAAGATGGCAAAATCACACAGCAGGAATATGAGGCCGCTATAAACGAGGAGATAACCCTCAATATGCCTGAGAAGGATGACACGGTCAAGTACAATTATGTGGATACCTATGCATATTACTGCGCTACGAGGGCGCTCATGGAGAATGAGGGCTTCAAGTTCAAGTATTACTTTGACTCAGACGATGAAGAAAAGGAGTATGATGCTTCATATGATGAGATGTATTCATATTGTCAGAAAAAGCTTTACTCAGACGGTTACAAGATTTATACATCAATTGATCTGACTATGCAGCAGCAGCTTCAGGATTCAATTGACCTTACGCTTTTGGACTTTACAGACACGACCGATGATGGCACATTTAAGCTGCAGAGTGCTGCAACCTGTATAGACAACGACACAGGCGAGGTGGTTGCAATAGTTGGTGGACGAAGCCAGGATGCGGTCAGTCATACGCTAAACCGTGCTTTCCAAAGCCATCGTCAGCCGGGAAGCTCAATCAAGCCGCTCATTGTGTATACACCATCATTTGAGCGTGGTAAGACACCGGATACCATCGTAAATGACCACAAGTTTGATGGAGGACCGTCTAACTCGGGTGATTCATATTACGGTGATGTGACTATCAGGTTTGCCGTTCAAAAATCACTGAATACTGTAGCATGGCAGCTATATGATGAGCTCACGCCAAAGGTAGGCTTACAGTATCTCAAGGATATGAATTTTACCAATATTGTAAAGGATGACTATGTCACAGCAACAGCACTTGGAGGTTTTACAACAGGTGTATCAACACTGGAGATGGCATCTGCATATTCAACACTTGAGAACGATGGAATGTACAGGAATCCGACATGTATTAAGTCGATTGTAGATTCTGACAACAATATCATATATACATCATCGCAGAAGGATACCGTCATATATACAGAGACAGCATCACGTATGATGACAGATGTCATGACAGATGTTATGAAATCAGGAACCGGACGTAGCGCTAATCTGGACAATGGCATGCCTTGCGCCGGCAAAACCGGAACCACAAACGATAAGAAGGATGGCTGGTTCTGTGGCTTTACCAGATACTACACCACATGTGTATGGGTAGGCTGCGATATGCCTGAGACAGTCAAAAAACTGACAGGAAGCTCTTACCCGGCAGAAATATGGAAGAACTACATGGATCAGATACATGCTGACCTTACACCAATAGATTTCCTGCCATATGCCCAAATATCGGATGATTATCAGGACAGCCAGGAGACACAGGATACACCTGCCGATGACCAGACGCAGAATAATCCTACAGATCAGACAGTGACCACACCTGATGCAGGAACCACAACACCGGATAAGACCACAACAAACCCGAATAAGACAGATGCTGCTGGTGGCAACACAGGTGGAAATACCGGAGACAATACAGACGGAACAACAGGCGGAAATACCGGAGAAAACAACGGTGGTAACACAGGCGGAAATGGTGGACAAAACACCGGTGGCAACACAGGTGGAAATACCGGAGAAAACAACGGTGGTAACACAGGCGGAAATACCGGAGAAAATAATGGTGGCAACACAGGTGGGAATACCGGGGACAACACAGGTGGAGCTACCGGTGGTACCACCGGAGGCGGAGCAGCTCAGTAGATTTTTCTTTGCAGTGCTGTCGGGAGTTGTGTTCTTTGCAGCATACGCACCTGTCACGATAGGAAACAAGACGATAGATGCGCTCATATATTCAGTGACCTACAATGGTTAATACCTTGCTGCAGAGGGAATTATCACAATCATAGTGATATCAATCCCACCGGTTAAGAAGGCACTCGACTATGTGAAGCAGATGGCGAACAGCCGGTAGATAATCTATATCTAAACAATTAAATTATGTAAAAATGAGCAGAATAGGTAGAAATACTTGTCCTGCTTTTTTTATTGTATATCATTGTCCCGTATCATATAAAAAATGAAAAATAAAAATACTTTGACTTGACAACTATTTAAAATGTGATATACTTTCACTGTCGAATGATTTGATGATGAAAATATTTGACATGCAAACTAGTGCAAATATACCAGCACACAAAACCGAAAATAAACACAGAAAAAGGAGAACAGAAATATGTTGGAGAAAATCAAGGAAATCGTAGCAGATCAGTTAGGAATCGACGAGGATGATATCAAATTAGAGTCAAACTTCAAGGAGGATCTTGAGGCAGATTCATTAGATCTTTTCGAGCTTGTAATGGCACTCGAGGAGGAGTACGGAGTAGAAATCCCTTCAGAGGATTTAGAGAAAATCGCAACAGTTAACGACATCATTGAGTATCTTAAGAACAAAGGTGTAGAGGCTTAAAAGACATGGAAACAAGAATAACAAAGCTTCTTGGAATCAAATACCCGGTCATTCAGGGTGGCATGGCATGGGTAGCAACCCATGAGCTTGCCAGCGCTGTGTCCAATGCAGGCGGACTTGGCATCATCGGAGCAGGCGGAGCCCCGGCTTCATGGGTAAAGGAGCAGATAGTCGCTGCAAAGAAGGAGACAGATAAGCCGTTCGGAGTCAACCTCATGCTTATGAATCCGGAGGCCGATGAGATAGCAAAAATCATCGCCGAGGAAAAGGTAAAGGTAGTCACCACCGGCGCAGGAAATCCTGCAAAGTACATGGATATGTGGAAAGAAGCAGGCGTCATCGTAATCCCTGTAGTTGCAAGCGTAGCACTCGCAAAGCTCATGGAGAGAGGCGGGGCAAGTGCAGTAATCGCCGAGGGAATGGAGTCAGGCGGACATATCGGAGCACAGACTACCATGACACTTGTGCCACAGGTTGTTGATGCAGTGAGCATCCCTGTTATCGCAGCAGGCGGAATTGCAGACAACAGAGGCTTTAATGCGGCATTTGCACTCGGTGCGGAGGCAGTCCAGATGGGGACACGCTTTGTCACCGCAAAAGAATCGATAGTACATGAAAACTATAAGCAGAAGGTCATTAAGGCCAAGGATATAGATTCCGAGGTTACAGGAATGAGCACAGGCCATCCGATCAGAGTGCTCAGAAACAAGATGACCAGACAATATCTTAAGCTGGAAAAGGAAGGAGCTCCATTTGAAGAGCTCGAAAAAATGACACTTGGCGCACTCAGAAAAGCCGTTGTGGACGGAGATACCGTATATGGCAGCGTCATGGCAGGTCAGAGCGCAGGCCTCGTAAAGAAAGAGGAAACCTGCAAAGAAATCATTGAGGATGTAGTGGGACTGAACAAATAGACAGTATTCACTTTTACATGCAAATTTAAGGATACCGGGCCGCCTGAAAAGGGTGACTTACGGTATCCTGTCAGAAATAAGGAGAAACCGAAAATGGGTAAGAGAGTATTTATGTTTCCCGGACAGGGCTCACAGTATATAGGAATGGGTAAGGAGTTTTACGATACAATGCCAAATGCAAAGGCAGTAATCGACCTTGCCAGTGAACAGACAGGCTTGGATATTCCGGCATTATGCTTTGAGGAAAATGACAAGCTGAATATTACAGAGTACACACAGATATGTATGCTTGCAGTTGAGGCAGCTATATATCAGGCAATCATTGACAAAGGTATCACACCTGATGTCACAGCAGGCTTAAGCCTTGGGGAATATGGTGCTCTTATCGCATCAGGAGCCATGACTATGGCAGATGCATTCGCAGTTGTCAGAAAAAGAGGAATCTACATGCAGGAGGCAGTTCCTACAGGTGGAGCCATGACAGCGGTTTTAGGACTTGATCCGCAGATCATTGAGGATATCTGCAAAAAGACAGCAGATGAGACAAATTCAGTGGTATCGGTAGCCAACTATAACTGCCCGGGACAGATTGTTATCACAGGAGAAAAGGCAGCAGTAGATGCCGCCGCAGCAGCATGCAGCGAGACAGGCGCCAAGAGATGCGTACCGCTCAAGGTCAGCGGACCTTTCCACTCAGCAATGCTTAAGGGCGCAGGCGAAAAGCTCGCAGATGCACTTGAAAGTGTAGAAATCCACGATATCAAGGTGCCGTATATCACAAATGTCACAGCAGACTATGTGAAGTCACCGGCAGATGTCAAGGATTATCTGACACAGCAGGTTTCATCGTCAGTACGCTGGCAGCAGACCATCGAGCGCCTTATCGCAGACGGTGCAGATGAGTTCGTGGAAATCGGACCGGGACGATCACTCAGCGGATTTATGAGAAAGATAAATAGAGACGTAAAAGTCGTAAACATAGACAAACTGGAGGATTTTGAAAAGTATGTTAACAGGTAAAAATGCCCTGGTTACAGGCGCAAGCCGCGGAATTGGAAGACAGATAGCTCTTACACTTGCCGCAGCACACGCCTTTGTAATAGTAAATTATAATGGTTCAAAGGAAAAGGCAGATGCCGTTGTTGCAGAGATAAAGGCAGCAGGCGGTGATGCAGTTTCTTATCAGTGCAATGTATCTGATTTTGACGAGTGCCAGAATATGATAACAGCGCTCATCAAGGAGTACAAGCACATAGATATCCTCGTAAACAACGCAGGAATCACAAGAGACGGTCTCATCATGAAGATGAGCGAGGCAGACTATGACGCAGTGCTTGACACAAACCTTAAGGGTGCGTTCAACACAATCCGTCATATGTCACGCTATTTCTTGAAGCAGAAATCAGGAAGAATTATCAATATTTCATCAGTTTCCGGTATACTCGGAAATGCAGGACAGGCCAACTACAGCGCCAGCAAGGCAGGAGTTATAGGACTCACAAAGGCTGTAGCCAGAGAGCTTGCCAGCCGGGGAATCACAGCAAACGCAGTGGCACCGGGCTTTGTAGAGACAGAGATGACAGATGTGCTTGCCGATGCGGCAAAGGAGAATCTTTTATCACAGATTCCGCTTGGCAGACCGGGAAACACAAAGGATATCGCAAACGCAGTATTATTTTTAGCATCAGATGCAGCAGGCTACATCACAGGCCAGGTGCTGTCTGTTGACGGAGGAATGGCAATATGAGTAGAAGAGTAGTTGTAACAGGACTTGGAGCAGTAACACCAATCGGAAATAATGTGGACGATTTCTGGACATCGGTAAAGGCCGGAAAAATCGGATTTGACCACATCACAAAATTTGACACAACAGATTATAAATGTCACATTGCAGCAGAGCTTAAGGATTTTAACCCACAGGATTTTATGGACAGAAAGGCAGCAAAGAGAATGGAGCCATTCTCGCAGTACGCTGTAGCTGCTGCAAAGCAGGCAATTGATGACAGCGGACTTGATATCGAAAAGGAAGATCCATACATGGTTGGATGTGCCATCGGTTCAGGTATCGGAAGTCTTCAGGCTATGGAGCGCGAGACACAAAAGCTTTATGAAAAGGGACCAAACAGAGTCAATCCTCTGCTTGTTCCGCTTATGATCTGTAACATGGCAGCAGGAAATGTTTCCATCCAGTTCGGTCGCAAGGGAAAGAGTATCAATGATGTAACAGCCTGCGCTACAGGAACAAACACAATCGGTGAGGCATACAGAAGCATCCAGTACGGTGAGGCTGACGTGATGGTAGCCGGTGGTACAGAGGGCAGTGTATGTCCTATCGGAATCGCAGGATTTACAGCACTTACAGCGCTTTCTACAGTAGATGATCCGGCAAAGTGCTCACTTCCGTTTGACAAAAACAGAAGCGGCTTTGTAATGGGCGAGGGCGCAGGAGTAGTTATCCTTGAGGAGCTTGAGCATGCAAAGGCAAGAGGTGCAAAGATTTATGCAGAGGTAGTCGGATACGGCTGCTCATCGGATGCATACCATATCACATCTCCGCAGGAGGATGGCGCAGGTGCAGCAAGAGCCATGACCAATGCCATGAGCGATGCAGGTGTCACACCGGCAGATGTAAAATACATCAATGCTCACGGAACAGGCACACATCACAATGATCTCTTTGAGACAAGAGCAATCAAGCTTGCGTTCGGTGATGAGGCTGCAAATCTTAAAATCAATTCAACAAAGTCTATGATAGGACATCTGCTCGGAGCAGCGGGAGCTGTTGAGTTTATAACATGTGTGAAGGAAATCCAGGATGGATTTATACATAAGACTGTTGGCTATGAGACTCCTGATGAGGAGATTGACCTCAATTACTGCAAGGACAGCTATGAGGAGCCTGTTGAGTATGCACTTAGCAATTCACTGGGATTCGGTGGACATAATGCAAGTATTCTGCTCAAGGCGTATAAATAAATAGCTTCTGCTTTTTAAGGGGCTTCGCGCATTCAGGCTGTGAGGTCCGGGGAGCACACAGTATATTCCTCGTGAAAAATATGAAGTCAGTCACGGCATTTTGCACGGACAGGCTGTGATATGGTGTTAGTGCTTCATGCTATTGGAGTGGATGGAACGCCGTGACAGTTCATATTTTTCATTCAGAACACACTGTGTGCTTCCCGGCTCCACGTTGCGGAGCGCGAAGTATGTAGATAGTTTAGAGCGAATTGAGAAAGGATAGATGTATATGTCAATTATGAATACGCAGCAGATTATGGATATTCTGCCGCACCGCAGTCCGTTTCTTCTCATTGATACGGTTGAGGAGCTGCAGCCGGGCGTAAAGTGTGTGGCTAAGAAGAATGTGACTATGAATGAGCCACATTTTATGGGACATTTTCCGGGAAATCCGGTGATGCCGGGAGTGCTTATTATTGAGGCTTTGGCGCAGACAGGTGCAGTTGCCATTCTTTGTCAGGATGAGTGGAAGGGCAAGACTGCATATTTTGCAGGCATCAATAATGCCAAGTTCAAGCAGAAGGTGGTTCCGGGAGATACGCTGGAGCTGACCACTGAGATTATAAAGGTTAAGGGTCCTATCGGTGTGGGCAAGGCTGTTGCCAGGGTAAACGGCAAGGTTGCCTGTATGGCGGAGCTTACATTTGCAATAGGTTAATTGCATAAGGAGACAAGATGAAGTTATTCAAGAAGAAAGATAAAAATATAGAGGCTGAAGAGACTTTAGCAAAGAACGCTGAGAGCGCAAAAACAGCCGCAGATGGCAAAAATGCCGGTGCAGTACAGGAAGCAAAAGAGGATGTCCCTGAGACAATCGTTTGTCCCAAGTGTGGCAAGACTGTGCTCAAATCAGTTGTAAAACAGCACAAATACGTCTGCTATGAGTGTAATTATTATTTCCGTGTGCGTGCTAAAAACAGAATCAGAATGGTTTCCGACAAGGAAGCATTTGAGCCATGGTTTACAGAGCTTACAACAGGAAATCCTCTCAATTTCCCTGAGTATGAGGAGAAAATTGCAAAGACTCAGGAGAAAACAGGACTTTCTGAGGGCATTGTCATCGGTAAGACAAAGATTTACGGTGAGGAGACAGTGCTTGGTGTAATTGATTCAAGATTTATGATGGGAAGCATGGGCCATGTGGTTGGTGAGAAAATCACAAGCGCGTTTGAGCGTGCCACAGAGGAAAGACTTCCGGTTATATTATTCTGCTGTTCAGGCGGTGCCAGAATGCAGGAGGGTATCATTTCGCTGATGCAGATGGCTAAGACTTCAGCCGCAGCAAAGCGTCATTCAGAGGCAGGACTTTTATATGTGCCTGTACTCACAGATCCTACAACAGGTGGTGTGACAGCCAGCTTTGCAATGCTTGGAGACATCATTCTTGCAGAGCCAAAGGCACTTATCGGCTTTGCGGGTCCTCGTGTTATCGAGCAGACCATCGGACAGAAGCTGCCTGAGGGCTTCCAGAGGGCAGAGTTTCAGCTTGAGCACGGCTTTGTGGATATGATAGTTGAGCGTGAGGATTTAAAGAAGACTCTTTACAAGATTTTACGTGCTCACAGACCTACCATTGGCTATGCCAATTTTGACCCGCTTCACTCAGACGACAATTACGAGCCGACAGAGCTTATGAAGGAGCGCGAGGCAAAGGCTAAGCCATTTAAGGTATGGGACAAGGTTAGCGCCGCAAGACAGATTAAGAGACTTGCATCGGTTGACTATATGGACTATATCTTTGATGAGTTTATGGAGCTGCACGGAGACAGATATTTCCGCGATGACCCGGCTATCGTAGGCGGAATTGCATATTTAGACGGCCAGCCGGTCACAGTTATCGGTGTCCACAAGGGAAAAGACCTTGAAGACTGCGCAAAGAGAAACTATGGTATGCCATCACCTGAGGGCTACCGCAAGGCACTGCGCCTCATGAAGCAGGCAGAGAAATTCAACCGTCCAATAATAACCTTTGTCAATACATCAGGAGCTTATCCGGGAATGGAGGCAGAGGAAAACGGACAGGGTGAGGCAATCGCAAGAAACCTTTATGAGATGAGCGGCATCAAGGTGCCAATCCTTTGTCTCATGATAGGAGAAGGCGGAAGCGGCGGAGCTTTAGCTCTTTCTGTAGGAAATGAAGTGTGGATGATGGAAAATGCCACATACTCAATCCTCTCGCCAGAAGGCTTTGCATCTATCCTCTGGAAGGACGGAAAGCGTGCAAAGGAGGCCGCAGAGGTAATGAAGATTACAGCACACGACTTAAAGGAGCTTGATGTCGTGGATGATATAATACCTGAGTTTGGCGGAGCCGACGAGGATGCCCTTTCATCAATCGGAAACTACATGAAGGGCAACATGAAGAAATTCTTGGAAAAAGAAAGCAAATTGACAAAGGACCAGCTCTTGGAGGAAAGATACAAGCGTTTCCGCAAGTTCTAGTCTCGGAAAGGAAATTCTATGAAGATAGTTGGAACAGGAAGCTGCCTGCCACAGAGAGTGGTCTCAAACGATGACCTGGCAGTCATAATGGACACATCTGACGAGTGGATCAGCTCGCGTACAGGAATAAGAAACAGACACATTGCAACGACTGAGACAACAACCTCACTTGCCTGTGATGCAGTAAAAAGTGCGCTGCAGGATGCGGGGATTGACGGAAGTGAGATAGACTTGATAATAGCGGCAAGCGTATCCACAGACAAAATCGTTCCATCGCTCGCATGTCAGATTCAGGCTGAGATAGGTGCAGGCAGTGCAGTGGCATTTGACATAAATGCCGCATGCTCAGGCTTTTTATTCGGGCTTGCCACAGCGGATGCATATTTTAAGACCGGCAGGTTTCACAAGGCAGTCGTAGTGGGAGCAGAGGTTCTTTCAAAAATAATGGACTGGAATGACAGAAGCACCTGTGTACTCTTCGGAGACGGAGCAGGAGCAGCGGTTGTGACAGACGAGGGCGATGCCTTCAAGGGCTTTGTACAGGGTTCTGACGGAAAAGGCGGTGAGGCGCTTGACGGAGACAACCGTCCTGTAGTCAATCCGTTTACCGACAATGGAAAGCAGTCTGCACTTGGTGGCTATGTCACCATGGACGGTCCTGCTGTATACAAGTTTGCGGTAAAGACAGTGCCAAAGGCTATAAATGAGCTGCTTGATGAAATCGGCTGGAGCGCAGATGATGTGGATGTCTATGTGCTGCATCAGGCCAATATCCGTATTATTGAGTCGGTTGCCAAGAGGCTTAAGCAGCCTATGGACAAATTCCCGACCAATTTACAGCATTGTGGAAATATTTCTGCGGCAAGTGTGCCGATTTTGCTTGATAAAGTCCGCAAAGATGGTATGATAAAGCATGAGGAAAAAATAATTTTATCAGGCTTTGGAGCAGGACTTACATGGGGAGCCTGCGCCATAGAGTGGCAATAGAAAGAGGTATTTATGACGGCAGATGAAACTTTAAATGAATTATTGGTGTGTCTGTTCAAGGATTTGACAGAGATAGAGGGCAGATGTCTGATAACAGACGAATTTTCTGATATTTCTATCAACGATATGCATATAATAGAGGCAATAGGAGTAGATGAGCCAAAGCGCTCCGGCACCGTAGCCAAGCTTATGTCTATCACTCTGGGCACACTGACAAAGGCAATAGATGGTCTCACCCGCAAGGGATACGTGAACCGTATCCGCAGTGAGGAGGATAAGCGTGTGGTAAAGCTCTCACTCACCGGCAAGGGAAAGAGTGCATACTATCATCATGAGCAGTTTCATCGTCATATGATAGAGCATATAAAGGACGGTCTTTCGGATGACGAAATGAAAGTTCTTATAACTTCACTTGCAAAACTCTCGGATTATTTCAAGGTGGTATATTCCGATGATGAGGAGAATCAGTACCAAAACTGGGATAATATAAATGAAGATAATAAATAAAATGAATTTTTTTTATATAAAACCTTCAAAAATTACTTGATTATAGCAATAGATTTATATAAAATAAACTTGTTGATGTCAAAAATAATTTTGTAAAGGAGATATAAAAATGAGCTATGTTGATGAAGTACTCGCAGTAGTACAGAAGAAAAACGCTGAACAGCCTGAATTCTTACAGGCAGTAACAGAGGTACTTGATTCTTTAAGACCTGTAATCGAGGCAAATGAGGAGCTTTACAGAAAGAATGCTATCCTCGAGAGAATCACAGAGCCGGATCGTCAGATCATGTTCAGAGTACCATGGGTAGATGACAATGGTCAGGTACAGGTAAACAGAGGTTTCCGTGTACAGTTCAATAATTCCATTGGACCATACAAGG
>ENA-OPAC01001273-OPAC01001273.1-human-gut-metagenome-genome-assembly--contig:-NODE-1273-length-12092-cov-2.223311_pt1 | contig 12092 bp, 10 predicted proteins | sample MGYA00241052_ERZ501420 | MGnify/ENA primary metagenome ERZ501420 (study PRJEB25962, sample SAMEA2042513) | human gut metagenome | biome: human gut; feature: human-associated habitat; material: faeces... | reverse complement strand
CCGCACTTTTTGTTTTGGGGATTATTTCAATGTGGCTAAAATAATCTGTTCTGGCTCCACATGTAACCATACATCTTGTCCCACTTTCCAACCATCTTGGCTATGAATGCTCGCGCAAAATTCAATTGAGCTGTCCTTTAATTGCACAATGGCTTCTTCGTTTTCCATTGAAAGAATAGTTGCTTGGAAGAGGTTATTTTTTTCTTCTAATGGGGTGGTACTAATTTTCACCCAAGGGGCTTTAAACATGACCATCACTTCTTTTTCAGTAATGAGTCTGAGACGCTCAGCACTGCGCATTGTGATTGAAACATGTAATGGATGAGGTAAATCCTGAATGTTTACTGCAACAATGCAGCGGGAGTCCACAATATGTTGGCTTGCCACCTTACCAAAAAATTGATTGCGCGCGCTACTTTGTAAGGAGAATTTTGCCGTTGCTGAAAGCAGGCTGTTTAACGGGATCGTCTCATCTTGCAGAATATGAAAGGCGTGCTCTTGCGTTTGTTCGAGCAAATCATAAAGCTGCAGTAAACGCTCGGCATAAGTGGTTAATGAGGTACCGCCCCCATTTTTCCCACCGATATTACGTTCTAAAAGCGGTTTGGGGCTGATTTTATTCATTGCCTCAAGGTGATCCCAAGCACTTTTATAGCTTACTTTGGCATTTTTGGCCGCTTGGTTGATTGAGCCACATTCTTTAATTTCTTTTAAGAGGCGAACACGTTTTGGATCAATAAATAATTCTTGATGAAGTTTGATCGTCAGTAAAATTTCAGTTTGTTTCATCATCTCCTCCTAATACACAATTCTGTTTATTTTACTTGATCTTTAAGTTTTTCTGTATGCTTATTTAAAAATTCAAGTTATAATTTATCCGTAGTATATTTTTTTATATATAGTTTCATTTATATAGGAGATAAATAATGAAATTAACTAAATTTGCAACCGCACTTTTAATTGCGGGTATGGGGGTATCTTTTGCTGCATCAGCAAAAGTGACTGTGTTTGCTGCCGCTTCAATGACTGATGCGTTAAAACAAATTGCGGATCAATATCAAACTGAAAAGCCAAATAATACCGTTGTTTTCTCTTTTGCTTCTTCTTCCACCCTTGCAAAACAAGTTGAAGAAGGTGCACCAGCAGACTTATTTATTTCAGCAAGCAACAAATGGATGAAATATTTATCAGATAAGAATCTCATTGTAAAAGAAACTGAAAAAGTTATAGCTGGCAACGAATTAGTGTTAATTGCACCAGCTAAAAGTGCCACTAATTCAGTGGATATTGCCAAAGGTGAATGGATTAAAGGCTTAAAAGACAGCTATTTATCTGTAGGTGATCCTGCGCATGTTCCTGCAGGACAATATGCTGAAGAGTCATTAACGAAATTAAATTTATGGGATCAAGTTAAAGATAAATTAGCGCGTGCGAAAGACGTGCGTGGTGCGTTAGCCTTAGTTGAACGCGCAGAAGCGCCTTACGGTATTGTATACAGCACCGATGCGAAAGTGAGTAACTCAGTGAAAACAGTCGGCGTATTCCCGAAAGACAGTTATAAACCAGTTGAATATCCCGTTGCGATTTTAAAAGATCATGACAACGCGGATACCCGTGATTTCCTTAATTACTTAGAATCGAGCGCAGCGAAAAAAATATTTGTTGAATATGGTTTCTCTGTGAAATAATGAGCTCAGACTTTATAAAGAAAGGACAGGCAACTGTCCTTTTTGTTATCTCTGAAGAAATTTCGTCATATCGATATATACACAAGGAAATATTTTGCTCTCTTGGTTTCAATTAAGCCCGATGGAATGGGATGCGATTCACTTAAGCATGAGTGTCGCATTGAGTTCTATGCTTTGGAGTTTGCCCTTCGCAATTTTTATCGCTTGGTTGCTGGCTCGTAAGGAATTCTACGGTAAGTCGCTAATCACAGGAATTATTCATCTGCCTTTGGTGTTACCGCCGGTGGTAATCGGTTATTTATTATTAGTCGCCATGGGGCGTAACGGCTTTATTGGCAAGTATTTATATCAATGGTTTGGCTTATCCTTTGGCTTTAGCTGGAAGGGGGCAGTATTAGCTTCAGCGGTGGTGGCATTTCCATTGGTCGTACGAGCGATACGTCTTTCCTTAGAAAGCATCGATTTTAAGTTAGAGCAAGCCGCACAAACGCTTGGCGCTTCGCCTTTGGGAGTCTTTTTTACAATCACGTTGCCTCTTTCTTTACCTGGCGTATTGGCGGGTTTAGTATTAGGTTTCGCACGTTCTTTAGGGGAATTTGGCGCAACCATTACCTTCGTATCTAATATTGCGGGGGAAACCCAAACCATTCCTTTAGCGATGTATTCGTTTATCCAAACACCTGGCGCAGAAGCACAAACTGCACGCCTTTGCTTGTTTGCGGTGATCCTTTCATTAATTTCCTTATTGCTTTCCGAAGCCTTAAGTAAACGGATGCAGAAAAAATTGGGGCAGGGCGATGCTACACATTAATGTACAACAACAATTAGGCCGCCTAACCTTACGAGCGGATCTGCAACTGCCAACTCAAGGTGTGACGGCTATTTTTGGTTTGTCAGGTTCGGGTAAAACCTCATTGATTAATTTGGTGAGTGGTTTAACTCATCCTGATCAGGGATTTATTCGTTTAAATGACCGCACTTTGGTGGATGTGGAGAACGGTGAGAATCTCCCCGTGCATCAGCGCAAAATTGGTTACGTATTCCAAGATGCTCGTTTATTTCCGCATTACAACGTCAAAGGCAATTTACGTTATGGAATGAAGAATGTCAGCCGTGAAGACTTTGACTATATCGTTCAGCTACTTGGTATTGAACCGTTACTCAAACGCTATCCGCTTACTTTATCGGGTGGCGAAAAACAACGTGTGGCGATTGGGCGAGCCTTATTAACGGATCCTGATATTTTGTTAATGGATGAACCGCTTTCAGCTTTAGATGTGCCTCGCAAACGTGAGCTTATGCAATATCTGGAAAGTCTATCCAAAGAAATTAATGTGCCGATTTTATATGTGACGCACAGTTTGGATGAATTATTACGTTTGGCCGATCGCGTTGTGCTGATGGAAAACGGCAAAGTGAAAGCCTATGACACCTTAGAAAATGTGTGGAACAGTCCGTTATTTGCCCCTTGGAAAGGCGAATCGGAACAGAGTAGTGTGTTGGCGTTGCCCGTATATTTACATAATCCAACCTATAAAATGACCGCACTTTCTTTGGGTGAACAGCAACTTTGGATTAACGAAGTGCATCATCAAGCGAATGAAAAAGTGCGCGTCTGTATTTATAGTTCCGATGTGTCACTCACACTCAGCAAGCCAGAGCAAACGAGTATTCGTAATATTTTACGAGGGCAAATTGTACAAATCGTTCCGCAAGAGAATCGCATTGACATTGCGGTATTGGTGGAAGGGCATAAAGTTTGGGCAAGTATCAGTAAATGGGCGTTTAATGAATTGCATTTTGCTCAAGGCATGGATGTTTATGTACAAATAAAAGCCATTTCTGTCGTCTAACAATCACTCTCTTTTCAATCTGAGAAAGGGATAAAATCGTTTATCCCTTTTAAATTCAATTTAGTTATATCTCATTCCTAAAAAACATTTTATTTCCTTTGATAAAAACCATTAAATAGACTTAGTTATCAACTTCTTAAGGAACAAAAATGTTATTTCTTACTTTAGTGCTTTTTGTTGTAGTGCTTTTAGGGCTTAATTATCTCTATCGTAGCACGCAAAAATTAGGTCAAACGGTATTTGTTGGTTTGTTATTAGGGCTTGTAGGCGGTGCCTTAGGTGAGCAAGAAACCGTGAAAACCGCCTTGGATTGGATCAATTTAGTGGGCGGTGGTTATGTTCGCTTACTCCAAATGATTGTAATGCCGTTGGTGTTTGTATCGATCCTTTCTGCGATTACACGTTTAAATCAAGCCGGCTCATTAGGCAAAATCAGTTTTAGCGTACTTTCTGTGCTTTTAGTTACCACAGCCATTGCAGCATTAATCGGTATCATTATGGTGCAAGTATTTGGTTTAACTGCAGAAGGTTTAGTGGCAGGTGAGCGTGAGTTAGCGGCACAGGCGAAAGTTGTAGGACGAGTTGATCAAGTCAGCAACCTTTCTATTCCTGCGATGTTGATTTCCTTTATTCCTAAAAATCCATTTGCAGAATTAACTGGAGCGAATCCAACTTCGATTATCAGCACCGTGATTTTCTCTGCATTTTTAGGTGTAGCAGCATTAAGTTTACGCAAAGAAGATCAATCACTCGGTGATCGTATTGCACAAGGGGTTGATACATTAAATAAATTAGTTATGCGTTTAGTACGCTTTGTCATTCGTTTAACCCCTTACGGCGTGTTCGCGTTAATGATTAAAATGGCGGCTACGTCAAAATGGGAAGATATTCTGAACTTAGGTAGCTTTATTGTTGCATCCTATATTGCGATTATCTTAATGTTTATTGTGCATGGCGTATTACTTGGTTTATCTGGTATTAACCCAATCACTTACTTCAAAAAAGCATTGCCAACATTGAGTTTCGCCTTTACCTCTCGTTCAAGTGCAGCAAGTATTCCGTTAAACATTGAAACTCAAACAGATAAACTGGGTAATAACCCTGTTGTAGCAAACTTTTCCGCGACCTTTGGGGCAACAATCGGACAGAATGGTTGTGCGGGGATTTATCCAGCGATGCTAGCGGTAATGGTGGCGCCAACAGTGGGTGTTGATCCATTTACGGTGAGCTATATTGCAACATTAGTATTAGTGGTAGCGATTTCCTCTTTCGGTATTGCTGGAGTGGGTGGTGGCGCAACCTTTGCTGCGATTGTGGTGTTATCGACTTTAAATCTCCCGTTAGAATTAGTCGGTTTATTGATTTCAATTGAACCATTAATTGATATGGGACGAACTGCACTGAATGTGAATGGTGCAATGACAGCCGGAACATTGTCTAGCAAATGGTTAAAGCTTAAAGAATAATAGAGAGAAAAAGGACCTGTGGATAGGTCCTTTTTTATCAATAAAAAAAGTGCGGTCAGTTTCAAAATAGTTTTAAAATTGACCGCACTTTCTGTTTAGGATTACTTACCTAAGTTATCAAAGAATTTCTTCACACCGTCTAAAAAGCTTGAAGATTTCGGGCTATGAGATTTTTGCCCTTTCAAACTTTCTTCCAGTTTTTCTAATAATTCTTTTTGTTCTTTATTTAAGTTCACCGGCGTTTCAATCACCACGCGACAAATGAGATCACCTGCGTAGCCAGTACGTGTAGAGCTTACCCCTTTACCACGCATACGGAACAGTTTGCCTGTTTGGGTTTCCGCAGGAATTTTGAGTTTCACTTTACCGTCTAAGGTCGGAACTTCAATTTCACCACCTAATGCAGCCATTGAGAAACTGATTGGCACTTCGCAGTAGAGATTATTGCCATCACGTTCAAAGATATGATGTTCTTTAACGTGAATCACCACATATAAATCGCCTGCTGGTGCACCATTTTCACCCGCTGCACCTTCACCGCTTAAGCGTAATTGGTTGCCGGTATCCACACCTGCTGGGATTTTAACAGAAAGGTTTTTCTTCTTGTGAACACGACCTTCGCCATGGCAGCTTTTACATGGTTTTTCAATTTTCTTACCAGAACCATGACAAGTCGGACAAACCGCTTCAGTTACGAAGAAGCCTTGTTGACGACGAACACGACCAGAACCATGACAGCTTGGACATGTTTCAACTTTTGAGCCTTTTTCTGCGCCAGTACCATCGCAGCTATCACAGTGAGCAAGCGTATTGATTTGGATGTCTTTGGTTGTACCTTTTACGGCTTCTTCTAACGTAATTTGGATGTCATAACGTAAATCTTCACCACGCACTACGCGCTGACGACCACGTCCGCCACCGCCGAAGATATCGCCGAACATATCACCAAAAATATCACCGAAATCAGCGCCGCTGAATCCGCCACCGAAGCCACCGCCTCCCATGCCACCTTGTTCAAAGGCTGCATGACCGTATTGATCGTAAGCGGCGCGTTTTTCTTTATCACCTAGGATTTCATAGGCTTCTTGGATTTCTTTAAATTTTTCTTCTTTGGCTTTATCACCTTTGGTTCTATCAGGGTGATATTGCATGGCGAGTTTTTTGTAAGCACGTTTAATTGCTTTTTCATCTGCGCCACGTTCAACACCAAGAACGTCGTAATAATCTTTCTTTGCCATAATGTTTTCGTTTTCCGTTTAAAAATATAAATTTAAAAAATTTTATTTTGTTATTGTATGGTATTGCGTTAACAACATACCTAAGAATAAAAATAATGCCGAAGTCAGAAATATCAAGGGTAAATTCGTTAATTTATGACTTATTTTGCTGCTGCAAATGCTTGCTCTAAGTCTGCTAAAATATCTTGGATATTTTCAATACCGCAAGAGAGACGAATAAGTCCTGCAGAAATCCCCGCTTTTTCTAATTCATCTTCATTTAATTGGCGGTGCGTTGAGGTTGCTGGATGTAACGCACAAGTACGAATATCGGCTACGTGTACTTCACGTGAGGTCATTTGTAACGCATTTAACCATTTTGCAGCGGTTTCTTTGCCACCTTTAATCTCAAAGGAAATGACACCACACAAACCGTTCGGTAAGTATTTTTGTTTGAGTGCGTAATCTGGTGAGCTTGGTAAGCCAGGATAATTCACTTTAGCGACTTGTGGATGTTTTTCTAAAAACTCGGCTACAGCCTGTGCATTTTCATAATGACGTTGCATACGAAGTGCAAGGGTTTCCATACCTACATTCAATAAGAAACTATTTTGTGGGGCAGGTGTTGCACCTAAATCACGCATTAATTGTACACGTGCTTTGACAATATAAGCCGCAGGACCAAAGGTTTCTGTATAAACTAAACCATGATAAGTTTGGTCTGGCGTGCTTAATTGCGGATATTTGCCATTATTCCAATTAAAGTTACCACCATCAGTAATGGAGCCACCTAAGGCAATAGCATGACCATCTAAATATTTAGATGTGCTGTGAATGACCACATTTGCGCCAAATTCGATTGGGCGACAAAAATAAGGGGTGGCAAAAGTGTTATCAATTAATAATGGCGCCTCTGCAGCTTTCGCTAAGGCAGCAAATTTTTCAATATCTAATACTCGTAAAGCAGGGTTAGCAATAGTTTCAGCAAAAACAGCTTTTGTATTTGGACGAATCGCTTTTTTGAGTTCTTCAAGCGGTAAGTCTTGATCCACAAAACTCACTTCAATGCCCATTTTTTTGAATGTATGGGCAAATAAATTGTAAGTACCGCCATATACATAAGAAGAGGAAATAAAATGATCACCGGCTTCTAAAATATTCAACATCGCATAGAAAACCGCAGATTGACCAGAAGCCGTACACATTGTTGCAACGCCACCTTCAAGTGCCGTAATTTTTTCTTCCGCAGCATTTGTCGTTGGGTTTGCTAGGCGAGTATAGAAATAACCTGCAGCTTGTAAATCAAATAGCTTGCCAATTTCTTCTGCAGAATCGTAGGTATAAGTCGTGCTTTGCACGATAGGTTGAACACGTGGCTCACCATTTTTAGGGCTATAGCCAGCATGGAGGCATTTCGTTTCGAATTTCATTGTTTTTTCCTTTGTTGTGTTTGTTTTGGGATAAAGTGCGGTTGTTTTTTATAAAATTCTACGCACTTTGAGCTTAGCAATGTGGTTCAACAGCGATATAAATTTCTACCAAACCATCAGGGTGGTATTTTTCAAAATCCACCGAATAAGCCCGCTTAAGTAAACCTTGTTGTTCTTTTTTCCAGATCAGTTGCCATGTTTGATAAATTTCATCTACTTTGCAACGAAAAACTTCGTAGAAACTCAAATCTTCAATTTCAATCACCGGGATATCTGTTTCTAATACTACTTCACTTGCAATCGCAAAATCATAGTCAGCTTGGTAATTCGTAGCATAATTAAAATAAATGCCATAACAACAGTGACCTTGTGGTAGTTTATTGAGGTTGTTTTGCCAAAGGGACGGGATTATCTCATCTGCTATGTTATTATTTAAGCGTTGCTGTACGATTGGGTAGAGTTTTAACGCCATTTATCCTCCTGGTTTATTTTTCCTGACCATAAAGTCAGGAAAAATTGTGCTTGATGGATACACCAAAAGGGCGTATTGCTACGCCCTTCTATTTTAGTGAGAGTGAAATTACTTATTATCTTTCACTTCTTCAAACTCAGCATCAACGACATCATCATTTGGTTTGCTGTTGCTTTGAGCTTGTTGTGCATCAGCTTGCGGTTGAGCAGCTTGAACAAGTTTTTGAGCAACTTCTGCAAGCGCTTGAAGTTTAGCTTCGATTGCTGCTTTATCTTCGCCTTTAGCTGCAGTTTCTAAATCGCTTAATGCACTTTCAATTGCAGCACGATCTTCAGCTGGAACTTTGTCACCCGCTTCTTCTAATTGTTTACGTGTGCTGTGTACAAGGTGATCTGCTTGGTTGCGAGCTTGTACTAATTCTTCAAATTTACGGTCTGCTTCAGCGTTTGCTTCTGCATCACGAACCATTTTTTGAATTTCTTCATCACTTAAACCTGAAGAGGCTTTGATGGTGATTTGTTGTTCTTTACCCGTACCTTTATCTTTTGCAGAAACGTGGATGATACCGTCAGCGTCGATGTCGAAGGTTACTTCAATTTGTGGCATACCGCGTGGAGCAGGGTTGATGCCTTCAAGGTTGAATTGGCCTAAAGATTTATTCGCTGATGCTTGTTTACGTTCACCTTGTAATACGTGAATGGTTACTGCACTTTGGTTATCTTCTGCTGTTGAGAATACTTGCGATTTTTTAGTTGGAATCGTAGTGTTTTTCTCAATTAAGGTAGTCATCACACCACCCATGGTTTCGATACCTAAAGATAACGGTGTTACGTCTAACAATAATACATCAGTTACATCACCAGCTAATACACCACCTTGAACTGCTGCACCGATAGCAACTGCTTCATCCGGGTTCACATCTTTACGAGGCGCTTTACCGAAGAACTCTTCTACTTTTTGTTGTACTAATGGCATACGGGTTTGACCGCCCACTAGAATAACATCATCAATTTGTGATGCACTTAAGCCTGCATCGTTTAATGCAACTTTTACAGGTTCAAGTGATTTAGCCACTAAATCTTCTACTAAAGATTCTAATTTAGCACGAGTTAATTTAATGTTTAAGTGTTTAGGACCAGTTGCATCTGCAGTGATGTAAGGTAAGTTCACATCAGTTTGTTGCGCAGAAGAAAGTTCAATTTTCGCTTTTTCACCTGCTTCTTTTAAACGTTGCATTGCAAGTGGATCGTTACGTAAATCCACGCCTTGTTCTTTTTTGAACTCATCTACTAAGTAGTTGATTACACGGTTATCGAAGTCTTCACCACCTAAGTGAGTATCACCGTTGGTTGCTAATACTTCGAAGGTTTTTTCGCCACCTACTTCATCAATTTCGATGATAGATAAGTCGAATGTACCACCACCTAAGTCATAAACAGCGATAGTTTTGTTGCCTTGACCTTTATCTAAACCGTAAGCTAATGCTGCTGCTGTTGGTTCGTTGATAATACGTTTAACTTCTAAGCCTGCGATACGACCTGCATCTTTTGTTGCTTGACGTTGAGCATCGTTAAAGTATGCGGGAACAGTGATTACCGCTTCAGTCACTGGCTCACCTAAGAAATCTTCCGCAGTTTTCTTCATTTTTTTCAATACTTCTGCAGAGATTTGTGGAGGTGCAAGTTTGTCACCTTTTACATTTACCCATGCATCACCATTGTCTGCTTTAGTGATTTCAAATGGCATAATGTCGATATCACGTTTTACTTCAGCATCTTCAAAACGACGACCGATTAAACGTTTGATTGCGAATAATGTATTTTTCGGGTTGGTCACTGCTTGGCGTTTTGCCGGTTGACCCACTAAAATTTCGTTATCATTTGTATAAGCAATAATTGACGGAGTAGTGCGATCGCCTTCTGCGTTTTCAATTACGCGTGGTTTATCACCATCCATTACTGCTACACAAGAGTTTGTTGTACCTAAGTCAATACCAATAATTTTTCCCATTTTGTTACTCCTAAGTAAATTTTAAATTCGTTGTAAATCATTACGATGAATAAGATGTGGATACTTTTCCGCATTTCAAGAGGCAAGATTTAAATTTTTTCTTCCTTTTAAAGTGCGGTCATTTCCGTTCTTGTTTCACAAAATAAGTCCAGCTGAACAAAGTTCAAGGGGGAAATATAAAATTATTTTGAAAAAATAAGAAAAAATTTGTGTTTTGTGGTAAATTGTCGACAATTTTAATCATCTATTAATTTAACAAAGGAATCGAAATGAAAAAATCAGTCGTAGCATTAGGTGTGATTGTGGCTCTCGGTGCGGTAGGTGTAGGTGGGGCTTGGTTTACCGGGGAAAAAGCACAAGCTGAATATTTACGTCAAATTGAATTAGCAAATAAAGAAGCTCAGGCTTTAGGCTTATCTGATTCATTTAAGGTTGTTTATAAAAATAAACAGTTTGATCGTGGTTTATTTACCTCTCAAGTGGAAGATGAACTCGTGATTTCCTTACCTGAAGAAGGTGAGACTTTCACTATTCCATTTTCAACGAAACTTTATCATGGTCCATTCCCACTCGATCAATTAACCAAATTTAATTTCATGCCAGTAATGTTTTCAGCACAAGGTGTGATTGGTAAAAATGAAACAACCCAACCTTTATTTGATTTGCTTAAATCGGATAAACCTGTTCAATATCAAGCAACTACTGGCTATAACTTATCGACAAAGGGTAAAGTTGAATTAGCGGGTGGAGAGCTAACTGATCCAGAGTCACCAGGAACGAAAGTCACTTGGTCAAATATCAATATGGGCTTTGATGTCGATAAAGATCTCGCTGGCAAATATGATATGACCTTAAATGAAGTGAGTGCTACCGTCTTGCCAGAAGTTATGGAGGAGCAAGATGGCGAAGATATGCCTAAATCAATCACAATGAAAATGAAAGGCATGAAAGTCGAAGGTTCATATAATCCAACTAAGTGGGCTTACATTTATACGGGAAAAAGCACTTCTTTAGTTGACAGTTTTGAAATGGCTACGCTCTATCATGCGGGAAAAGAGAGCACTGTAGTCCAAAAGGGTTTTAAAGCAAAATCTGATATTTCACTCGATGGTGATTTCGTGAGTGCCAAAAGTGAAAATACGGTAGACTCGATAGCTATTGATGGGAAAGATTTTGGTAAATTAACTTACAACGTTGAGTTAAACCATATTGAAGCAAATGCGATTAATGCATTGATTGAAGCACTTTTTACTGTCTTTGAATCAATAAGTGATGAGGAAAATTCTTCTAATAAGGAAATGGTCTCTGAAATTTTAAGTTCATGGGCTGAAAATCATGGTATGGCTATTTTTAATAATCAGCCTCAAATTAAACTCAACCCTATTTCAATTTCAAATAGCCAGGGTAAAGTCTCATTAGATTTAAATGTGGCATTAGCGAAAGATCCGAAATTTGATTTAATGGCGGGTAGTTTATATAAACAATTTACGGATTTTGCGTTAAATATTCACGTAGATAAAGAAATGGTTGAAAAAAATCTTGCACAATTTGTACCAGAAGAAGAGAGAGCTTTGATTAAAGCACAAATTGAAGAGCAAGCTAAACAAGCGGCAGCACAAAATATTGTGGTAAATAATGATAAAAATGTGACGCTTAACTTAGTGCTTGAAAAGGGCGAACTAAAACTTAATGGTCAAGTGATTCCAGAAGAGCAGGTTCAAGGAGTGTTATTTATGCTAATGATGGGAGCTGCGGCACAGGGCCGGTAATTAACAACGAAATAATTAGAAAGGAGATAAAGTAATTTATCTCCTTTTTTATTAGGTTGAGCTTATTTAATTTTTAATCCAAGCGAGCTTTTAAATATCCTTCATAATCGGGGATATCAATGCTAATTTCTTGATCAAATAAGCTTGATGTTAACAGAAAATCTGCTGTACTTTGATTAATCGCAAC
>ENA-OPAC01001269-OPAC01001269.1-human-gut-metagenome-genome-assembly--contig:-NODE-1269-length-12123-cov-4.920948_pt1 | contig 12123 bp, 6 predicted proteins | sample MGYA00241052_ERZ501420 | MGnify/ENA primary metagenome ERZ501420 (study PRJEB25962, sample SAMEA2042513) | human gut metagenome | biome: human gut; feature: human-associated habitat; material: faeces... | reverse complement strand
GTACCAACCTCAGTCAAAAAAATATATTATAATATTATATTACGTAAAACCAGCTCGAATCCGTCTCCATCTCGCTGGCCACAAGCTCCTTTCGCTCTCCTGTTCTGATGGAAAGCTCCTGGTTTTTGATGCTCACACGAGCCCCCGGCTCGATAGATGAAGTAATAAATGCATTACTTCCGATGACAGCACCTCTTCCGATGACAGTCTCACCACCAAGTATCGAAGCTCCTGCATAGATGATGACATTATCCTCAATAGTAGGATGTCTCTTCACTCCCTTTAGCTTCTGACCACCTCTGGTAGAAAGTGCTCCGATAGTCACACCCTGATATACCTTGACATTGTCACCGATAATAGTAGTCTCACCGACCACGATGCCTGTTCCGTGGTCTATAAAGAAATTCTTGCCAATAGTGGCACCCGGATGGATATCAATACCGGTCTTGCTGTGTGCATGCTCTGTCATCATACGCGGGATGAGCGGTACTCCAAGCAGATGCAACTCGTGGGCTATACGGTTTGTAGTGATGGCAAGAAGTCCCGGATAGCAAAGGATAATCTCATTGTAATTGTATGCTGCAGGGTCTCCGTCAAAAAACGCAGCCACATCAGTCTCCACCAAAGCTCTGATTTTTGGAATCCTTTTAAAGAAATCATTGCTGATTTTCTCAGACATATTGACAAGCTCGTGATGTGATAAGCTCCTGTATTTAGGATTCTGCGGCAAGGCAAGCACCACCTGCTTGCGCAGATTGTACATAATATCCTCCAAAAGAACAGCAATCTGGCTGTCCAGGTTGTAATATCTGAAGCTCGTGCCCTTGAAATATCCCGGATACATTATCTTAATAAGCTTTGAGAGCAGATCACAAACAGCCTCCTTGTCTGGCTGTGAAAAAAGTGCCTGCTGATTTATGATTTTGTCATCATGATAATCGTCAAGTATCTGTGATACAAGCCCTTCTATCATTTCTTTATTATTATCCATATATTCGAAGCCTCCGAATTTACTATTTATAATATTTTTTTGCCTCCATACGCTCCTCCCATGTGCGGTTTATTATACCGCCTATGAAAAGCACATACATGCAACCATATAACCATACCATTATAAGCGCAATAGTGGTCATTGTGCCATAAAATGAAGAATAATTATTGTATTTATCCACGTACACAGAAAAGATTCCCGAAAAAATCATCCATGCAGCAGCCGCAAATACCGCTCCCGGCAGCTGGTACTTTGCCCTCTGCTTCTTGTTTGGCAGAAACACATAAATCACCCAGAAAAATAAAATAAGCACCGGCAGGCAGATTACCAGACGATAATCGACCACACTGCCTATTATACTTCCAATTATATGATGAACATTCGAAAAATACATCTTCCTGAGCATATTTCCAAACACCATGATACCCAGTAAAAAAATGAGCGCCAGTGCAAAAACGATACTGTAAAGCACCGAATATATGCGCCGCAAAATAAAATTTCTGTTTTCCTTCACATGGTACATATCGTCAAGCCCAAGCTGAAACGAAATAAAAGCCTTTGAGCTTAAGTACACAGCTGTAATCATCGTGATAGAAAGCCTGCCTGTGCCGCTGGCATACACCTCACTTGCCAGATCCTTCATGATGTTGCCAAACGACTCAGGAATAAACGAGCTCGCCCACATCAAAAAATCAGCCTCTGTAAGCGGTGTCCAGCTCAACAGCGAAAAGAAAAACAATAAAAACGGGAAAAACGACAACATCAAAAAGAAGGCTGCCTGCCCTGCGTATGCAGAAATAGAGCTCTCTGAAAAATTGGTCACAAAATCAAAAGCTGTCACAATGATATCCCATCTTCTGCTGTATTTCCTCGCACTTTTTCCTTCGATGTTAGATTCTTTACAATCACCACCTACGGCCTTACGTTTCTCCGTTTTGATTTCCGGTGTTTTACTATCTAAATCCGGTCTACTTTGCTTTGTCATCTGCCTTCTTCTGGAATTTCTCCTCAAATACTATAAAACGCTCATGAGTACCCTCACCAATGAGTCCTGCCTCATCAAAAGCCTTTACAGAAAAAGTGAGCGCTCTACCATCCACCTTCACAAGCTCCGACTCACAAGTCACCTTCATACCAACCGGTGTAGCCGAAACATGCTTGATATCAAGCGCAGTACCGACAGTACCACTTCCCTCCTCAAGCTCAGACGCAACACTCTCAAAAGCTGTATTTTCCATCAGCGCAATCATAGCCGGAGTAGCAAACACATCCATCGTGCCGCTTCCCATAGCCTTCGCTGTCTTATCCAAAGTCACTGTAATCTCTTTCTTACCTTTAATACCTGTCTGTAACATATTAGTCTCCTTATATCATAGTGCGGGTCACTAAGGTATAGATCGGATTGCATGCAAGCATGCATCGATGATATCTTTTGACCCTATAATCATATTATATTATTGCAATGTCACATACAGTGCGCCTTCAATGCTTTGATATACTCCCTTGCATATCGCGAGAGTACCACACCCTTTCTGCTGATAATGCCTATCCTCATATACTCCTCCACATCAAGTGGCTTTGATATAATATTCCTTCCATTCAGCTCAGCGGAAATCACTCCTGAGCACACTGTGTAGCCATTTAAGCCAATTATCAGATTAAAAAGTGTAGCTCTGTCTCTTACCCTGATATTCTTTCTGCTGTCAAGAGTGCTGACAAACTCCTCCGAAAAATACTGTGAATTGTACTCTCCCTGCTCATACGTCAGGTACGGATAGTCCTGCAGATCATCCATCGTGATGCTCTTTTTTGAAGCAAGCGGGTGACTGTCACATATGAATACATGCGGTGTGGCTGTAAAAAGCTCTGTGAACTCGAGTTCATTACGCTTTAGCATCTTTGAAAGCACCTCCGTATTCTTGGAGCTTAGATATATGACTCCCAGCTCACTCTTTAAATTCGTGACATCCTCAATAATTTCGTGAGTCTGCTCCTCCCTGATGGTAAAATCATACTGATATGCATCAAACTCTCTGATTACATCAACAAATGCATTCACCGCAAAGGAATAGTGCTGACACGATACCGCAAAGTGTGGCTTACTCACCACATCATCCTTGTAGATCCCCTCTATGAGATCTACCTGCTCGAGCACCTGTCTGGCATGACCGAGAAATCTCTCACCATCTTCTGATAGTATCACTCCCTTGTTTGTCCTGATGAAAATAACTATCTGCATCTCTTTTTCCAGATCATGTATAGCGCTGGTCACAGTGGGCTGCGAGACAAAAAGCTGCTTTGCAGCCTCTGTTATATTGCCGCATTCTGCCACTGTCACCACGTATTTTAATTGTTGCAGAGTCATGCTCATTCTCCTTTTGTTACATATCGAAATATTATTTTACATATTTTAAATGTCTTACATCGCTTAAGTCATCTCGAAACTATTACTGTATACCGATAATCTTTCTCAGTATCTCACCCAACAGCTTTCCGAGCATAAGCGGAATGACAACAAGCACCACATACCACAGCAGCTTGTCATACCACACCCTGCCATCATTTATCACACAGATAAAGTGCATGGCAACAACTGCCACTGAAAATACAGATGCAAGAAGCTGCAAAAAGCTCGCCACATGAAGCTTATTTGTTACCTTGCCAAGCGTAAATAAAAGCATCGCACCAAAGAACATCGCTATATCTGCCTCCCACGGTATCATTTTACTATACGAAAACAGCTTAAACATATCACGATACTCCATATGCAGCTCAAGAAACAAATCCACTGATGCTATCATGAGCAATACTGCTCCTATTGTCGAAAATACCGCTGCCAGATATACATAATTGTTTCCAATCCTGTGCTGTCTGAGCTTATATTTAAGCATACCTTTTTTCTGCACATACTGTGTACGCAGATAAGAATCTGTCGCAGAGGCAATAGCCCTGTCGCAGTACTCGGCTGCTGTCCTGTATACTTTGGCTCCGGCATCGTTATTTTTAAGGGCAAACTCCACAAGGCTCTCTCCTGCCCTGTTGTTGCCACGCTCCGTTGCAGTAACCAGATACCCTGCTCCAAGCTTCTGCTCCTTGCCATCAAAAAAGGTGGTGACCAGATAATGTCCGTAATCGGCAAGTGCATCCACATTCCCAAGCTCCACCGCTTTCTTCCACCAAAACACTGCTCGCCCGGGATCCCGGTGTGTGCCCTGGCCTCTTTCAAACATATTTGCTGCCATATTCATGGCATCTGCATCGCCAGTCTCTGCCAGTGGCAGAAATTGACGGAATGCTCCCTCCATATCATTTTGTCTGTATGCCATCATAGCCATATCAAACGCTGTACTTTTCATATTGTTCTCCTTGACAGCCTTAGCTGTTTTCTTCTTATTATAATGTATTTAACATGATGATAGCAATACGACTTCTTTCCCAATTTATTATATGTTTTTCTTTAGTGCTACAGCAGATATTGCAGACACTATAGGCACCGTGAGTATCACTCCAAGCGTTGCAGAAATTCCCTGAATTATTTCAATTCCGATTGAATACATATCAAGCACCTGATAATACTGATAGTTATAGCTGTAAATATATACAAAGGTATTAATCGAACCACCTGCAAAAGCCAGAATCAGCGTGTTGGACATGGTTCCCATCATGTCCTTTCCGACATTTATGCCGGATTTAAACAGTTCTTTGGTGTCAAGCTTTGGATTTTTATCATGAATCTCATTAATAGTGCTTGCTACAGACATGGCAACATCCATCACAGCACCAAGAGCTGATATCAGTATCCCTGCAAACATCAGCTCTCCCACCTTTATATCTGTCATCTCACCAATATAAATAAGACTTTCGATATCATCCACATTATAGCCGGATATATGGCATATTTTTCCAAATATAAATGCAAAAACAGCAGCCAACACCACACCTATTATTGTGCCGACGATTGCACAGATTGATTTTGCAGTAAATCCATCTATCAGATACATAACAACGACTGTTGTTATAATTACCACAAATGCCGCCGCAAAAATAGGAGACACTCCTCTGTAGATAAGCGGCATAAATACAAATAAAATGCAACAGAAGGTAAACACAAGTCCTACAGCTGATTTAAAGCCCTTGAATCCTCCAATTAACACTAAAACTATAAGGAAAAAGGCAATTATCATATACAGTTGATTACCTCTGTCATAATTATAGACACTTACCGTTGTAAGCTCATCCGACTCGCTGATTATCACTATTACCTTTGTTCCTATTCTACATCTGGCACCATACAGATACGATGAAGAACTGGTGGCATCCAGAATTTCTCCCTTATGCTCACCAGTTCTTATTTTGACCTTTATCTGCTGCTGCCCAGCCCTGACACTGCCATCTTCACCCACAGAGCCATCATAATCCTTTGAAGTGCTATCCGAATAATCAGAGCTGACAATCTCTGTCACCGTCGCTTTTTCAAAATCACGGCCATCAGTTGATTGCAGTTCTGTCTTTTCCACATTGTTCAGTGATATTCCAAATGCAATTATCAGAGCAATACTTATTATTGCAATACAGATTTTCTTCACTATTTTCTCTCTTTTCCGGCAAATACCACTGCTGTTCCTGCTGCTCCAAGACCAATCACACAAACAATTGTCCAAAGCATTGCCTGTGACTCATCACCGGTCTTAACCTTAGAAGCTGATTTATTGTTTGACTTTTCTGAAGTCTTCCTTGCATCCTTTTCAGATGTTTTTTCTGTTGGCTGCTCTGATGCTTTCTCTGATTCAGATGTCTTTTCTGTTGGCTGCTCTGATGGTTTTGGTGGTTCCTGTGCAGTCACCTTTACAAGACCGTTTCTGGCCGTTGTCAGGTTCTCAAGTATCTTGTTGATCTGTGCCTGCTCAGTCTCAGGGCTGATACGGTTTGCAGCATCCATCGCATCCTTTAAAGCCTTCCAGCTACCAGCTGTGTAGTCCTTCTCTACAAGTTTATTATCTGTAAGCTCTTTATTTATCTGCGCAAACTTAGCATCAACTGCTGATTTGTCTGCTGATTTTACAATAGTAACCGTATTGTCAATTGCACTGTCATTGTCAGTACGATAAGTGTTAATTGTCATGGTTGTCTCTGTCACATCGATGAGTGAATATGTAGGGACATCCTCCTGCCATCTGCTTGCTATGTATGACTGCTGACGTGATACGAGGTCATAATACTTACTTCCTGATGAACTGCTGGCTGTAAGATAAAGAATTCCCTTAGGATCTACCACATACTCTCCTGTCTCTGTAATTCTGTCTGCATCCATCACAGAAGTAAGATAAGATAAGTATGTCTTTTCTGATTCGTCTGTTGTGTCTGCTTTGATATTTCCCGGTGCTACAGTCAAAGTACCCTCACCTGTATAGTCAATATCCTTATCAAGCATTTCATCAAACTCATCATCAGTATATGTTACAGTCTTTTCTGTCTGATTGCCTGAAAGAAATTTACTTCTTGAATAAGCATGGTCATGTCCTGTAAGCACAGCATCTACACCATATTTCTCAAATGTCGGTGTAAGCGCATAACGTAAATTCACAATCTCAGGCTCATTTGAATGCTCTGCTGAGCCATAGATATCCTGATGCAATGTAACTACCTTCCACTTGCAATTGGCATTTTTTGCAACTGTATTCTGAATAAACTGAATATGCTCCGCTGAGTTTATATTCTGTGTATTAAGCATCATAAAAAGCACATCACCATATGTAAAATAATAATCACCACCAACTATACCATTATCTCCCAGATTGTTGAGGTTTGGAACATAAAAATGGTACTTATAGTTGGCATTATCCGCATCATGATTACCGACTGTTGTTGCTACCGGCAATGATGTAAGCGCATCAGGTGAAAGATATCCTGCATACTCTATCTCACTTGTTGTAGAACTCTGTCCCGGGGCCTTTTTCTTTGTTGTCTGAATCTGGTCTCCTGCTGACACAATAAAATCAGTTCCTGCACTCTGTATCTTTTTCAATGTCTGTGACCAATTGTAGCTGTCATTTGCTACCGCATTGCTCTGTGCATTGTAAAACGCCTCTGTATCAGATCCCTTTAATTCATTAGATGAACCAATCTGCGGATCACCTACAAAAGCAAATCTGAATTTTCCTGTATTTCCTGTTTTAAAGGACTTTATTTCCTTGTCATCCACCTTATAGTAATATGTGGTCTGAGCTGCAAGTCCTGAAATAGTTGCCTTATTGCTATTGTATTCATTTCCGTCTTTATCCTTTTGTCCGGTGCTCTTAGTCGCAATCTGAACAGTCTTTCCATCGCTTAAATCTGCCTTTAAACCATATGTCAGTGAAACGGTATCTGTTGTCTTTGAATACCATGCAAAGTTCATGGTTGACTCATTAACCCCCGGTGTCATAGAAACAGTTGTCCAATCCTTGCTGAGCTTATTCTCCCATTCATTTGTCCTCCAGCTTGTAAAGCTCTCCCCGTAAGAAGACTCTGCACTAGAATTTCCATCCTTTGCTGCCTTTGCAAATATTGATGTTGCCGGTGTAATTATCATTGTCGCTGCAAGAAATGCCGCAATGATCTGATTTCTCTTTTTCATTTTATTCCTCCATGTGTAAATCATTTAACCATAATGGATTATACAGTGCCCCGGTAAACTCTATACTTGCTCTATGTAAAAACTATGAGATATTTTATGTGAACACTTTAGTTACATCTCACTCTAAGCCATACATAGTAAAATGCCGCACCCGAAGGTGCGGCATCTAAGAGGTTTATAAAATGTTTAGTTTAAAAGCTGTTTTAGTTGCAAGCTCTCTTCTTGCGATATGTAGCTGCTGTGATTGCAACCATTGCAAGTCCGAGTAAGCATACATATGTAGCTGCTTCATTGTCATCGCCACTCTTTGGAGCTGCTTTTTTGTTATCAATAGCAGCCTGATCTGTTATAGAAATAACGTAATCAGATGCATGAGTGAATTTAAGTAATGCTGAACCATCATCTGCAATCTTTACAGACATCTGACCCTCAAGAGCCTTTGTCTTTGTATTGTAATAGTAAAGGTTAGCATACTTTCCTGCATATGTCTTTCCAAGGTCGATTGAAAGAACCGGTTTGAATCCAAACTCACCTTCATGTGCGAGACTGATTTGTACTACCTTCTTTGCATCCTTTTCAATCTTAGCTGCCTTAATAACATCCTCAGGAATTTTTTTGCTGTCAACTGTAACTGACATATTTACATCCTTTGCAGGAACCTTTGATACGTCAGAACCATTGATAACCCACTTGATTCCGTCTCCCATATCAAGAACAAGCTTCTTCTGTGTTCCCTTAATGGCTGCAATTGCATCCTTTGAGACAACTCCTGTTTCATCCATCTTAACAACGATAGTATCCTTTGCAGAAGCATTCTTGATTGTTTCTACTTCTTTACTCCAGTCAACCTTTGTTGCCGGTGTTGTAGTAGAATCCTTATCATCTTTCTCTGCAGGTGTTGGTGTTGGATCTACTGTTTTCTTCACCTCAGTAAGAATAACTGTTCCACCATCCTTTGCTGCTGGAATTGTAACAGCAACTGTTTTATCACTTCCTACAGTATATGTAGCACCGCTGTATAAATCCTTTACCTCTGTTCCTGCTGCTAAGCTAACCGGAACTTTTACTTCTTTTGCGGTATCCTTGATATTCATACCAACATATAAGGTTGTTCCTCCATATGTTCTTGAAACTACATCATAGCCTCCCTCATCAGAACTTGCCACAACATTTCTGCTTCCTCTTGTGAATACATCTGTGTATGCATTACGGATGCTCAGCAGATTCTTATAATGCTGATATGTGACATTGTCCTCTGTTGCCAGTGAGAAATCCATGTCATATCTATTAGTCTGATATGGATAATTATTTAATCCACTTAAACCAACTTCTTCACCATAATAGATAACCGGAATACCCTTTGCAGTAAGCTGTAAGGTAGCTGCAACTAACGCTGCTGATGTTGCTTCATCCTCGGTATAGCCTTTTCCGTTTATTAAGGAAGCCTTAAATCCATCTTCATCATGACTGCTTAAGAACTGACCTGTCATGTATGTGTTATTAAGTGCTGAATTTCTTGCAGAAAGGAATTTCTCTACAGAAGAAATATTGCCACTTACAAAGCTTGTTGCCTGGTCATTAAAATCGAAATCAAGGTCTGCATCCATCTGACCAGTACCTAAGGAACTACCATTTGATGCATATCCTGCACCAAAGTATTCACCAATCATCTTGAATGATGAATTTACTTTTGTTGTAGAATTTTTAAGTGCTGCCCATGTTGTGCTGTCAACATGCTTTACAGTATCTACACGGAAATAATCAACTCCATAATCCTTCATCCATGCAGTCTGCCATTCTACTAATTTTGCTCTGACATCTGCATTCTCTGTTGCAAAATCCGGTAAACCAGACTGCCATGATTTAATATCTCCTTCACTGACGCTCTTATCCCTAAGCATATCAGCAAATGTTGATTCTGTACCATATCCTGCATGGTTTACAACAATATCAACCATAATACGCATACCACGTTTATGTGCTTCGCTAATCATAGTTTTAAATTCTTCTGTTGTACCCATTGTAGGATTCAATTTTGTAAAATCACTTGCCCAGTATCCATGGTATGCTGCATTATAAGGAACATCTTCTTTACCCTCATCTGTCACAGTTACACCTGCAATATTCTCTACAATTGGTGTAAGCCAGATTGTATTTACTCCTAAATCCTGTAAGTAATCTAACTTAGCTGTTACACCTGCAAAATCTCCACCATGATACAGTCCCGGATTGTCTCCGTATGTATCTGCACCACTTGCTTTATTGTTAGATTCATTGCCATCAAAGAAGCGGTCTGTCATCATAAAGTAGACAACAGCTTCATCCCAGTCGAAATCATTTTCATTTTTCTTCACACGATCTGTAATTTCAACATCAACTGTAGTACTGAATTTATTACCATACTGGTCTGTTACAGTAATTGGTAATGTCTTAACTCCTAATGCTGTGTCTGTTGTTGCAGAAATAGTAACTGCCTGCAGTTCCGGTTCAATCGGCATTGCATTGCTTCCGCCAAGGGAAGAAACATCGATACTTGCACTTGCAACTTCAAGTTTCTGAGTATCTGTATCAGCCTGTTTAACATTAAACTTAACTACATTATTCTCATTGTAGTTAAATGACTTATTCATAACTTCTGCTGTAACTGTTGCATTTAATTTATAGTATTCAAAATATGAGTAATCTGCATTATTATACTTTTCGCTGTTTGAATTGAATGCATCTACAACATAATTTCCATTTGCTTTGTAACGATAATGTGTTTTGCCATTTGTTAAACCATTCTTTACATACTCAAAACGCTTTGTTGTATCATTGTATGTCATTGGATACTCTGTTCCGTTTACGTCAACAGATACCGTCATATCCTTTAATGTGCCATCTACAAATGCAGCATCATCACGATAGTAATATGATACCTGTTGATTTTCTGCATTTACTTCATAGCCAATATTATATGGCATAGCAATTTCCGGCTCACTGCCGGCTTTCATGCTGGCATAGATAACCTTCTGATCAGAAGGGAATGTAACTGAATGGTCTCCACCATCTTTAATCCATGGGTCACCTGTTGAATCTAATGCAATACAAAAATCAACCTTTGTACAAGATGGTTTTGCTGGAATTGTTACTGTCCATTTATCTCCACCTGCATATGTAAAATTGGTTAATACTGAAGCATATCCTGATGTCCATGTATAGAACTGTGGTGTAATACCTTTTTCTTTTAATCCCGGATTCTCATAATCCAATACAAGGTATCTCTTTTCCGTTTGTTTAATTACCGGTTTCTCATGAACCGGATCTGAACCATCCACATAATATAATACTTCATTCTCATCACCGCTTATTGTAAAAGAACGATCTGCAGTATCAGAGCCGCCATCCCATCCTTTTGTATTATCATAGCGTGCCTTTAATCCTACCGTTTTTCCTACATTACTGCCGGCAACTGTAATGGTCTGTTTAAACCATGTCACTTTATTTTCAGCATCATAATATGTTCCGTCAAAAACATAGGAACCGTTTAATCCGGCATTCCACATCCACAAATCAACTTTTCCCATGTCTGTGTCTGTTGATAAATCTTCATTGTAATAATAAATTGTAAATGTGTGATCTGGAACCGGTGTCTCCCAGCTGTCCGGTGCTGTTTTATATACGGTTGTATCACCACCAGCTTTGGTTCCGGTAACCCAGAGTTCAGTACTTGTTGATGTTACAGAAACATCAATATTATCCGTCTGTGTCCCACTGTTATTATTAAAAATACAGCTGAAATTCTGTTTTACATCCTGTGTATATACTACATCATACCATCCGGAATGGTCAGCATTTTCTGAAATCTGTCCGCCTGGCCATTCTTTTCCAACACCTGCTCCTGTTGCAGAGGCATCTACATTCCACACATGATTGTAAATAGTACTTCCCATTCCTGATGCAAGATAATGAATGGTTGTTACATATTTCCAATCAGCAGGTTTTGTCTCTGACAATGAACCATCAAACCAGTACTCTGCTTCTGCCTTTCCTTTTGTAGAAAGTGTTACGTCTTTTAACTGGTTTCCATGTCCATCATCATTTAAGATAAGAGAATAATCTGTACTGTTATCTAATGTCAGATGCATTGTATACCAGCCTTCATGACCTTCTGTTGCAGTCATGGTTTGTCCAGGCCATATACCTGCCGGCTCATTGGTCTCATGATATATATATGCTGCAACATCATCGCCTAATGTGCTCTTATAATTAATAGTCAGGTCACATTCTGTTGGTACAGACTCTGGAATCAATGTTTCCTTCTTTGAAGCATCCTTATACCACTGATATTTTCCATTGCCATCCAATAAACAATAAATGCTTGTATTAGAAGTAAAAGTCTTAATCTGCTCAATTGCAGCTCCTTCTGTCTTTATCTCTGGTGCAGCCTTCTCAGTAGAACCTGCATCAACAAACTGAAAACCTGTCCACTCACTGCTCTGTACATCTACATAATAGAGCCCGGTGCTTTTCTCAA
>ENA-OPAC01001238-OPAC01001238.1-human-gut-metagenome-genome-assembly--contig:-NODE-1238-length-12428-cov-4.771195_pt1 | contig 12428 bp, 11 predicted proteins | sample MGYA00241052_ERZ501420 | MGnify/ENA primary metagenome ERZ501420 (study PRJEB25962, sample SAMEA2042513) | human gut metagenome | biome: human gut; feature: human-associated habitat; material: faeces... | reverse complement strand
GCGCGTCGGTTCGGGCTTCGGTCTGGATCTCGAGCCTCTGGGCCTGCCCTTGGGCCTCGGCCCGAGCGCCTCCGGACCTCCGGACCGGTACTCGCGGCACCAGCGTTCCAGGGGTGCGACGCTCGCGATCCCGTGCATGGCCATGACCTCCGCCTTGGTCAGACCGTTCTCGACGTGGTCGCGCGCGGCTGCGACCTTCGTCTCCCAGTCGTAGCGTCTGCTGCCGCCGCCTCCCATGACCGCCTCCTCGCCGTTGGACCTGTACAGCCTGATCCAGTTTCTCGCGGTATACACCGGTATGGCAAGCCTTCTGGCGAGCGTGTCCTTGCCGGCTCCGGACTTGATGAGCTCCAGCGCCTCGCGCCGGAACCCGTCGTCGTAACGTCTCCTTCGATCCTCACGCATACGAAAGAACCGCACCTCCGATCATCGAATCTGAATTTCTTCAGTCCAACAATCACGGTAAAACAGATGGCTGAGCAGCACAGTTTTACCAGTTCCCGCAGCACCTTGCACAAAAATAAGCTTCGACGTTTGTTGGTCTGTTTGCCCAAAACCATTATTCAAAACATCAGACAAAGCCTGTATGACAGATTCCTCAGCAGCGACCTGATCATCGCTGAGCTGATGGAACGAAGATGCTTTAAACAAAGCGGAATCACGAATGATCTCCTCTGAGGGGAATAACACCGGATCCTGTTATGAAGCCCAAGCCAAATATTCGAAAAAATCCTATCAAACTCACTTTTGGTGTAATAATCACCCTGTGCGTTCGCACGACGATTATTCAGATTTTTCACCGCTTCAGAGCCAAGCAGATAATGCATCAACTTGTTTTCAACATCAAGCGTCATCGACTTGTTGAAATGCCCATCAGCAATAACATACTGCCATGCGGAAGAAGCATCCGACTGTAAACGGTCCGCAAAATCCTTCCAGTCCTCTCGAACATTTGAATCCGTCTTCAAATGCTGCGAGGTGCGATTTCGTATGCTATTCGTCCCCCACGTATACCGTATAGTCAGGAACGCTTTTATACCTGTTCTTATCTTCCGTATGAACCACATACACCGTTGGATAATGAAGACGCGTTCTCTCGGACATCGACACCCCCTTTTATCCCTATCTCGCTTATGTATGGTAGATACACCTCAGAAAAGCGTACTTAGGGGGGTATGAGAACAGCTGTCATGACAACCTGACCTGCCATATATAAGCGAGATGTCTCAGGATAAAGCACGGAATCTACCATACGTAAGCGGGATAACCAAGCTTAAGCGCTCGTACGACACATTTTTGTGCACAAGACATCCCTCCGCAAGCGTCATCCGACCGCCTGGTGGCACGTTTCATATGCACAGAGAAAACACAGCCCGCAAACGCCACACTCGGAACATGACGCCAGTGGTTTTAAAGTGGAACCACGCCGATTCTGCTTGCTGATTAAGGTAGGCGATACGGGCTTTCTCTGGCATTCGCTGTCGACGGAAGCCCACTTGGCAGATTGCATGTTCCTCCCTTTCGAGTATGGAGGGAATGTTCGGGCACTGGAGTGAGCATAACGTAATCATGAGAGAGCAGACAAAATAACTACGGCAGCTTCGATCTTGCGCGTTCCGCCCCTCTCGGTCTTCCCTCGGCGTATCTCTACGAAGTGCTTGACGGTAATTTCTTCCAAGGTGAAATCAGCCAGTGGGGGCAAGTGTTTCTGTATCTGTGCATTCTTGGACCATCCGTGTTCATGATCAGTCTCGGGTCGAATCTGGTCTTCTCCGACGCCAACCCTCGCAAGATTGTAAAACGAGGCTGCACCACGCTCATCGCTTTTCTTCTGTTGAATATCGTGCGCGATGAGATTCCCGATGTAGTCGTTGCATTGACTGGCCACCCCAGTACTCTCGACACGTTTGGATACGATATTTTTGCGTCCGATATTCTGGGATTTGCGGGTTTCGTATTCCTGTTTTTTCGCACTTGTCAAACATTTTCGCATTGCTTCATTGGCTACGCCGCTGATTTCGTTATGCATGTTGACGGTTAACGATCTGATTCCGCCATTGCACAATGTCCATTGGACTTTACGTGCAGAAGCGGCTTGTCGCACGCGCTTCTAAAGCCTGATTTCGCATGCGCAGTCACGCAAATACTAGTTAGCGCAACACTACTTGGTGGGATTTGTTCCCGATGTTTTCCGTATAGTACCTTATGTCCCCCCCCTTTTGGTATTTTCTTCTATTGGATATGCCACACGAGGGAATATCTTTTCAGAGTATATGAGATTAGGGAAAATATGGTAAACCACCATAAAATGATTAATGCTGTAATCGCAACACTTGCGACTTGCGCCATGTTGCTGCCGGTAGCAGGCGCCAATGCTAATGAACCTTCAAATACCGCCGTACTTGGTGCCGGCTATACGGCCACCAAGATTTCGCACCCCAATGCAGGGCTGGGCGAAGATGACGGTATCGTAAACGTTTTGAACGGCGAATCCACTGATGATCTCACGCAGGGTTCGGCCGAGCGTGGCCAGAACTATTCATGGTCTTCGGTCGGTTATGGCGACTGGATGTATGTGGGCACTTGCTATTCCGCAATGGGTTCCACACTGAAGTTCATGGCCAAAACCATGGGCACCACCTATGCCAGCATCAAGGCGGCACTGGATGTTGCTTTCAACGGCGAACTGTTCCTTGACAACGGCGAGAACCACAGCTTGCTGCTCAAGATCAATGTCAAGACCGGTGAAGTAAAGATCATCGTCAATGCGATTGGCGGAGAACATGCGGTCAACGGCTATCGTGCCGCCGTCGAATTCCATGACAAGCTGTACTTTGCTGCCGCCGCAAAGGGTCAGCCGTACCTGCTGGAAATCGACCCGAAGACTGACACCACTGAAATCGTGTATCGCCCCGCGGCCATGACCACTGGTCTGCAGAAGGGATACACCGCTGGTATTCGTGGCTTGACCGTTGTCAATAACCAGCTCATCGCCAGCATGATTACCGACAACGGCGCCGCTATCGTGGCTTCCTCTAACCCATCCGCAGGTCAGGATTCTTTCGCCACCATCGCCACTCAGGATAAGGGCTTGTACAACTATCCGGCATGTGCTGTGACCGACAACGTGTTCGGCGGCTGCGTGTGGGATATGGTCGGCTTCAAGGGCAATCTGTATGTCACCGTGGTGACCGGCAAGGGCAAGAACACCAAGCAGTCCTTCGCTCTGCTCCGTGGCACGCGGGATGAGAGCACCGGCAAGTGGACCTTCAAGCCACTGGTCGGCGATCCGGCAGATGGCGCCAAGTACGAGTGGGGCTTCGGAGCGAGCCGTTCCGGCGCAGCCAACATGGTGGTGTACAACGACCACCTGTACATCGGCGGCTATAACGATCCGATGAACGCTCTGGAGAAGGCCATGCAGATGAACTTCTCCGACCTGTATAAGGATCTGGAAAGCCCAGTCAACCTGTGGCGCATGGATGTTGACAAAGATAACAACGAGAGCTTCGAAATGCTTGCAGGTGACGCCAACAACAAGTACTTCGGCAACCCCAAGGGCACCATTGACGGCAAGACTATGCTTTCGGGCTTGGGTGACAGCGACGAGCAGAGCCGCCACCTGAATCAGTACGTGTGGCGCATGCAGTCCTATAGCGGCAAGCTGTACGTCGGCACCTTCGACATCAGCGACCTCGCCTACCCGGCAACCCAGTTCGCCAACGGCGACATTCTGAAGCGCACTCCGGAAGAGTGGAAGAAGCAGATCGAATACCTCAAGATCTTCTTCGACTCTCTGAAGAAGAATGACCAGAACAGCACTTCCGGCACCACCGATACGGACTCTCAGGAAGCCACCAAGCCTTCCGAGTCCGACTCTCAGGAAGCCACCAAGCCGAGCGACGATGACGACATCATGCTGCTGAGCGAAGGTGACGAAACGTCCGAAAACGATCAGGCCGCACAGGCAGTTGAAGAAGCCGGTAAGACCGACGAAGTGGCTGCTGACGTGGCCACCATGCAGCAGCTGCTGGAAGACATGGGCGCCGACCTTAGCTCCAAGCAGACTGACGTAGTCTCCCCTGACGGCATTGCCCCACAGTCTGCCGAAACCTACACACTCGATGATCGTTACCAGTTCCTCGCATCTCTGCAGCACCTGCTCGACCTGTATAACAAGAACAAGCAGTATCTGCCGGATTCCATCACCAATGAGTTCGACAAGTGGCTTACCGAAGAGAATCTGGAGAACTTCACCGACTTCGTGGGCGTGCTCAGCTACCTGCATTACTCCAACGATGAAACTCGTGGCTTCGACCTGATCGTTTCCTCCGATGGCACGAACTTCCAGACCATCAGCCGTAACGGTTTCGGAGACAACAACAACCACGGTCTACGCGTGTTCGCCGTTACCGATTCCGGTCTGGCAATTGGCACCGCAAACCCGTACCATGGCACTCAGGTATGGCTGCTGAACGATGGTGAAATCAAGAATGCTGAGCTGACGAATGGCGATGCATTCGACTACGACAAGTATGATAGCGACAAGAAGAGCGCCAACGCCAACGGTCTGACCGTTGCCATCAACCCCAATGGCAATACCGTGGAAGACGTGCAGTACGATTACCAGTCACTGACCGCCGGCACGGATTACACCGTGGCCGATGACGGTTCCATCGTATTGAGCAGCGCATTCCTAAATGGTCGCGAGACCGGCAGCACCGGTTCCGTGGTGGTGTTCTACAACCAAGGTGCACGCGTGCGCTTCACCGTAGCTATCAAGGACGGTACGCCGAACGCACCGAAGAAAGATGATGACAAGCAGAATACGAGGCCTGCCGCACACAAGAAGGCAAACACTGCCAACACCGGTTCCAACGTAATCGGCGTTGTTGTGGTGGTCGCTGTTCTGGTTGTTGCAGCAGGAGCATTGTTCGCGTTCAAGCGCAAGCGTTCCTGAATTGCCAGAGCATGTTCTTAGGATTCATTCCTAAGCTCGCCGCATATAAAAAACCCACATGGTTCCGGCACGCCGGAACCATGTGGGTTTTTATTTGGCAGGAATCGCCTATCTCACGTCATGCCAAACTGCTATCACAAGCTGATTTCAATGTACGATATGCAACCATGTGGAAGTTCCGATACGGAAACCATTGAAAATGGCACGCAATCCTACAAATAACAGATTCACGGCAAGCCACAGCAATGCCATACGCAGCGCGGAAGAAGCCTGCATCGCATCGCATATCCAACCAATCGTAACAAGACAGGGCACATATATTGCAGCCGTCGCCGCACACGTCAATGCAAGATACCGGTAATCCCCTGCCCCAATCAGAATGCCATCAACAGCCCACATCCAACCAGCCAACGGCAATGTCACGCCAACAACCATCATGCCGACGGTGAGCAAATGCTGAATCTCAGTAGACTGCGAAAACAGCGGGGACGCACACCATCCGGCAATCATCAAACCAATACCGATTACCGTTCCTCCGCATAATCCTGCCTTGCCAGCGATTCTCGTCAAACGCATGGCCTCGTCCTCTTTGCGGGCACCAATCTGTGCGGCAACCAACGTCTGACCGGCAATACCAATGGCATCAAGCATGTTCAGCACAAAATTCCAACTGGAATTCACCACCTGATATGCAGCCAACACTTCCACACCCATATGCGTGGCCAGCACCACATTCGCCACCAGGCATGCACGCAACGCAAGCGTACGCAAAAACAACACCGCACCATCGCCAGCACTGTTCAACACTCCTGACAAACGCGGCTGCAAACGGGCACCTTCCGCACGAGTCCACAACACCGAAGGAACAATAAGCGCCACTGCCATGAACCATTGCGAAATCAGCGTGGCCACTCCAGAACCAAACACACCCCAACCGAATCCGAGAATAAACAGCAGGTCCAGCAACGTATTGAGTATCGCACCCACCATAGCAGCTATCAACGTGATGCGAACCTTCTGCAGTCCGCGGAAAATACCGTTGGCCGCATACACCAGCAACATGCCGGGAATGCCGAACACCACTGCGCGAACATAGTCAACCGCGTTATGCAGTACACTCCCCTGGGCTCCCATGGCCGTGCACAACGGGCGTGCAATAACGAACAGCGCCACAGATACCACCACGCCAATGATTCCAGCCAACCACAGGCCATCAATGCCTGCTTCCAAACCTTCACCCCGTTTGCCGGCACCCAAAAGACGTCCCACCTGCGTTGTGGTGCTATACGCAAGGAACACACATAGTCCCACAACAGTGAGCACAATGGTTGACCCGACCGACAGACCGGCGAGCGCCTGCCCGCCAATATGTCCGACGATGGCGGTGTCGATGAGCACGAATGCTGGTTCGGCGATAAGTTGTCCGAACGTTGGTATGGCCAGTGTGAGAATGGTGCTGATGGTGGTGTATGATGCGTTGTTTGCGGTATCTGTTTCGTGAGTATTCTGCGAAGTTGATGTGGTCATAATCGTAAGCGTCTGGCGTGTTGGGAACTGTATGTGCAGTGTAAGGTCACGTGTTTCACCATCGCCGTTGATTGCTCAGATTTTGACTATGCCTGTTTTGCGCTATTGAGAATGTCGTTGAAGGTTTTCGCTGATTGTCCGCATAAAGGTAGAGGGGCGGATAATTTCCGAACCGCTCATGAAGCATAGTCCAAGCTCCTTGCGATACCCATTCAAGTCCATCCAACCCCTGGGGATTCCCGAATCCGCCTTCACAGTAGTACTTCATGTAACCGTCGAGCTTAGTCACGAACACGTCGATGGGCTGCCGCCCGGTCTCAAGCCCATGAGACACTTGGAGCCATGACTACCATCATCATGCGCACCTCCGATGATAATCGTGGTCAGCTGTTTTTGGCTTTATTCCAAGGTTTTCTGTCCTTGGGAAACCTGTCGGTTACGCTCGTTTTCCACGAGGCACCCACAGGCACCCGAGAATAATCCAGGAACACCGTCGAATGCTACCCCAGACGTTTGCCCCCCCTGAGCGGTGTCGGATATGGAGCACGTCATATATTTTCACCGCTGGCCACAAACCTTGATTCTTCGGTTCTTTTCAGCCTACGGCAGTCATCCATAATGGATACCAAAGTAATCGTTCTGAATTGACATACAACGGCATATGATCGCAAAAGCGGGCAGAATGCATCGCATAATCCCCTTTAGCCCTCATCGAGACTGTCATCCGAGAGGAGGCTTTCTCGGTACGTTGACCTCCGCCAACATGATGCTCACTGCTTTTCGTAGCCGGGACAATCGAGGACAGAAGATGGCGGATGGCAGTCCACTCACGGCTGCGTAGTACACGATGTCCAGTTGCAGTTTTCTCGAATCAGCCAATGCCCAACCAGAGATGACCGCAAAGGTTCTTCGGCAGAAACCATTGGTGCGTTTATCGTATTCCTTGAATCCTCTGGGCGCGCAGTTTCCGTCTGCTGGATCAATGTGTCGCTTGCTCACCAGCCCCATGACCCGCAGCATCGCTGGATATATCGGTTTCAGGGGCACATGGGCCTTCCCCACCATGTACGTCAGCCGATGCATTGCCGCCCCTGTGTTGCGTGACAGTGTGGTTCATTTCGGTTTCTTTCTATGAAACGATGTTACAAACATACATGCTTATGTGGTATCTTATATATAAGATACTTTGATACAAAGAAGGAGATCTGACGATGGTGACATTATCGCTCTGTTGCAGGTATCTGGTAATTGACCCATGCAATCGTACGCCCAGTCATCTTCCTCAGTCCGACAGGTGGCTGGATACCCAAAACGATAAGTTGACGCAAATTGTATGCGATTGGCTGTCTGATCTGGCTTGGGACGGATGGCGCGTGGATGCCGGTGCCAGCCCGTTCGACTCCACCGCATTTGACGTGCGGGACCTGCTGGAACTACGTCCGGAGCGTGGGAAACGTGACGGCCAAGGGTTTCGGGTCTCATGGTTTTCCGTTGAGCGCACCGATTCCGGAAAAACGCGAGTGTTTGATGAAGACGGCGACGAGGTCGATGCCAACTTCTTCGAAGGCGAGGCGTATCAGAGGATCTGGGATGCCGTCGATCTACTATGGCTGATTTTTGACAACGGAGAGAAAAATGACGATTCCAATAATCGTTGCGACTCTCTTTGCCACCGGTCGGAATCCTCCCATGAAAATCCATTACCTCCTGACCTGGCGATTCGTCTCCTAACCGCCAAACGATCCTTGCTATGGCTGAGGGAATCACTGGGAGCTTTCCCCGGATACCGGTTGACGCTGTTCGGAGAGGATGGCTTCACCATAGACGACGCATGGTTCAAGACCATGGAACAAGGCTGCGACCGGCTCAATGAACGCGTGCACGCCTATGCGACACAGCTGCCATGCACGAATCCCCAGGACGACGGCTTCGATCGAGAATAACTTCACCCTCTACATACTGAAAATAGACAAAACAGAAAGGACCAGCAATGCTTACCTCTGACATCGATGTCGACCGCTCAATCGTCACGTTTCGCAATGAGGACGGCAAGACGGAGCTGACTATTTCCACAGCTCCCCTTTCCACCGTCGAGGCAACTCCGGCCGCCCATCTCATCCCGCCTCCCGGCGCCAAGGCCGAAACCGCGCTGAAACAGACCGCGGAGATCATCACATCGCTTACCAACACAAACAGCTACATTCACATTGATTTCCCGGACGTCATTTCCATCTGCGCGTCCGCGGCCATACGCATCATACGGTTCAATGCCGGAGATGATCCGAGCAAGGCATTCTCGGACGCGCTCGCCGCGCAAGGGATCAACCCGTCATGCTGCGATAGGGCGCTGATCAACATTGGGGCTCCCGCCAATATTGGTATGGCCAAAGTCACCTCATTGGTCACAATCGTGCAGGAAGCGGTCCAGGACGACGCCTTAATCATCTGTGGTCTGGCACTGGACCCGCAACAAAAAGACACAGAAATCACCGTCATCCTCGCAAAGCCCGAAGGAGAGACGGCGGCGCACGAAACCGCCAAAAAAGAATTGACTACCGGAAAGGACACTCAGATGATGCAGGAAGAAACGATGGATACACCAAACACGCCGATTCGGTTCCTTGATTTGATTGGATTGGACAACGAACAACTGAAAGATTTCACTATCAGGTTGAACGGCAACAAGCCTGCTTGGTTTGATGTACTTGATGCCTACTACTCATCGCATGATGAGCTGATGGAGTGGGTATTTATCAAGCAATGGCCTGGGCAGCAGGTGAAGGGAGCTTTCAAGAAGAAGAAAGTTCTGCAGTTCATCCAACTTCACCAGGAAGACCAGACGAAATGGCTGTTCATAGGTGCTTTTGAAGTCCTTGGCGAATATCAGAAAGAAGACGGCACTGTCGCGTACGACTACCGAGAAATACCGCAGTATGCCCCGTTGGACGCTCGCGCTGTGGTGTATTACAAGAAAAGCCAAGGACCCACTCAACTTATGAACGATATGGGCAACGATAAGTTGCGGAATCGTTTCTTGGAAACCATGACCCTAGACCACTTATCGCAGTCTCCAATTTCCTCGCTTCCCTTCCCCGGTTTTGAAAACGTGCGTCTCACTCATCGACAGCTAGTTGCCGCAGTGAGAAACGATACATGGAAAACCGCTCTGGGCAACGTCCAAGCTGTTTACCTGCAAACCGACCGTCGTACTGGATGGCATTACGTTGGTTCTGCCTACTCACATAAGGGTGCAGAGCAAGGATTATTGTCCCGTTGGTCGGAGTATGCCTATGGTGATCATTCTGGTGGCAACAAGCGTCTCAAGGAGCTGGGTGCCAAATATATCGTGGACAACTTCCAATACTCGATTCTAGAAATCTTTGATATGCGCGCTTTGCCGAAAGACATCATTAATCGGGAGCATTGGTGGATGGACACTCTCAGTTCTGTATACCATAGCGAAGATGAGCATCCACATGGATACAACTCTGTCGCAGAGCGTAATAGCGACAATCCCGTTGAGTGAGTGAGGCAGAAATCTTTATTCTGCTAATTAGCAGAATGTGCCATAGAGGGGCGTCTGTTTCTAGGAAAGTGAACAAACGCCCCCCTCTGCATCGCTAGAGACAATCCTCCCCTGAATAATGAGGTAATTGCATGGGATGGTCTTCATATATCTTTCATTCAAGATGGCAGGTACACAAGGTTGTAGGATATGGGGCATGACTGAAATTGTGACGATGAAACTTGGACCCCGCAGAAAAATCGGCTGGGTCGAGGACCTGCCAGAAGGCGGCACTCGGCATCTGGTGGGATGGGATCCCAAGATGGAAGGCGACTTCGAGGAGATCTGGCGCTCCGGTAACAGCTGGTGGCGGCTCGAACCCGGTCGGGCGGTCCGCTGTGATCTCGGCCTCGTTCTGACCCCCGACAATGTGGTGGCGTGCGTCGCCAAGATCAACGGCATCATCAAGCGCGACGATATGCGCATGGGCTTTATCGGCAAGCCGATTCACGGTGACTATGATAATTGGATCGGCAAAATCCTCGAACGCAACGACTCCAAGAACCCTATCGCCTACTTCGACGAGCGAGCCATCCTCCCTCCCGACAAAGTCACCAAAGACACTGAGAAGCTTAATCTTTAATCTTGATGGCTTGCACTGTCAGACAAGCTCGGTCTTATACGTGCCGTTGACGGATAGTTAGGGGCAGCAATAAGCCAGGCACCACCACCCGGTCTCAAGCCCATGAGACACTTGGGACCATGACTACCATCATCATGCGCACCTCCGATGATAATGGTAGTCAACTGTTTGTGGCTTTATTCCAAGGTTTTCCGATCTTGGGAAACCTGCCAATCAGCCTCGTTCTCCACGAGGCACCTACAGGCACCCAAGAATAATCCGGGAACATTCCACCGCCCTGCCGGCGCTCAACGTCTTCGCCGACCGGCGTGGAAAAAGACAATCCCCCTGTGGTTTCATGATGTTCCACATGTGCGATGCCCAAAAGCATTCCCGGCAGCACGCCTCCATGGCGGACAGCAGACAGAACGATACGTGGCCCGCGCAACCGAACGGCCTTCACCTTAAACTCGCCCGCGCATCAAGTGCCCTTTGCCATGATCCCATCATCTCCCATCGAGTTAGGGGAATGCGGAACAAAAATCAGTTCATATCACTTTTTCTGTTCCTTGAACTGAGCTTGGCCTCTCCAACAAGCCCTACTACAATAGGACTCATTCCTCCGCAGTTCGAGAATCGAGTCAATATGCGCCGAATTTGCCACATTCTTGCAGGTCTCCTAGTGGGTACCGGACTCTTACGCACAGTAAGCGGCTTTATTTTTGACTACCTGCATCCGGAATACGTGTCTAGCTTTCCTTCATACCTTTATTTTTTACGAGCAGTCCCCTTCCTTATCGCTGCTGGTGCTGTCGAAACTATTTTATTCCTGATAAAAAGGAGAAATAAATGAAGAAACTCAAACAAATTGTCACTGCTCTAGTATCTGTAAATATTGGCTGGAACTGTAACAGTAAATGCGTCGGCAGCAGAATCTATGGAAACTCCCTATAGGAGTCCTACCCTATCTAGCTTTCCGTCTAATGCTTCTCTGGAAGATTTTGAGAAAACCTCAGATAACGAAGATCTGAGAATTATCTCATCTCCTTCTCGGGGCGCTAATTACAAAACGCGTGCTGCAGAGGCTGTAGCTTTATTGCGGATTTATTCCACTACAGGATCCGGCTCATCATCTAGTTTCACGAATCTCGGCCATTCTTGGCTTATGATCACAAACCTGTCTGGTTCTACGGTAAACATTGCTGGGATTAACGTTGCTGATGGTAAATCTATAACAGCAAGCACTTGGGATGAATCCGTAGATGTCAGTAGAGAACATAAGGGTCTATGGCTCAATCTTGATTCGAAGCTTAATTCCAACGGTATTAATCTTCAGAATGTTTCCATTCAATTACCCCTAAGACAAATTGATTTAGATACAGTGAATACTAATATTAAGAATAACGATAAATGGGGTTATCTTACCAACTGTTCTACTTTCGCTTCAAAAATTTGGAATTCAATTGCTAGTGGCAGCAGTAAAGTTGACGCTGGATCCATCAATACACCAGCCAGTCTAGCAAAAAGTATTACAAAAGTTGGTGAGGCAGAATCATATACATTGTTAAAGTACAATACTTCTTCACCGCATCACGATTCCGTATATTACGGCTATCCTCCCATAAAGAGTAATAACAATAATTAGATAACCAAATCTGTCTGGTAAAGCCGGACTAGTTTTATCTATAATGTGAGCCGCAAGTGTTGGCATAGCGCTTGCGGCTCATACGCACGATAAGCAAGAGCCACAGCATTCCCACCCGGTCTCAAGCCCATGAGACACTTGGAGCCATGACTACCATCATCATGCGCAC
>ENA-OPAC01001226-OPAC01001226.1-human-gut-metagenome-genome-assembly--contig:-NODE-1226-length-12505-cov-3.991004_pt1 | contig 12505 bp, 14 predicted proteins | sample MGYA00241052_ERZ501420 | MGnify/ENA primary metagenome ERZ501420 (study PRJEB25962, sample SAMEA2042513) | human gut metagenome | biome: human gut; feature: human-associated habitat; material: faeces... | reverse complement strand
CTCTAAAGATAAATACTTTTTAGATGTCCTAGAAATTTGTAATGCGTCAGCCCTGCCCTCTTTGCGGCCTCTTTTTCTTTATTATGTCCATATGTAAAATATTAAATTGGTAAATAGATCTAAGAACGATACATTCTTTTCAAATAATAAAAAATCTGCTATTCTCTCTTTCTAACCTTCCCCATAGGCTTTTTAATTTATAGGATGAATAATATAATTCTGTTCTTTATTTTTCTGATAAGTCAAGTTTTGTGTCTTTTGCAACAGATCGAGCACCTGGTCAACGGTCGACACATGTTTTACTGTACAAGTAAATGTTTTTTCCGCCAACGACCGACTATCAATTTCTATCTGCACATCAAATCGCCGTTCCAAGATTTTCACGATGTATTCCAACGGCTCGTTCACAAAACTCAGATCACCGGTAGTCCACGAAGAAATCCGGTTGGCATCTACTTGCATCAGCTCCACTCCTTTTTCTTCCGAATAAATGATCTGTTCATTGGGATGCAAAATATAGGATTCTTTTCCGGCATTGCAGTCCACTTGTACCTTTCCTTCTTTTAAGGTTACTCTTGTCTCTTCCTGGTCGTACGAAGAAATATTGAATTTCGTACCCAGCACCTTCACATCCAAATCGTTAGTCTGCACAATAAAAGGCTTCGATTCATTCCGGCTAACCTCGAAATAGTCCTCTCCATCCAAATGGACCTGCCGATTATCGATCGCAAAATGAGTAGGATATTCCAACCGGCTGCCCGAATTCAGCCATACGAATGTCCCGTCAGACAAATGCAGACTGGCCCTTTCTCCGACCGGCACCTCTACAAAATTCATGGCTGCCGTTATTTCCTGCTCATGCAAAGTTACGTATGCGCCAACGCCAACGAAAACACCCAAAATCAATACAGCCGCATACTTCAGGAAAGCCGGCCAATAAGTAGCCTGCTTCTTGAAATGTTTTTTTGTAAAAGTCCGATAAGCCTTGTCTATCTGTGCCGGCTGCGCATAATGCCATTCATTCTTCAAGCTCCACACTCGTTCGAGCTCAAAGAGCTGGTCCCGGTTTTCAGGACTTGCCTGAATCCACTCATTCACTTCTTTCAGCTCTTGCGGCGAACAGGATTGTTCGAGAAACCTGATCAATATATCTTCATTTATCATCATCCTTTTGGGGTTGTTTATATAGACGACAATCCAAGAAGGTAAAACTACGCAGTAAAAAGGCTGTTATTTTTGCAGTTATGCCCTATAACATAAAAATCAAGAAGAAAATCGGGCGTAATTCATCCCGCAACAATAGCAAAGCCTGACGGATGTAACCTTCTACAGTCCGATTGGAAACCTGCAACCGCTCTCCTATTTCCTTCCGGCTTAAATCGGCAAAATAATAAAGGCGGAAGGAACAGGGAGATGACATTCAGAGAACAGATCTTCCGCACATTTCGGGGGCAATTTTGAAATAGCTTTTTCTACCAACTCTCTCAGATCCTGACTCAGGATATGTTTCAACACCTCATTCTGCTCTTCTGATTTTCCCATAGATTCCAGACGGGCTTCGGCAATGCGCACACGTTCTTCGTAATCTTCTACGATCATTTGATGTTTGATATGGTTCAGGCAGGAATTCTGAAGCCATCTAAACAAGAATGAATGAATATCATCCGCTTCTATCTGCTGTTTTTTCTCCCAATACGATGCAAAAACATCCTGTACCAAATCTTCGGCCGCCTGCGAGTCAACAAAACGGCAAGCCAAGGCCATTAACTTGGGATAAAAATACCCGAAGAAAGACCGGAATGCGTTCTTATCTCCTTTCTTTACCTTATTTAAATCATAAGGAACATCCATTCTCCTTGTTCTACATCTCCATTTTAGCAAATTTCTTTTCGCACAAAAATAAGCATTTATTCTTAATCTTATTCTATTCTTTTTTGACGGCTGTCTTTCTATTGGCTGTTTCTTATCGGGAAGTGATTGAAAAGTCATTAGAAAGTAATTGTTCGGCATCTGTCAAAAAGCTTTTCCATATATGTGATAAAGCTTTACTATATTAGTCATAAAGCTTTTTGACAGATATGCTAAAGCTATTTCCTAATGAATTTCATATTATTCCTTCTCGGTAATTGATTTTACCATTAACAGGAGTCCTTTCAGATATGTCCTGTATTTTCAAATTTTATCCCTACCTTTGCCCCCAGATTAAACCAATTTTTCAACGATAAAAAACAACAAGTACCATGAAATGCAGACTATTTGCTTTATGTTGTATGATATGGACGGCCTCGGCATTTGCCACTACGCGAAAGGCTGTGTTTATTATTGTAGACGGCGTACCGGCCGACATGATTGAACGGCTGAATACTCCGGCCATCGACGAGATTGCCGGGCGGGGTTCGTTCGACCGGGCCTATACGGGCGGTGAAGTGGGCGGATATTCACAGACGCCGACGATCTCGGCCATTGGTTATACCAATTTATTGACGGCTACCTGGATGAACAAACACCGTGTAGACGGTAATTCCAACCTGAAACCGAATTACAATTACTGGACTATCTTCCGAATTGCCAAGGAACAGCCGAAAGATTACAAGACAGCCATCTATTCGAGCTGGACAGACAACCGGACGGTCTTGTTGGGCGAAGGCAAACCGGAGACGAACTACCTGAAGATAGACTATGTATGCGACGGCTACGACCTGGACACCAAGCGTTTCCCGAAGAAAGAAAAAGACCTGCATATCTTTGATATCGACGAGCTGGTGGCCCAACAGGCCGCGGAAGGCATCAAGAAAGACGCGCCCGACTTAAGCTGGGTTTACTTGTGGTACACCGATGATGCCGGACACATCGAAGGGAACGGGGCTTTCTTCGACGAGTACACGCTGAAAGCCGACCGGCAGATTGCCCAAATATGGGAGGCCGTGAAGTACCGGGAAGCAAATTTCGATGAAGAATGGATGGTTGTGGTTACCACCGACCACGGACGTACGGAAAACGGGCACGACCACGGCGGGCAGTCTGAACGGGAAAGGACCACGTGGATCTCGACCAACCAGGCGGTGAACCGGCATTTTCACGACGGGCAACTGGCCATTACCGACATCACGCCGTCGATCTGCCGCTTTATGGGCTTCGAGGTGCCGCAAGACGTCTTATGGGAACAAGACGGCATGCCGTTTGTCGGCCCGGTAGACATCGCCAACATGAAGACATCACCGTATGACGATGACATCATCCTCTCGTGGGACTGCCTGAACCCGAATGCCGAAGTAACCATCTATGCCGCCACCGGCAACCAGTTTCAGACAGGCGGCAAAGACAAGTGGATCAAACTGGATACCGTATCGGCAGCCGACCGGAGTTACCGGATCAAAGGACTGCCGGCTTCATCGTTCTATAAATTCGTGCTTCAGACGCCTCATAATCATCTGAACCGCTGGGTCAGCCGGTAAACCGGAAAACAGGCAGGCAAGGCCCGACATGCGGCCGGCCTGCCTGTTTCCCAGCCCATAAACGCCCGAAAAGAACAATTATTGTTTTATTGCAGAAAAAGACCAATGTATCACTTGATTCTTAAAGAAAAAACATTACTTTTGGGACCAAAGAGCATGTATTCATATCCAAACGCCACGAGCATAACAACAAGAGCCATGAAGAGAAAAAGCTATGTCCGTATATTCGCCATTTTACTGTCGGTCATCGTGCTTGCAAGCTGCGAAAGACCTGTCTCCCGCCCTACGAATGACCAGGCATACAGCTGCGTTGATTCTCTGCTTACCCAAGCGAATTCCTATTTATTTACCGAGCCGCTCCGGTCATGCCGTATATTAAGAGAGGCATTGCCAGCCTGTACCGACGAAAAAGACCAAGTCCAGCTGCAAAATTTACTGGCCAAGGCGCTGTTCCTGTCGTCGCAGTATGATTCGGCCCTCTATTACAGCGAGAAGGTGATTGATTACTGCTGGAAACAGAAAGAACTGACGCCGCAGATCCACCGCCTGCTGACCGAAAACTACAACATCTTAGGGAACACGAAAGGGCGGACCAGCGGCAATAACCTGGCCTTACATTATTATAAACAGGCCCTCTTCCACTGCCTGCAGAGCGACAAGCAGCGCTTCCTGCCCGACTTGTGCACCAACATAGCCGACACCTACGTCAGGACAGGCGATTTCGTGAACGGCGTGATGTATTACCGCCAGGCCCTGCACTATGCAGACTCGCTCGGTCTGCCCCAGGAAGAATGTTCCTTTATCTACCATGGATTAGGACATACGTACACCGAACTGCACGATTTCGACAACGCCGACTATTTCTACCGGAAGACAGAAGCCTTCCTGGACCACATGGATATCCATGAGAAGTTTGTTTACTTCAACAACCGGGGCCTGTATTATTATTCGAGAAAAGATTATCCCAATTCCAAGAAATACCACCGGCAGGCATTCGCGACCGTGCAGGGCAGTCCGGACTACCAGTACGAACAGAACCTGTCGAAGGTCAATCTGGCGGAGCTGTATCTCATCGGCGGACAGACCGATTCGGCCCGGCTCTTCCTAAAAGAAGCCCGCGACTTCTTCCTCTCCATCAACCAGACTTCGGCCCTCTCGTATATCCAGACGCAAGAGTTCGCATTAGCTGTTTCGGAGAAAGACTGGGACGAGGCACAGGCCATCCTGCAGACCATGGACGACCATGAGATTGAGCCCAGCCTGATGCTGATCCGCAAACAATACCAGGAACAGTATTACACCCGGACAAACCGGTACAAAGAGGCCTATCAGGTATTAGGCGAACGCATCCGGCTGGATGATTCCATCCGGAACGAGCAGATCAAAATGCGCGTGGCCGAAATCGACATGCGCTATAAGCAGGATACGACAGTCATGCAACAGGCCATCGTGATTGAGAAACAGCAGAACCACATGCGCCTGCTGCAAATGTCGTCATACCTGTGGATCAGCCTGTGCCTGTTGCTCATTCTGGTTCTGATCTTTATCTACCTGTACGACAAAAAGCAGAAAGCCTACATCACCGTACAGCAGAAGAACAAGATTGCCGAGCTGAAGATGGAGAACATACGGAACCGCATCTCGCCGCATTTCATCTTCAACGTCCTCAACCGGTCTATCAACTACAACGAGCTCTGCTTTAAGAAAGAAGAAATATCCGAACTGGTGAAGCTGCTCCGGCAGAACCTGTTGCTCTCCGAACAGCTCTACATCAGCCTCAAGGAAGAACTGAACTTCGTCAGGACCTACGTACACCTCGAATCAAAACGCCTGGACCAGTTCAGCTTCGAGATCGAACAGGCGCCGGATGTGAATGACCAGCAGATTTTTATCCCGTCGATGCTCATCCAGATACCGGTAGAAAATGCCATGAAGCACGGATTGCGGGCAAAGGAAGGAGAAAAGCGGCTGCGCATAAAAATCCAGCGGGAAGGCAACCATACCCTTATCCGCATTCAGGACAACGGCGGAGGCTTGCGGGATCAGCCAATCCACAACGACAATGTCGGGTTTGGTTTAAAGATCATCACCCAGACAATCAGTCTGTTGAACGAGCATAACAAGGAGAAACTGGAACTGCAGATCCACAACATCACGACGGATGAAGGAGAAACCGGCGTTGAAGTCTGCTTCAACATTCCGGACGAGTATTCATACGAATTATAAGAAGAAAAAAAATTCGGATGATTAATGACAAATTTTGAATACTTAACTTTCATATCCATTCGGATATCTCTTATGGCACAAAAACGCGAAAATGAATTAAAAATACATCGTTTATCTTTGTTAATGAACCAATCAGTTTACACGGATAATGAAAAGGATTTATAATGTAGTGATCATAGATGATGATCAGGTAGCTATCGACAACCTGGCGGCCTGTCTGAACGACTTCCCGATGATTGAAATCGCCGGGACAGCCCGCAACGCTAATCTTGGCAAAAGAATCATCGCCAAGCATAAACCCGATTTGTTGTTTCTCGACATGGAACTGTCAGACATGAACGGCATCGATCTGTTCAACCAGATACGCGATGAAATAGACTGGAGCATGCGGGTCATTGTCTATTCAGCACACGACAAGTACATGCTTCAGGCCTTCCGCGAAATAGCATTCGATTATCTGCTGAAGCCGATTGATCCGGCTGAACTCGAGACGGTCATCAGCCGTTCGATCGAAGACATCGACCAGGAACAGGTAGCCATCGCTCCGCCCTATATTCAGCTGAGAAGCCTGTCAAAAGAAAAGCAGGCCTTTGCGATAGCCACACCGACCAACGACTTTCAGGTACTTCATACCGAAGACATCGGCTACTTTAAATACAACCAAGAACGAAAACAATGGGAAGTTTACCCCTGCTCCCAACCTAAAATTACGCTAAGAAGAAACACCACAGCCGAAAACATCCTGAAAAGTTCGCCGTCGTTCGTGCAGATACACCAGTCGTGCATCATCAACATCAACTACCTGGTCACCATCAAGGAAAGACGCTGCGTGCTGTATCCGCCCTTCGACCAGGTGAATGACCTGAGCATCTCGAATATTTTCCACAAGAAATTACTGAAGATGTTCCAGCAATTCTGACCCGGCGGATGCAGAAACGAGAAGGACAGCCCAACAAACGGCTGAAAATTGATTACTTAAAGAAAAAAAGAGGCCGCTAAATTTGCAGTATCAGAAAAAGTTCGTACTTTTGCACCGCGAAAAATATTAATAACATTATTATCAAAAACAGTATTGTATGAATAATTACGAAACCGTTTTCATTTTAACTCCCGTTTTATCTGATGCACAGATGAAGGAAGCGGTAGAAAAATTCACAGGTATCCTGAAAGAACAGGGTGCAGAAATCGTGAATGAGGAAAACTGGGGCTTGCGCAAGTTAGCTTATCCTATTGACAAGAAATCAACTGGTTTCTATCAGCTGATCGAATTCAAAGCAAAACCGGAAACCATCGCAACTTTGGAAGTAAACTTCCGTCGTGACGAACGTGTACTCCGTTTCTTGACTTTCCGTCAGGACAAATATGCAGCAGAATATGCCGCTAAGAGAAGAAATTTGAAATCATCTAAAGAAACAGTAAAGGAGAATTAATTATGGCAGCTACTCAATCAGAAATCAGATATTTGACTCCGCCTTCAGTTGACGTTAAGAAGAAAAAATATTGCCGTTTCAAAAAGAACGGTATCAAGTATATCGACTACAAAGATCCTGAATTCTTGAAGAAATTCTTGAACGAACAGGGTAAAATCCTTCCGCGCCGTATTACAGGTACTTCATTGAAGTTCCAGCGTCGTATTGCGCAGGCTGTTAAGAGAGCTCGTCACTTGGCTTTGCTGCCTTTCGTAACTGATATGATGAAATAATTAAAGGAGGAGTAAGAGTATGGAAATTATTTTGAAAGAAGACGTAGTTAACTTGGGCTACAAGAATGATATTGTAACCGTTAAGTCAGGTTATGGTCGTAACTATCTTATTCCGACAGGCAAAGCAGTTATCGCTTCTCCAGCTGCAAAGAAAATGTTGGCTGAAGAATTGAAACAGCGTGCTCATAAATTGGAAAAGATTAAGAAAGATGCTGAAGCAGTAGCAGAATCTTTGAAAGATGTATCTTTGAAGATCGCTACAAAAGTTAGCGCAACTGGCGTTATCTATGGTTCAGTTGGTAATATTCAGATTGCTGAAGAATTGGCTAAATTGGGTCACAACATCGATCGTAAGATTATCGTTGTTAAGGATTCTGTAAAAGAAGTTGGTCATTACAAAGCAGTCGTTAAACTTCACAAGGAAGTTTCTGTTGAAATTCCTTTCGAAGTTGTTGCAGAAGAAGCTTAATTTTGCAGTCTGTAAATACTTGATAGGATTCCGAGTAGATGAAAATCTGCTCGGGATTTCTTTTTTTATTATCTTAATAAGTATATTCAAAATTGCTTGATTGTTGGTTATGTTTATGCTGGTGGATCTTGCTGGTTGAAGTAATGACCAGTGATTATTTTTAAGGAGGTGGTAAAGAATAGAAGGGGTTTTGTAAAAGGTAGTATTTATAGTGTTTTTCTTTTTACTAAATGAGGGGCTGGATTTTTTTTGTTTCTCTAGTGGAATGGATGGGGTGTTACAGAAATTTGTGGATATACTGATTTATTCTTCCTCAAGAGTCTGGAAAAATATCAGGATATTTTTGAAATTTTTGTACGAATGTCTTTCTCTTTTGTACAAAAAGAGAAGTAAACAAGAGCATGTTTTTGGTGAAAGAATATGATTGGTAGAGAATTTACTACGTAAAGATAGGGAAAGGTGGTAAAGGAAATATTTCTTATCGCTCATTAGAGGATATAAAAGGGCATAAAAAAAGTCTGAATGCTTTCGCATGCCAGACTTTCAATTCTCTCGAATGTTGTTCGAAATTATTCAGCTACTACTGCTGCAGAATCAACTGCTGCTGAGTCAGCTACTACTGCTGTAGAATCAACAACTGGAGCTGCTTCTTCTACTGTTTCAACTGCTGCAGTTGAGTCAACTGTTGATTCATTGTTAGCTGCTTTGTTACCGCAAGATGCGAAAGATACAGCAGCGAATGCTACGAACAAAAATACTAATTTTTTCATTTTCTTTGCTTTTTAAAATCTGTAATACTTATGTTGTTTTCTTAAAACGATGCAAAGATATAGACTTTTTTAATACGTTGTTCTCTTTAGGGCATTTTTTTTTCAAAAAAAATATGTTTTAAAATACTTTTCTTCATAAAAGATCTTTTCGGATATGGGAATATGGGAGAATATTCGTATATTTAAACGATTTTTCTGCATGTTTTTAGGGGAGATGTTTTTTCGGTGGTGAAAGCTCTCTTCCTTATCTTTGTGTTCCGATAATAATACGTAACTTTGCATTCAAATTATTATATTTAAAGTATGACAGATACAACTATTTTTCAAAATAAAAAGGCTGTTTATTATACATTAGGCTGTAAACTGAACTTTGCGGAAACTTCTACCATTGGAAAAATGCTTAAGGAAGTAGGAGTCCGTACCGTACGTAAAGGTGAGCAGGCTGATATTTGTGTAATTAATACCTGTTCGGTCACTGAAATGGCAGATAAAAAATGCCGTCAGGCTATTCATCGTTTGGCGAAAGAGCATCCGGGAGCTTTTATCGTAGTGACTGGATGTTATGCGCAGCTGAAGCCTGGACAGGTAGCAGATATTGAGGGAGTCGATCTGGTTTTGGGTGCTGAACAGAAAGGCGATCTGATGAAATATTTGGGAAATTTGGAGAAGCATGAGCATGGTGAAGCTATCACTACTGCCACAAAGGATATACGTACCTTTGTTCCTTCATGTTCTAGAGGTGACCGTACCCGTTATTTCCTGAAAGTACAAGACGGATGTGATTATTTTTGTTCGTATTGTACTATACCTTTTGCGCGAGGGAGAAGCCGTAATGGTAAAATTGCTGATCTGGTAGAGCAAGCTCGTCAGGTGGCAGCAGAAGGTGGAAAAGAAATTGTACTTACTGGAGTAAATATAGGTGATTTTGGAAAAACTACAGGAGAAAGTTTCTTCGATTTGGTAAAGGCACTTGATGCGGTGGAAGGCATTGAGCGGTATCGAATTTCTTCCATTGAGCCTAACCTGCTTACCGATGAGATTATAGAGTACGTAGCACGGTCACGTCGTTTTATGCCTCATTTCCATATTCCGTTGCAGTCAGGATGTGATGAGGTGCTTAAATTGATGCGTCGCCGGTATGATACTGCGCTTTTTGCTTCCAAGATACATAAAATCAAGTCTCTGATGCCCGATACCTTTATCGGTGTAGATGTGATTGTCGGTACAAGAGGAGAAACGCCCGAATACTTTGAACAGGCTTATGAGTTTATACAAGGGTTGGATGTAACCCAGCTTCATGTGTTCAGTTATTCGGAACGCCCTGGTACTCAGGCTTTGAAAATAGATTATGTAGTTTCTCCCGATGATAAATATCAAAGAAGTCAGCGTTTACTGGTATTATCGGACGAAAAGACAAGAAGTTTTTATGCTCGTCATATTGGTCAGGAAGCAACTGTATTGATGGAACACTCCAAGCCAGGTTGTCCTATGCATGGGTTCACCGATAATTATATCCGTGTAGAACTGGAGCAGAACGATGCTTTAGACAATCAGTTAATACGCGTACGTTTAGGTGATTTTAATGATGACGGAACCGCGTTGAAAGGTATTATATTATGATAAAAGTTTCGGTCGTTATATTAAACTGGAATGGCGCAGATATGCTGCGCCGTTTTTTGCCTTCTGTCATTTCGTGTTCGCAAGGAGAGGGAATAGAGGTTTGTGTAGCCGATAATGGCTCATCTGATGATTCCTGCCGGATAGTAGAAGGAGAGTTCCCTTCTGTCCGTCTGATTCGTCTGCCTGAGAATTATGGTTTTGCAGAAGGATATAATAAAGCATTGGAACAGGTTGATGCTGAATATGTTGTGTTGCTTAACAGCGATGTGAAAGTTTCATCAGGCTGGTTGTCAGTAATGGTATCATATATGGATTTGCATCCGGAGGTTGCAGCCTGCCAGCCTAAAATTCTCGACTGGAAAAATAAAGAATATTTTGAATATGCAGGGGCGGCTGGTGGATTTATCGACCGATATGGGTATCCGTTCTGTCGCGGCCGTGTGTTTGATACGGTAGAAAAGGATATTGCACAATATGATGCTCCGGTTTCCATTTTCTGGGCTACGGGTGCAGCTTTATTTATCAGGCTTGACAAATATCGGGAAGCAGGGGGACTCGACGGACGTTTCTTTGCACATATGGAAGAAATAGACTTGTGCTGGCGTTTGCGCAGCCGTGGCTATGAGCTGGTTTGCCTGCCTCAAAGCGTAGTCTATCATGTAGGTGGGGCCACATTGAAGAAAGAAAATCCTCGGAAGACGTTCTTGAACTTTCGCAATAACCTGCTTATGCTTTATAAAAATCTTCCGGCTGAAGAGCTTGTTTCAGTAATGCGGATACGTACATGCTTGGACTATCTCGCAGCCTTGTTCTTTCTGCTTAAAGGAGATGTTTCTAATTTTCGTGCGGTACTTCAGGCTAGAAAAGAATTTCTTCGTTTACGTCCGGAATTTGCTTCAGCTCGTCAGGAGAATTTGGATAAGACTGCTCTCGCAGATATTCCAGAACATTTTAAATTCAGCATCCTGTGGCAGTCGAAACTGCTGGGTAGAAAAAAATATGCAGATTTACCTGTGAAATAAAAAGTTTTTTTGTTTTGAGGCTTGTTTCTCGCTCTTGGAAACCTCGTCGTACCCACTGATAGATGGGTAGAATACAAACTGAATCAGTGTTAATAAAACATAAACCGTTCTTTTTCTCGGTTAAGCATCCCTGAAAAATTGTACATTTGTTAATACTACAGATAACCTAATAATTGCAGTTTATATTATGATATTAATTAATGGAAAAGAGGTTTCGGAACAAGTAAAGCAGGAAATTGCTGCTGAAGTTGCCGATATAGTTGCCCGTGGCGGTAAGCGTCCACATCTGGCTGCGGTTTTGGTAGGGCACGATGGGGGTAGTGAAACCTATGTTGCAGCAAAAGTAAAGGCTTGTGAAGTTTGCGGTTTCAAATCTACTCTTATTCGTTACGAAAGTGATGTGACCGAAGAAGAACTTCTGGCGAAAGTGCAAGAGCTGAATAATGATCCCGATGTGGATGGATTTATCGTACAATTGCCTTTGCCTAAACATATTTCAGAACAGAAAGTCATAGAAACAATCGACTATCGTAAAGATGTTGATGGCTTCCATCCGATAAACGTAGGCCGTATGTCCATCGGGCTTCCTTGTTATGTTTCTGCAACTCCCAATGGTATCTTGGAACTGCTTCGACGCTATAATATAGAAACCCAGGGTAAAAAATGTGTTGTACTTGGAAGAAGTAATATTGTCGGAAAACCAATGGCAATGCTGATGATGCAGAAAGCATATCCGGGTGATGCTACCGTAACAGTCTGCCATAGCCGTAGTAAGGATTTGGTGAAAGAATGTCGTGAAGCGGATATAATTATAGCAGCTTTGGGACAGCCTAATTTTGTAAAGGCAGATATGGTTAAGGAAGGGGCTGTTGTAATTGATGTCGGTACAACTCGTGTACCCGATGCAACAAAAAAATCAGGATTTAAACTTACCGGAGATGTGAAATTTGATGAAGTGGCTCCAAAATGCTCATATATAACTCCAGTTCCCGGTGGTGTAGGACCGATGACAATTGTATCGTTGATGAAGAATACATTGCTGGCTGGTAAGAAGGCTATATATAAATAATGCTCCTTCTAGAAGGTTTTACAGCATAAAATGAACTTTTATGAAAGATTTTTCTCAAAAGTGTTTGCAAATTCAAAATAAACATATATCTTTGCACTCGCTTTTGAAAGGGTAATCAACATGGTGACTATAGTTCAGTTGGTTAGAGCGTCAGATTGTGGTTCTGAATGTC
>ENA-OPAC01001224-OPAC01001224.1-human-gut-metagenome-genome-assembly--contig:-NODE-1224-length-12514-cov-3.915884_pt1 | contig 12514 bp, 9 predicted proteins | sample MGYA00241052_ERZ501420 | MGnify/ENA primary metagenome ERZ501420 (study PRJEB25962, sample SAMEA2042513) | human gut metagenome | biome: human gut; feature: human-associated habitat; material: faeces... | reverse complement strand
GTAAGCAATACTTTACGAGTATAAAAAATAATCCCCACGAAATTTCTACTGACCCCTAAATATATTGTGGTATTTATTTGTTTAAGATTTATTCTTGCAGAAACAGATACTTTCTTTTTTCTATGTGTAATAAACTGTAATGATATCGTTACAGGTTTTGTTTGAAGCAGACTGTAGATTTAGGATTATTCTATCTTTGAGTTTTGTGTTTTTTATATTCCGTTTAAAAAAGTTTCTACTTTTGTGTAGTTTTTGTGATACTCCAGGCGTCTAATGGTCAAAAAATAAATTCATACGATATGGAAATATTGGATACTGCATTTGCGCAAATGGTGAAAGAGCATAAAAGTACCATTTATACAGTGTGTTTTATGTTCTCGAAAGATTCCGATGAAGTGAGTGATCTCTTTCAGGAAGTACTTATCAATCTTTGGAAAGGATATGATTCTTTTAAGAATCTCAGTAACATCAATACCTGGATTTGGAAAGTGAGTTTTAATACATGTATTTCATGTGAGCGGAAAAAGAAAAGGCGGGCCGCTGTTCCTCTGACCATGGATATCAACCTTTTTGAAGATAAGGATGAAAATTCCCGACAGATTCGTTTGCTCTACGACCGTATCCACCGGTTGAGTCCCTTCGATCGTGCTATCGTTTTATTATGGCTGGAAAATATGAGTTACGAAGAAATTGGAGCTATTGTCGGAATTTCCACCAAGAACGTATCTGTACGTTTGTATCGTATTAAGGAAGAATTGAAAAAAATGTCGAACCATTAAAATGTACTGTCATGGAAAATTATGCAGATAGATGTGAGTTAGACGAGATGAAGCAACAGATTCAGTTGCTGAAGGATAAGCTGGCTAAAGAAATCATTGTTAGTGAAAAGTTAATTAGACATTCTACCCAAGATAAGGTGTCCTATATCAACCGGAAGAAGAAGTTCATGTATTTTTTTATAGTCTTTGCACTTGTTTATTGTAATGTATTTTTCTTGCTGATGGGATATTCATGGATTTTTTGTGCTGTTACTTCTGTCTTTTTAATTATTGCCGGATGTTACCAGCGATATAGTCATAAGGGAGTAGGTATAGATTGCATATCAGAAGGTAATTTGCTGGATATCAGTAAGGCATTGCTTCGCATGAACCAACTGAATTTAAGATGGCTTTATTTCGGCATTCCGTTTGCTTTATGCTGGATTGTTTGGTTTATGTTTGAAAGTTATCCGAAAGTAGGAGGTGAAATGATATGTTACGGAGGAAGTGTTGGTTTTGTTTTGGGAGCTGCCGGAGGTATTTTACACTGTATTCGTGTTCGTCATAAAGCCAAAGAAGCTATTCATGATATTGAAGAATATACTAAGGATAATTGAGTAACTGCTTATCTTGATTATTTTTCGGATTACTGAATGTTGTTTTCCCCAGTTGGATTGTGTTCCGGCTGGGGAAAATTTTTACTTTCACCTTTTCTTGCCTAGTCCCATATGTAATTGAATGCCCACAGAAACGCTGAGATCGTTTGACCATGAACGGGATTTTACGGTTTCTGTTACAGATGGCAGATCGGGTTCTGTTACGGTATAGGTTGTATTACAGGACTGTAACGGACAGCGATAGCTGACGTCTAGAATTATACTGCACAGATTGGAAGTACGGTATCCTGCTGATATTCCGGGATTGAGGTATGTGGATGAACGGCTTATTTCAAGTTTATATGTTGTATCTTCAATGGTTTGAGTTTTTTCAGAGCCTCCGGCACTCATGCGTCCTATACCGACTCTTGGCATCAACTGCCATCTTCCTATTTCTTCCATGTAGCCGATACCTATACTTGCAGAAGGTTTTATTCTGCTTAATCCGGGAAGTAATTTATCGCCTATGGTTTGAGCGATGTTGCTCCATACATCATCTGTTTGAATTTTGAAGAAGCTTAATCCTATATCCAGATAGGCGTTCCAGTGGCGTGCGAATCCTACAGCTATCCGCCAGTCGAACTGGGTAGCAACATCTGCGCGTGACCCGAAATATTCAATATGTTCACTTCCTCCGGTATTGAAATTAGGACCTATTGAAAACGACATGATAAATGGGGAGCGAGAGGATAGGGAGGAAGCTTTGTCTTGTGCAGCTACCGGTAATGTGCCGATGATGAAAAGAATGATCGCTGCAAACTTGTGTTTCTTCATAAGCTTGGCTATAGGTTTCTATAAATAAAATAATCTTTGGTTTCTTCTGATTTCCTGAATTCTGTAGTTACAAATATAATTATAATTGGATATTTTTATTTATTCTCCTGCTGATATTTTATGTAGGTACAAGAAACAGAAGTAAAGTAGTTTGATATGATTAATTCAATGTCTAAATTAAAGTATATGATGGGATAAGAAGGAATGAGCAGAGACTCTAAAAATAAAAAGATGCAGATCTTTTATTAAAAAGAACAGCATCTTTTGTCTGATTTATCTTGATGTTTTTTTTAAAATTGTACAAAAAATCCCTCGCCTTTTCCGTTAAGTTTTTTTAACTAATACGTATAGGCGAGGGAAACTTTAAAACTTATTGATTTTCAAATGAATACTTTCTGGAAAATTATTTATTTGGTGTGTCCCAGATTTTGGTTTCGCTGCATTGAATATCTGTCCATTGGTTGCCACATTTCAGTTTGAAATCACCTTTTTCCAGACGCCATTTACCGTCGTAACCAACAAATGCCAGATCACTGCCTTTCAGTTGCATGGTTACGGTTTTGGTTTCACCCGGGTTGAGTGCCACTTTTTCGAAGTTACGCAGACGGATGTTATCAGGAGTGCTGCTTGCCACCAAATCTTTTGAATAAAGCAGTACGCTTTCTTTTCCGGCAACTTTTCCTGTATTGGTAACATCAACGCTGACTGTCAGCACGTCATCGGCTGTAAAAGAAGTCTTGTCGACTTTCAGATTTGAGTAGCTGTAAGTTGTGTAACTCAGACCGAATCCGAATTCCCATTGTACATCCATTACCGAGTCGTAGTTGTAATTTCCGCCCATCTGTCCCATGTTTTCGCAAGGCTTATAGTCGTAGTTTGCCAATGCGTTGATATATTTAGGATAGGTGAAAGGCATCTTTCCGCTGAAGTTGGCATCACCGGCTAGCAGGTTGGCAAGGGCATCGCCACCATAATTGCCCGGAAGCATCACGTTAATTACGGCTTTTGCCAGTGGAACAATGTCGTTGATGATACGCGGACGACCTTGATTCAATATCAGAATGACAGGCTTTCCGGTTGCAGCAAGGGCTTTTACCAGATTGCGTTGGTTTTCCGACATGGTCAGATTGCTCAAATTACCCGGAGTTTCGCAGTAAGAGTTTTCTCCGATGCAGGCAATAATCACATCGGCACGACTGGCTGCGGCAACTGATTTTTCGATTTCCGGCTGGTTTTCTTCCCACCAGTTATCGTTTTTATAAGGAGCGTAAGTCACGCCCGGTTCGTAGATGATGTTCTCCTTACCATACTTGTTGCATAGAGATTCGTAGATTGTGTTGTAAGCACCGGCACATTGGTCAGCTAGATGTCCTTGCCAGCTGTACGACCATCCTCCGTTCAGGCAGCGCATGGAGTTGGCATTTGGACCGGCAAGCAGGATTTTTGTTCCTTTGGCAAGTGGCAGGATATTGCCTTCATTCTTCAACAGTACTTCTGATTCTTCGGCGGCCTGTAAAGCAACACGGGCAAACTCTTCAGAACCGAATTTGTTGTATTTCTTGATATCCCAATATGGATTTTCGAACAGTCCCAGACGGTACTTCAGACGTAATACGCGGGCTACGGCATCGTCGATGCGGCTCATGGGGACTTCACCTTCTTGTACCAGTTCTTTCAAGTAGTCGCAGAAGCTTACTTCGTAGGGAACCATCGACATGTCGATTCCGGCATTGATGGCAATCTTGACAGCTTCTTTCTTGGTTGCTGCAATGTGGTCGCGTGTACACAGATTGTTGATATCCGCCCAGTCGGTCACAATCATACCGTCCCAGTTCAAGTCCTCCTTCAACCATTCGGTAAGCAGTTCACGATTAGCATGGAAAGGCATACCATTGTCTACACCTGAGTTTACCATAACCGACAGCGCACCGGCTCTCACTGCTGCCAAAAACGGAGCAAAATGTTTTTCACGCATATCGCTTCGTGAAATAGAAGAAGGTGTACGGTCTTTACCCGAAACTGGAACACCATACCCCATGTAATGTTTCATGCAGGCTGCCACATTATATTCGCCAATATGATTCGGATCATCTCCCTGAAAACCTTTGACAGCCTCAACACCCATTTCTGCATTCACATAACAGTCTTCTCCGTAGTTCTCCCACATACGCGGCCAGCGCGGGTCACGTCCTAAATCGACAACCGGAGCATAGGTCCAGGGAATACAGCCAGCCTTTGTTTCGTAAGCAGATATTTCTGCTCCACGACGAACCAGGCTGCGATTGAAAGTAGCTCCCATGTTGACACCTTGAGGGAATAATGTACCATCGAGTGTATAGGTGGTTCCATGAATCTGGTCCACTCCATAAATACATGGAATGCCTATTTCTTTCATCGACTTCTCCTGAATTTGCTTAATGGCAGCCGCCCACACTTCTTTTTTCTGGGCTACGCTTAAAGGAACATTCAGGATAGAACCAACTTTATACTTACCTATCACCGTATCGAGCATAGCCTCGCTCAACTTAAACCCATCTTTGCTTCCTGGAAAATCAGTAACTACATCGACTGTTATCTCACACATCTGTCCGATTTTCTCTTCGAGTGTCATTTTTTTCAGCCATTCCTGAATATGTGCCTCGATTACCGGATCAGCAGAAATCGCAGGAGCCGGCTGAGCCATTCCTGCAAGGCTTCCGGCACATACCATAGAAGCCATCGCCAAATTTCGAATATTATTCATGATATTAATCTATTATAAATTGTTGAGTTGCTTTTTTCAATCCCGTACCAGAAACTTCCAATTGGACATTTCCTTTCTTTCCTTCCTGCGAACGGATTATTACCTGTGCCTTTCCAGAAAAAGCTTTGATGCGGAAAGATGTTTCACCATTTACAGGACGTTCTATTTCCTTGAATCCCGGATCACCGTTCCCGTATCCCAATATCGTTGCAGGACCAGTCAAGGTAACAATCATTTCATTCATGGCATCGGGTACTTCACGATTTTTTTCATCTTTCAATGTCAGATCTACAATTGCAATATCCTGACCGTCCGCCTTCAAAGTTGTATTATATGGTTCTATTGAGATACGGGTAGCCTTACCTGTAGTTTCTATTTTCTCTACCATAACTTTCTTGCCAGCCTTATAGCCTTTGGCCAGTAAACTACCCGGACGATAAATTGTTTTCCATTCGATATATCCATTGACCGGCATAGACTTCCGTCCTAAGCTTTTTCCGTTGACAAACAGTTCAACTTCGTCACAATTGCTATATGCCCATACATTAATACTATCTCCTTCATGACCAGACAAATTCCAATGCGGTGACAAATGCAGAACCGGTTCGTCAGTCCACCAAGATTTCAGATAAAAGGCTTCATCTTTAGGGAATCCGCAATAATCAAATATGCCAAACTGTGAGCCTGTAGCCGGATAAAGCATCGGATTCGGTTCACCTCTATAATCAAGTCCTGTCCAATAGAAAACTCCGGCCAGCCAAGGACGGTCATGATAGAACTGCCAGCCTCTTGCCATCGGATTAATAATATGATTATCATCTTGAGCCGTACGATTGATAGGAGCCATCCAACCACGTAATGAATCGGTATAATAAACGTTACGTGTACCACATCCTGATGTTTCCTCCGAACCAACCGGCGAATACCACTCAGGATGTTTCTGATGGAATTCATCTATCGGGTTCTGGCGGAGATAATTATATCCTTTCACATCGACTCCGAAGAGAGAAACCCGTCCACCGGCCGTTCCTTGTGTCGACAGGCGAGTTGAGTCCAGCTGATGTACATATTCACTCATCGATTTAGTAATACGCAATCCACGTTCATTACCTTCGAGTGCCCACTCTTCATTTCCGATACTCCACAAAATAATACATGGATGATTCCGGTCACGCTTGATCATATGTTCCAAAAGACCGATATGCTCACGATTGATACCCATCAGACGATTTTCTTCAATAACAAGCATTCCCAGGCGGTCGCATAAATCCAGAAAGACAGGCGACATCGGATTGTGCGACGTGCGTATGGCATTACTTCCTATCGTTTTCATCTTCTTTATGCGATACTCCCACAACCGGTCGGGGATTCCAGTCCCTACTCCGGCATGATCCTGATGTAAGTTAGTTCCTTTCAATTTAACCGGACAACCATTTAGCATAAATCCTTTCTGTGGATCAAACTCGATTTTCCGGATTCCAAAATTGGTAGAATATGTATCAACCAACTTCTCGCCGACATATACATCTGTATATAAGGTATATAAATAAGGCTGTTCCAGATTCCACAAATGAATATCATTCATCTTTACCGACTGCAATAGCTTCACCTCTTCCTGTTTAGGAGCTAAAGTAATATCTGATTTCTGCGTACTGACTACTTCGCGTCCTGTAGCATCAAGGACACGATTGACCACTGTACAATTCGCCGGTTCCAATCCCTTATTCGATAAACGAACTTCTATATTCACATCGGCAGCCTTATAAGAATCGGTTATGCGAGAAGTAACGAACGTGCCAAAAGGAGCAACATGAACTAATGACATCTTTTCCAACCACACATCGCGATAAATTCCTGCTCCTTCGTAATACCAGCCTTCTTCCGTACTGGCATCTACACGGACTGTAAGCAGATTCTCTGCGCCGTAATTCAAGTATTCCGTCAAATCATAAACCTGAGTAGCATATCCGCTCGGTTCATGTCCTAAATAAAAACCGTTGCAGAATACTTGTGCATTACGAAAGATTCCATCAAATCTGACAGCAATGTGTTTGCCTGAATCCTCTGCTGCAATATAAAACTTACGCCGATACCATCCAACACTTGTTTCAGGATATTTCCATCCGATGGTTTTATATCCATGACTATGACTTGCTTCTTCTGAATAAGGAAGATCAACTGCCCAATCGTGCGGTAAACTGACTGTTTGCCACAAAGAGTCATTAAACTGCTCGGAACTTGGACCTTGGTTCTGATTAAAAGACTTGGCCTTTGCGAAATAAGTAAAATATTCAGTTCCATGAGTAAAATCTTTTTTCATGTCACCAGCATGTCCATACGCAAATTTCCATCCATTATTCAGCAATATCGACTCTCTTATTTGTTGTGCACTGACAGACAAACAAGCCATAAACTGTATAAGCAGTAAAACAGATAATAGTTTTCTCATAATATTATTAGTAATCCGGGGTTAAGCAACAAAAAACAGCCTTCATCATTACTATTATTCGTCTAATAATGATGAAAGCTGTTCTCTATCGTTTTTCAAGAAAAACGTTCCAATATTTCCATACACATACGACCATTATGATAAGGACATTTCCAGAATCCAGCTTTATCATCTTTGGTATTAACTGTTCCGTCAGGATACAAGCTCCAATGCCATTCACCCTGCTCCGTGTCTACTAATTTTGACTTGATAAATGTCCAGCACTTCAATGCCTTTTCCAAGGCCGACTTATCACCAAAATGCTGATAAAGATTAAGATGACCGACAACATTCTCAGCTTGTACCCACCAATGCAACTCACGATCTATTTTTCCTTTGCTCACAAAGTTTTCATAAATCATGCTGCCATCTGGATTTAGTCCTTCATCAGCAGCCTCAGCTATTTTTATAATGGCAGGTTCCACCTTCTGCAACAGACCTTTATCACCTAATACCAAAGCAGCTTCATGAATCAGCCACGACGCCTCAATATCATGTCCGTATGATACAATCTGATATTTGTTGGTCCAGTCATCTTCAAAAAATAAATTCAGATGATAAGTTTCAGCATCCAATATTTTATCCAAAAACAAGTTTACCAGATTATAGATTTGTTTTCCCAGACGTTCATCCTTCCACACGCGATACAGATTGGTATAAGATTCCAGAATATGCAAATGCGTATTCATGGTTTTCTTCTCGTTTTCATCTTTATCACTCAGACGCATATCTTCTATTGGACACCAGTTGCGGGTAAGAGCTTCCAGATAACCATTCTTTTCTGCATCAAAGCTATACTTCTCGATAACTTCAAACAAACGTTTGGCATAATCCAAAGCCTCAGCATCACCTGTAGCACGCGTATATTCACTCAAGCCGTAAATAGCAAAGCCTATGGCATAAATCTGTTTTTTTGTATCAACAGGATTTCCTTTATAATCAAGTTCCCAATAAATACCTCCAAAATCACTGTCATAGAAGAAATCAATCAGATAACGCTTTGCACGTGTAGCAGTTTCAAGATATTCTTTTTTTCTCAACAAGCGATAAGCAGCAGAGAAAGTCCACAAAATACGTGCATTGAGAATTGCTCCTTTCGAAGCTGATGCCTCCAACACGTCATTGCCTGTGATACGGCCATAGAATCCACCATGCTCATGGTCGGTCATTTTTGTCATCCAAAAAGGAAGAATATTGTTTTCCAGCTCAGCCTTTACCTCAGAACAGAGCTGTGATACTATTTCGTTATACATTTTTTGATTGTCGTTTTAAGTTTAACTGTTCCATTATACCCTTCATTTTCTGTTCTCCCAATGGATAGAAGCAAACAAATACTACCGAAATAAATGCCGCAATTGCGGGAAGCAGACTTAAGAACATCTTAATACCATTAATAGTTTCTTCACTTTGCACTGCATTAGCCTGGAAACCGAAGAAAGACAACAGCCATCCGGTTACAGCTGTACCAATGGCCCAGCCAAACTTCTGACTCATTGATGACGCACTGAATATCAAACCTGTCGCACGATTACCTGTTTTCAGTTCCGAGAAATCGGCACAGTCGGCATACATTGACCAAAGCAAAGGGAAAATACTTCCGGCACATATGCTTATCAGACATTGGAATACAAAAATCAGAACCAGATCATCCTTATCGAACCAGAAGAATACCACACTTAAGGCTGAAGCTACCAGCATAGACAATGCGAAAGTTCTTTTCTTTCCAATCTTATTACTCATGGGAGCAGCCAGAATGACTCCTACAATATTGGCAATCTGACCGATAGAAAGATATAATCCACTCAACACAAACGATACGCCCATCAGCGAAATAGTACGGTACTCGTCTTCTATAATAAAATATTTGAAGTAATATACCGCAGCTCCGTCACGGATAGAGTTAAATACCAAAGTGGCTACTCCGGCACCAAACAATATCCACCACGGTTTATTATGGAAGAGATCTTTGATATCATCTTTCAGAGAAGTCTTTTTATCATTGATAGGCTTCACCCGTTCTTTTGTCCATGCAAAACAACCAAAGAACAAGACTGCACACATGATTGCAATTACAACCACAGCCATGAACCATCCGAACTGCTGGTCAGCAACTTCCTTGCTATGCCCACTAAAGGCATTGACCATAGGCATGAACAACAGAAGTGCAATAAAACTGCCCAGATAAGCAAACATCATACGATAAGTAGACAGTGTATTGCGTTCTGACGGATCGGGACTCATCACTCCTAACAAGGATGCGTAAGGAACATTAATGGCCGAATAAACCATCATCATCAGCGAATAGGTTATATAGGCATAAACCAATTTACCCATATCGCCGAAAGGTGGCGTATAAAAAGTAAGTACTCCTATCAAAGCAAACGGAATAGCCAGATATAACAAGTACGGGCGGAACTTACCCCATCGGCTGGAAGTACGGTCGGCTACAACTCCAACAATCGGATCGAATACAGAATCCCATATACGAGTAACCAAGAACATTGTTCCCACCATAGCAGCAGGCAAGCCAAATACATCCGTATAGAATATCATCAAATAAGCCCCGAACAACTTCCAAAACATAGAGGAAGCCATATCTCCGAAACCATAACCTATTTTTTCCGTGAGTTTTATCATAGCAGTACTTACTTTCTTATTTTTATTATTTTATCAATTTCAGGTTCTTATCAATCAGTTTTTTCAACGTTTCTACTGATGCAGTAGTTGTCAGGCCGTCTTGCGGAGTATTCATACAGTAATCTACCAGTTTGTCGATAGTAGAAACAGCTACATGCATACGTGTGTCTGAAGAAGCATAATAAATAAATACTTTTCCATCTTCGTCGGCAATCCAACCGTTTGTAAACAACACGTTTGAAACGTCACCGATACGTTCTTCTCCTTCAGGAGCCATAAAATAGCCTCCAGGGGCAGCAATCAGCTTGCTAGGATCTTCGAGTGAAGTCATATACATATAAAGTACATAACGTAAACCAGCAGCACAACCACGTACTCCATGAGCCAGGTGCAACCATCCCTTCGGAGTCTTGATAGGATGTGGACCTTCACCGTTCTTCACTTCTTTTATTGTATGATAATAACGGCAGTCAATAATCTTTTCTTCTTTTACTTCGGCATGAGTAATATCGTCAACCAGTGCCCATCCGATACCACCGCCACTTCCGGCATCGATAAATCCATCTTGCGGACGAGTATAGAATGCATATTTTCCATCCACAAATTCCGGGTGAAGAACAACATTACGTTGCTGGCTCTTCGATTTCAAATCCGGCAAACGTTCCCATGTCTTCAGGTCTTTAGTACGAGCAATTGCTGCTGTAGCTGTTGCAGAAGACAGATCACCGGCAGGTGCATTATCATCGTGACGTTCAGCACAGAAAACACCGTAGATCCAACCATCTTCGTGAGCTGTCAGACGCATATCATAAATATTGGTAGCCGGTATTACATCGTCGGGCATGGTAATAGGATAATCCCAGAAACGGAAATTATCTACTCCATTCGGACTTTCAGCAACAGCAAAGAACGACTTGCGGTCAGCTCCTTCGACACGCACTACCAGCAAATATTTTCCGTTCCATTTAATAGCTCCGGAGTTCATTGCAGCATTCATTCCAATGCGTTCCATCAGATAAGGATTTGTCTTTTCATCCAAATCGTAACGCCAGAACACAGGAGTATGAGCAGCCGTTACAACTGGATACTTATAACGGGTATATACTCCGTTGGTTGTTTCAACAGGCTCATTCTTACGAGTAATCAACTCTTCATGCTGAGCAAACAATCTTTTTACTTTGTCTTCAAATGTAGTATTCATTATAATAAGTTTTATGTCAATTTACTTTATTGTTTTCATATCTCCGGCAAACAATGTCCGCGGATCATTATAGAAGTTCACAAAATCGGCAGCCGACGGATGTCCTGGATAAGGAGCATAGTAGTGATTTTCTTTTTCACGAGCATTTCTCCATACCAGCACATAACTGATCGGATATTTTTCAATTACAGGCATCAATGTTTGTGTCCACCAAAGCGAATCTGGTATTGTTTCATAGCCTGTTTCGGTTACGGCCATCAGCTTTTTATGTGCCCTGCTAACCTGTGACATAATGGTAAGTGCATTATCCAGGCTCTTCACATAAGCATCTTTATCAAACTGATATGCATCTACTCCTATCAGGTCAACAATATCATCTCCCGGATAGCGTTCCAGATATTCGGTAGAGTCTTTGGGTTCCGTACCCGGAGAATATGCATACAGCAACTGAGTAGCCCCTTTTTCTTGCAAACGATCATAAGTCATTCTCCAAAGCGCTTTATAATCTTCAGTTGAGCACAAATTCTTTCCCCACCAGAACCAACTTCCCGTATGTTCATGCCAAGGACGGAACAGCACAGGAACCTTTACTCCTTCTGAAGTCTGAATTGAATTAAGATAATCTGCTACTTTATCCAGCCAACCTATAAACTTATCATGGTTAACTCCTCCCGGCAAAACCGACTTTACCACAGTAGAGTCACTCACATCCCATGAATCCTTTCCTGTCAAAGGATTATCTACGTGCCAGCTGAAAGATGACATACCCCCACGCTCATACTGAGCAATAACTTCCTTTCTGATACGGTCGAGTGATACATTATCTAGTGTTTTATCACCGTAAATCTCCATTCTCCCCAAATCAAAAGACATCATTGCCGGATAGTCCCCGCAAACACTTTTCACATCGCTTCGGTTCTCATCTCCATCCCAGCCGATACCATAAACCGGATCATCGTGATGTCCAAACATGAACATTTTATGCTGAGGAAGCTTCTCAAGCACATTTAGCATAGAGTATGCTTCAGGTGTTTTATCCATTTCTGATTGTTTTTTTTGCTGATTGCCGCAAGCAGTCAGACAAGTACCGATAATCATAGTTGAAACAATAGCTTTCGAGATTTTCATAATAATTAGTTTTACTATTTAACATCAGCAAAGATAGAGAAATTTTATACCACAGAATGATACAATCTTAACATATACATATTCCGGAGCATACCCGTTCACTTTCCGGCAGCTTATTAGGGTATAAAA
>ENA-OPAC01001212-OPAC01001212.1-human-gut-metagenome-genome-assembly--contig:-NODE-1212-length-12611-cov-4.370261_pt1 | contig 12611 bp, 8 predicted proteins | sample MGYA00241052_ERZ501420 | MGnify/ENA primary metagenome ERZ501420 (study PRJEB25962, sample SAMEA2042513) | human gut metagenome | biome: human gut; feature: human-associated habitat; material: faeces... | reverse complement strand
AAATAGCTCAGTTGATAGAGCACTAGCCTTCCAAGCTGGGGGTCGCGGGTTTGAGTCCCGTTTTCCGCTCAAATGCCTAAATAGCTCAGCGGTAGAGCACTTCCTTGGTAAGGAAGAGGTCCCGAGTTCAAGTCTCGGTTTAGGCTCTGATTAAATCGAATAAATTATTAATCATATAAAGAACAATTAAGTTATGGCAAAAGAGAAATTTGACAGATCGAAACCACATGTTAACATTGGTACGATTGGTCACGTTGACCACGGTAAAACAACTTTGACAGCTGCAATCACAACAGTATTGGCAAAGAAAGGTCTTTCAGAACAGCGTTCTTTCGATTCTATCGATAATGCTCCTGAAGAAAAGGAAAGAGGTATCACTATCAACACAGCTCACGTAGAATATCAGACTGCAAACCGTCACTATGCTCACGTTGACTGTCCGGGTCACGCCGACTATGTAAAGAACATGGTAACTGGTGCTGCTCAGATGGATGGTGCTATCATCGTAGTTGCTGCTACTGATGGTCCTATGCCTCAGACTCGTGAACACATCCTGTTGGCTCGTCAGGTAAACGTACCGCGTTTGGTTGTTTTCTTGAACAAGTGTGATATGGTTGACGACGAAGAAATGCTGGAATTGGTAGAAATGGAAATGCGTGAATTGCTTTCATTCTACGGATATGATGGCGATAACACTCCTATCATTCGTGGTTCTGCCCTGGGTGCTTTGAATGGCGATCCGAAATGGGAAGAAAAGATCATGGAATTGATGGATGCTTGCGATACTTGGATTCCTCTGCCTCCGCGTGAAATCGATAAGCCGTTCTTGATGCCGGTTGAAGATATCTTCTCAATTACTGGTCGTGGTACTGTAGCAACAGGTCGTATCGAAACAGGTGTTGTTAAGGTAGGTGATGAAGTTCAGATCATCGGTTTAGGTGCTGACGGAAAGAAATCTGTTGTAACAGGTGTTGAAATGTTCCGTAAGTTATTGGATCAGGGTGAAGCTGGTGATAACGTAGGTCTGTTGCTTCGTGGTATCGATAAGAACGAAGTTAAGCGTGGTATGGTAATCTGCCACCCGGGTCAGGTTAAGCCTCACTCTAAGTTCAAAGCTGAAGTTTATATCTTGAAGAAAGAAGAAGGTGGTCGTCACACTCCGTTCCACAACCACTATCGTCCTCAGTTCTATATCCGTACTTTGGATGTAACAGGTGAAATCACTTTGCCGGAAGGAACTGAAATGGTTATGCCGGGTGATAACGTAACTATCGATGTAGATTTGATCTATCCGGTAGCATGTAGCGTAGGTTTGCGTTTCGCTATCCGTGAAGGTGGCCGTACAGTAGGTGCTGGTCAGATCACAGAATTGGAAAACTAATTTCCATTATATAGAGCCAGTCCTATCATAGGACTGGCTATTTACGGAACTAGCTCAGTTGGTAGAGCACTGGTCTCCAAAACCAGGTGTCGGGAGTTCGAGCCTCTCGTTCCGTGCTAAAAATAACTATTCAATGAAGAAGATATTTGAATATATTAAAGAATCTTATAACGAGCTTGTGTATAAGGTTTCTTGGCCTACAAGAGCAGAGTTGTCAAATAGCGCAGTAGTGGTTATGTTTGCTTCCCTTATCATTTCTGTCGTTATCTTTGTTATTGACATGAGCTTTGAAGGTGTGATGCGTTTCTTCTACGAAAAAATCTTTTAATTAGTGTAAGGGTATGTCTGACGTTCAAAAGAAATTTTATGTTCTTCGTGCTATCAGCGGGAAGGAAAACAAGGCGAAAGAGTATCTGGAAGCTGAAATAAAGAATACTGATTTAGGAGAGTACGTATCGCAGGTGTTGATCCCTACTGAAAAGACTTTTACAGTCCGTAACGGGAAGAAAGTAATGAAAGAACGTGCTTATCTGCCAGGTTATGTATTAGTAGAAGCTGCTTTGGTGGGAGAGGTAGCTCATCGATTGAGAAACATTCCCAATATCATCGGTTTTTTAGGTGGATCGGATAATCCGGTTCCTCTTCGTCCGGCAGAAGTGAATCGTATTTTAGGTACGGTTGATGAAATGCAGGAACAGCCCGAAGATATGGATATCCAATTTGTAGTGGGTGAGAATGTGAAGATCACTTTTGGTCCGTTTAACGGATTTAGTGGTATCATCGAAGAAGTCAATGCCGAGAAACGGAAGCTGAAGGTGATGGTTAAAGTCTTCGGACGGAAAACCCCTCTTGAGCTCGGTTATATGCAAGTGGAGAAAGAATAAGAGCTCTGGTTACGAAAAGTACTTATTCTTTCGGTTATTGATGTTATATATCTAAAATTTTTAGAAAATGGCTAAAGAAGTTGCTGGACAAATCAAATTGCAAATTAAAGGAGGAGCAGCAAACCCTTCTCCCCCAGTAGGACCGGCCTTAGGTTCTAAGGGTATTAATATTATGGAGTTTTGCAAGCAATTTAATGCCAGAACCCAAGACAAGGCTGGTAAGGTATTACCTGTAGTAATTACTTACTATGCTGATAAGTCTTTCGACTTTGTCGTTAAAACTCCTCCAGTAGCAGTTCAGTTGTTGGAAGCTACAAAAGTGAAGAGTGGTTCTGCTGAGCCGAATCGTAAGAAAGTTGCAGAAATTTCTTGGGATCAGGTAAAAACAATTGCAGAAGACAAGTTACAAGATTTAAACTGCTTTACTGTTGAATCAGCCATGAAGATGGTTGCCGGAACAGCTAGAAGTATGGGTATCACTGTTAAAGGGGCATTCCCGGGTAATAATTAATAAACTTCAATTGAAATGAGTAAACTTACAAAAAATCAAAAGTTGGCTTTAGGTAAGATTGAAGCTGGGAAGACTTATTCATTGAAGGAAGCTGCTGCTTTGGTAAAGGAAATTACTACTACCAAGTTTGATGCTTCTGTAGATGTAGACGTCCGTTTAGGAGTTGATCCCCGTAAGGCCAATCAAATGGTAAGAGGTGTTGTTTCATTGCCTCATGGAACTGGTAAGCAGATTCGGGTTCTTGCATTGTGTACTCCAGACAAGGAAGCAGAAGCTACTGCAGCAGGTGCTGACTATGTAGGTTTGGATGAATATATCAATAAGATCAAAGGTGGCTGGACTGATGTTGACGTAATCATCACTATGCCGTCAATCATGGGTAAAATTGGTGCTCTGGGTCGTGTATTAGGTCCTCGTGGTTTGATGCCAAACCCTAAGAGTGGTACAGTTACTAACGAAATCGGTAACGCTGTTAAAGAAGTTAAGCAGGGTAAGATCGATTTCAAGGTTGACAAAGCAGGTATTGTTCACACATCAATCGGTAAGGTTTCATTTAATGCTGATCAGATTCGCGACAACGCAAAGGAATTTATTTCAGCTTTGATTAAATTGAAGCCGTCTGCTGCTAAAGGTACATATATAAAGAGCATTTATCTTTCAAGTACTATGAGTGCGGGTATTAAAATTGACCCAAAATCAGTTGATGAACTTTAAAAACAATTGAACAACAATGAGAAAGGAAGATAAAGGTGTAATTATAGAACAACTTACTGCTACATTGCAGGAGTATCCTAACTTCTATTTGACGGATATTGAAGCTATCGATGCTGAAACAACAAGCCGTCTGAGAAGAGAATGCTTCAAGAGTGATGTTAAGCTGGTGGTTGTTAAGAACAATTTGCTTAAGAAAGCACTTGAAAATGTAGAAGGTGATTTTTCACCTCTGTATACAGCATTAAAGGGCAATACAGCTGTGATGTTTTCACAAGTTGCTAATGCTCCCGCTCGCCTGATCAAAGAATTTACTAAGGATACAAAAGGTGAAGGTAAACCTCAGTTGAAAGCTGCTTATGTACAGGAAAGCTTCTACGACGCTTCATCTTTGGAGGCTTTGGTAAATATCAAGAGCAAAAACGAACTTATTGCAGACGTTATCGCTTTGTTGGAATCTCCGGCAAAGAATGTTATCTCTGCTTTGCAGTCATCAGGACAAACTATCCACGGCTTGTTAAAGACCTTGGAAGAAAGATAATAATAAATTAATCAAGTAAAAAATAATCATTTAAATCATACAAAAATGGCAGATTTGAAAGCTTTTGCAGAACAATTAGTAAACCTGACCGTAAAAGAAGTTAGTGAATTGGCAACAATTCTGAAAGAAGAATATGGTATCGAACCTGCTGCTGCAGCTGTAGCTGTTGCTGGTCCTGCTGCTGCAGGCGCTGCTGCTGTAGAAGAAAAAACTTCTTTCGATGTAATCCTGAAATCAGCTGGTGCAGCTAAATTACAGGTTGTTAAGGCCGTTAAGGAACACTGTGGTCTTGGTTTGAAGGAAGCTAAAGACTTAGTAGACGCAGCTCCTAGCAAAGTTAAAGAAGGCATTTCAAAAGAAGATGCTGAAGCTTTGAAGAAGGCTTTGGAAGACGCTGGCGCAGAAGTTGAGCTTAACTAATATTTCAAAAACCTGGTAATCAGGGAGTCGGTTAAGAATCTTCGGAGACGGAGATTCTTAACCTTTTTGTGTCTATAATTTCAATAAGTTCAATAAAATCGTTACTAGATGTCTTCAACAGATGTAAATCAAAGAGTTAATTTTGCTTCGATAAAGAATTCTTTACCATATCCAGATTTCCTCGAAGTGCAATTGAAGTCCTTTAGAGACTTCCTGCAACTCGACACGCCTCCAGAGAAAAGAAAGAAGGAGGGTTTGTATAAAGTATTTGCTGAAAATTTCCCTATTGCAGATACACGTAACAATTTCGTGTTGGAGTTCTTAGATTACTATATTGATCCGCCCCGCTATTCAATAGATGAATGTATTTCCCGGGGGTTAACATATAGTGTCCCATTAAAAGCGAAATTAAAATTGTATTGTACTGACCCGGATCATGAAGATTTTGATACGGTTATTCAGGATGTATATTTGGGACCGATCCCATATATGACTGAACGGGGTACTTTCGTAATTAATGGTGCAGAACGTGTTGTGGTATCGCAGTTGCATCGTTCGCCGGGCGTATTCTTTGGACAAAGTGTGCATGCTAACGGTACGAAGTTGTACTCTGCACGTATTATTCCTTTTAAAGGATCTTGGATTGAGTTTGCTACTGACATTAATAATGTGATGTATGCATACATCGATCGTAAAAAGAAATTGCCAGTAACCACTCTTTTAAGAGCTATCGGTTTCGAAAGCGATAAAGATATTCTTGAAATCTTTAACTTGGCTGAAGAAGTTAAAGTAACGAAAGCCAATTTGAAAAAACTGGTTGGCCGTAAGTTGGCTGCTCGTGTGTTGAAAACATGGGTAGAAGATTTTGCTGATGAAGATACGGGCGAGGTTGTTTCTATTGAACGTAATGATGTGATTGTTGATCGTGAATCTGTTCTCGACGACGATAACATAGACGCAATTCTTGAATCGGGTGCACAGAACATTCTGTTGCATCGCGAGGACAAGAACTTGTCTGACTATGCAATTATTTATAATACGTTACAGAAAGACCCAAGTAACTCTGAAAAGGAGGCTGTGCTTTATATTTATCGTCAGCTGCGTAATGCTGAACCGGCTGATGAAGCCAGTGCCCGTGAAGTCATTACGAATCTGTTCTTCTCTGAAAAGCGTTATGACTTGGGCGATGTAGGTCGTTATCGTATTAATAAGAAATTAAACCTTTCTATCAGTGAAGATATTAAGGTATTGACAAAAGAGGATATCATTGAAATCATTAAATATTTGATTGAACTGATCAATTCGAAAGCGATTGTAGATGATATCGACCATTTGAGTAACCGTCGTGTTCGTACAGTCGGTGAACAATTATACAACCAGTTCGGTATTGGTTTGGCTCGTATGTCACGTACAGTCCGTGAACGGATGAATGTGCGCGATAATGAAGTCTTTACTCCGATTGACCTGATTAATGCTAAGACGATTTCTTCGGTTGTTAATTCGTTCTTCGGAACCAATGCTCTGTCTCAATTTATGGACCAGACAAACCCGTTGGCTGAAATAACACTTAAACGTCGTCTGTCAGCCTTAGGTCCTGGTGGTTTGTCAAGAGATCGTGCCGGATTTGAGGTACGTGACGTTCACTATACCCATTATGGCCGTTTGTGTCCTATTGAGACGCCTGAAGGTCCAAATATCGGATTGATTTCTTCTCTTTGCGTGTATGCTAAGATTAATGATCTTGGATTTATTGCAACGCCTTATCGCCGTGTAACCAATGCTCAGGTAGATTTCTCTGAAGAAGGATTACAATACTATACAGCGGAAGAAGAGGAAGGAAAGATTATCGCTCAGGGAAATGCTCCGCTTGATGATGAAGGTCATTTTGTACGCGATAAAGTTAAAGCCAGATTGGAAGCTGATTTCCCGGTAGTATCACCGGAAGAGGTAAATCTGATGGACGTTTCGCCGACACAGATTGCTTCAATTGCAGCGTCCTTGATTCCTTTCTTGGAACATGATGACGCGAACCGTGCATTGATGGGTTCTAACATGATGCGCCAGGCAGTACCTTTGTTAAGAACGGATGCTCCTATTGTTGGTACGGGTATTGAAGCACAGGTTGCGCGTGATTCGCGTACGCAAATTATTGCAGAGCGTGAAGGTGAAGTCGTATTTGTGGATGCGACTTGCATTAAGATAAAATATGACCGTACGGAAGATGAAGAATTTGTCAGCTTCGAAGATGCGGTTAAAACATATAATATTCCGAAATGGCGTAAGACTAACCGGTCTACAACCGTTGACTTGCGTCCAATTTGTCATCGGGGTCAACGCGTGAAAGCTGGAGATATTCTGACTGAAGGTTATTCAACTGAAAATGGCGAATTAGCTTTGGGTAAGAATGTTAAAGTAGCATATATGCCTTGGAAGGGATATAACTACGAGGATGCCATTGTGTTGAACGAACGTATGGTTCGTGAAGACTTCTTTACTTCAGTCCACGTAGATGAATACATCCTGGAAGTGCGTGAGACTAAACGTGGTATGGAAGAGCTTACTTCTGATATACCGAATGTAAGTGAAGATGCCACTAAGGATTTGGATGAAAGAGGTATTGTCCGTGTAGGAGCACGAATCGAACCGGGTGATATCTTGATTGGTAAGATCACACCGAAGGGTGAATCAGATCCATCTCCTGAGGAAAAACTGTTGCGCGCTATCTTTGGTGATAAAGCTGGTGATGTTAAAGATGCATCTTTGAAAGCAACACCTTCTTTGCGTGGTGTGGTTATTGACACTAAGTTGTTCTCTAAAGCCGTTAAAAAGCGTAAAACAAAGGCTACTGAAAAGGCTGTTTTGCCGAAGTTGGATGAAGAATACGAAGCAAAGATGGCTGAACTGAAGACCATTTTGGTTAATAAGTTAATGACATTAACTGATGGTTTGACTTCTGTGGGTGTTAAAGATTATATGAATTCTGAAATCATAGCGAAAGGTGCTAAGTTCACTCGTCGCGTTTTGGAAGAATTGGACTTTAATGCTATTCAGGTAAGCGCATGGACAAATGATGAGGCCAAGAATGAGCTGATAAAACAAGTAATCTTGAATTATCTGAAGAAATATAAGGAATTGGATGCTGAGTTGCGTCGTAAGAAGTTTGACTTGACTATCGGTGATGAATTGCCTACAGGTATCGTTCAGATGGCTAAAGTTTACATCGCTAAAAAGCGTAAGATCCAGGTGGGTGATAAGATGGCCGGTCGTCACGGTAATAAAGGTATCGTTTCAAAGATTGTACGACAGGAAGATATGCCATTCTTGGAAGACGGTACTCCTGTAGACATCTGTTTGAATCCGTTAGGTGTGCCTTCTCGTATGAACTTAGGACAGATCTTTGAAGCTGTATTGGGTTGGGCAGGCCGCAATCTGAATGTCAAATTTGCTACGCCAATCTTTGATGGTGCATCTTTGGACGACTTGAATGCGTGGACTGATAAGGCTGGTATTCCGCGTTATGGTAAGACTTATTTGTATGATGGTGGTACGGGCGAGCGCTTTGACCAACCAGCAACAGTGGGTGTGACTTACTTCTTGAAGTTGGGACACATGGTTGACGATAAGATGCACGCACGTTCAATTGGTCCGTATTCATTAATTACTCAGCAGCCATTAGGTGGTAAGGCTCAGTTTGGTGGTCAGCGTTTCGGAGAAATGGAAGTTTGGGCACTTGAAGCCTTTGGAGCTGCTCATGTACTGCAGGAAATTTTGACAATCAAGTCTGATGATGTAGTAGGTCGTTCTAAAGCTTACGAAGCAATTGTTAAGGGTGATCCGATGCCACAGCCTGGTATTCCTGAATCTCTGAACGTATTGCTTCATGAATTGAGAGGTCTTGGTTTAAGCTTGACTTTGGAATAATAAATCACATAATATTAAAGTAGGCGAGTCGCATATTGACTTGTCTACTTTTATCAATTGATAACTCTTTATAAACACAAAATATGGCCTTTAGAAAAGATAACAAGATAAAGAGTAACTTTACTAAAATAACCATTGGTTTGGCTTCGCCTGAAGAAATTTTGGAAAATTCAAGTGGTGAAGTGCTCAAACCGGAAACGATTAACTATCGTACCTACAAACCGGAACGTGATGGTTTGTTCTGTGAACGTATTTTTGGTCCTATCAAGGATTATGAATGTCATTGCGGTAAATATAAGCGTATCCGTTACAAAGGTATTGTCTGTGATCGTTGTGGTGTGGAAGTTACTGAAAAGAAAGTCCGTCGTGAACGTATGGGACACATACATTTGGTTGTTCCTATTGCTCACATCTGGTACTTCCGTTCTCTTCCTAACAAGATCGGTTATTTGTTAGGTTTGCCAACCAAGAAACTGGATGCCATTATTTATTATGAACGTTATGTAGTCATCCAGCCAGGATGTGTAGATACCGTTTCTGAATTGGATTTGTTGTCTGAAGAAGAATATCTGGAAATTCTGGATAATCTGCCAAAAGAAAATCAGCTGTTGGAAGATTCTGATCCAAATAAGTTCATTGCGAAGATAGGAGCTGAAGCCGTATATGATTTATTGACACGGCTGGATTTGGATTCGTTATCGTATGAGTTGCGCCATCGTGCTAGCACAGACAGTTCTCAGCAGCGTAAGAATGAAGCGTTAAAACGTCTGCAGGTTGTAGAGTCTTTCCGTGCTTCTAAGGGTAAAAATAAACCGGAATGGATGATTATGAAAGTAATTCCGGTTATTCCGCCAGAGTTGCGTCCATTGGTTCCGCTGGATGGAGGCCGTTTCGCTACTTCGGATTTGAATGATTTGTATCGTCGAGTAATTATACGTAATAATCGTCTGAAGCGATTGATTGATATCAAGGCTCCTGAAGTTATTTTACGTAATGAAAAGCGTATGCTTCAAGAAGCAGTCGACTCTTTGTTTGATAATTCACGTAAGTCGAGTGCCGTTAAGACAGATGCCAATCGTCCGTTGAAATCTTTATCTGATAGTTTGAAAGGAAAACAAGGACGTTTCCGTCAGAATTTGCTGGGTAAGCGTGTTGACTATTCGGCTCGTTCTGTAATCGTTGTTGGTCCTGAATTGAAAATGCACGAATGCGGTCTGCCTAAAGGCATGGCAGCCGAATTGTATAAGCCGTTTATTATCCGTAAATTGATTGAACGTGGTATTGTGAAAACGGTGAAGTCTGCAAAGAAAATTGTAGATAGAAAAGAGCCTGTTGTATGGGATATCCTTGAATATGTAATGAAAGGCCATCCGGTGTTGTTGAACCGTGCCCCGACATTGCACCGTTTAGGTATTCAGGCGTTCCAGCCTAAATTGATAGAAGGTAAGGCTATACAGTTGCACCCGTTGGCTTGTACAGCGTTCAATGCCGATTTCGATGGTGACCAGATGGCTGTCCATTTGCCGTTAGGAAATGAAGCCGTATTGGAAGCTCAGATGTTGATGCTGGCTTCTCATAATATCCTGAATCCGGCTAATGGTGCTCCTATTACTGTGCCTTCACAGGATATGGTGCTTGGTTTGTATTATATTACCAAGCTGAGAAAAGGCACAAAGGGTGAAGGTCTGATTTTCTATGGACCGGAAGAAGCTACTATTGCCTATAATGAAAAGAAACTGGATATCCATGCTCCAATTAAGGTTTATGTCGATGATTTGGATGAAAATGGTGTGCTGGTAAAGAAGATGGTCGAAACATCTGTGGGACGTTTGATGGTAAATGAGTTTGTTCCTAAAGAGGTCGGTTATCTGAATGAAGTTTTGGGTAAAAAAGCATTGCGTGATATTATCGGTAAAGTAATCAAAGCTTGTGGTGTTGCCCGTACTGCCCAGTTCTTGGATGATATTAAGAATTTGGGATATTATATGGCCTTTAAAGGTGGTTTGTCATTTAATTTGGCAGACGTTCTTATTCCGCCAGAGAAAGACGCTCTTGTAAAAGAAGGTTATGACGAGGTGGAACAGATTATGGCCAATTATAATATGGGTTTCATCACGAACAATGAACGATATAACCAGATTATCGATACATGGACACATGTCAACAGTAAATTGTCAAATATCTTGATTAAGCAGTTGACTGCTGATAATGACGGATTCAACTCTATTTTCATGATGATGGATTCTGGAGCCCGTGGTTCTAAAGAGCAGATTCGTCAGTTGTCTGGTATGCGTGGTTTGATGGCAAAACCGCAGAAAGCCGGTGCTGAAGGCGCACAGATTATTGAAAACCCTATTCTTTCAAACTTTAAAGAAGGTTTGTCTGTGTTAGAGTATTTTATTTCTACCCACGGTGCTCGTAAAGGTTTGGCGGATACAGCGTTGAAGACTGCTGATGCGGGATACTTGACCCGCCGTCTGGTAGACGTGTCGCATGATGTGATTATCAATGAAGAAGACTGTGGAACACTTCGTGGTTTGGTTTGTACGGCTTTGAAGAATAACGATGAAGTTATTGCTACTTTGTACGAACGTATTCTAGGACGTGTTTCTGTACATGATATCGTCCATCCTACTACTGGTAAACTGATTGTAGCCGGTGGAGAGGAGATTACAGAGGATATTGCGCAGGAAATCGAGGATTCTCCGATTGAAAGCGTTGAAATCCGTTCGGTATTAACTTGTGAATCTAAGAAAGGGGTATGTGCTAAGTGTTATGGACGTAACTTGGCATCCAGTCGTATGGTTCAGAAAGGTGAAGCAGTCGGCGTAATCGCTGCCCAATCTATTGGTGAGCCGGGTACACAGTTGACATTGCGTACATTCCATGCCGGTGGTATCGCAGGTAATATGGCTGCTAATGCAAGCATTGTGGCCAAGAATAATGCACGTTTGGAATTCGAAGAATTGCGTACGGTAGATACGGTTGATGAAATGGGTGAGGCTGTGAAAGTGGTAGTCGGTCGTTTGGCTGAAGTCCGCTTTATCGATGTGAATACAGGGATTATCCTGTCAACTCATAATGTGCCTTATGGTTCAAAATTATATGCTGCGGACGGTGATATTGTTGAGAAAGGAAAACTGATTGCTAAGTGGGATCCGTTCAACGCTGTTATTATTACAGAGGCTACTGGTAAGATTGAATTCGAGAGTGTGGTTGAAAACGTAACTTATAAGGTAGAGTCTGATGAAGCTACCGGTTTGCGTGAAATTATCATTATTGAGTCTAAGGATAAGACAAAAGTACCTTCTGCCCATATTGTAACCGAGGATGGTAATTTGATCCGTACTTATAACTTACCCGTGGGGGGGCATGTTGTGGTTGAAAACGGTCAGGCAGTGAAAGCTGGTGACATTATTGTGAAGATTCCTCGTGCTGTAGGCAAGGCTGGTGATATCACCGGTGGTCTTCCTCGTGTTACAGAACTGTTTGAGGCTCGTAACCCATCTAATCCTGCTGTCGTTTCTGAAATAGACGGGGAAATTACTATGGGTAAGATTAAGCGTGGTAACCGTGAAATTATTGTCACATCTAAGACAGGTGAAGTGAAAAAGTATTTGGTGAATCTGTCTAAACAAATATTGGTTCAGGAGAATGACTACGTTCGTGCCGGAACTCCGTTATCTGACGGTGCGATTACTCCTGCTGACATTTTGGCCATTAAAGGTCCCACGGCTGTACAGGAATATATCGTAAATGAAGTGCAAGACGTTTACCGTTTGCAGGGTGTGAAGATTAACGACAAACACTTTGAGATTATTGTTCGTCAAATGATGCGTAAGGTAGAAATCGATGAGCCGGGCGATACTCGCTTCTTGGAACAGCAGGTAGTGGATAAGCAAGAGTTCATGGAAGAAAACGATCGTATTTGGGGCAAGAAAGTAGTTGTTGATTCTGGTGATTCTCAGAATTTGCAGCCGGGTCAGATTGTTACTGCCCGTAAGTTGCGTGATGAGAACAGTATGTTGAAACGTCGTGATTTGAAGCCTGTTGAGGTACGTGATGCTATTCCTGCTACATCTACTCAGATTCTGCAAGGTATTACCCGTGCCGCTTTGGGAACTTCAAGTTTCATGTCTGCTGCATCATTCCAGGAAACAACGAAAGTTTTGAATGAGGCTGCCATCAATGGTAAGGTTGATAGATTGGAGGGTATGAAGGAGAATGTGATTTGTGGTCACT
>ENA-OPAC01001210-OPAC01001210.1-human-gut-metagenome-genome-assembly--contig:-NODE-1210-length-12632-cov-3.222549_pt1 | contig 12632 bp, 8 predicted proteins | sample MGYA00241052_ERZ501420 | MGnify/ENA primary metagenome ERZ501420 (study PRJEB25962, sample SAMEA2042513) | human gut metagenome | biome: human gut; feature: human-associated habitat; material: faeces... | reverse complement strand
GGGTTTTTCCGTGTCTTAGTTATGAGCCAGTTCATTTAGGAGCAGCTTTCGATAGCCCACATCCAAGACGCAGCGATGGAAGTCCATCAGACGGTGTTCGTCGAACAGCTTTTCACAGAGCTTGGTCAGCGGATGATTCATCAGCTTTGCAGAAATGCCAGTCTCGTTGAAAAACCTTGCCCATGTGAAGACCTCTTCTAAATCCTCCTGCCCAAGCGTGGCAGGAATGATGGCGTTGCAGAGACGGACAATGGGGCTGTCCGCAAATCGCTCTACGACTTCCTCCGGTGTGCATTCATAGCGGTCACAGTCAAAGGAAAGCGCATCCTCAATTTTAAGATAATTTTCGGTTTCATCCCGCGTCAAGGTTATGGTGTAGTCTCCCATACCGGACGGCACATCAATATTCTCCATGACATCAAGCTCGTAACGGGAGCCGCCGATGATCGCCTCAAAGGAGAAGGACTGACAGATTACTGCTGGGTTCTTGTCTATCTTGTCCTCATTCAGAAAGGACAGCGGATTGTACTCTGTTAGTTCCCAGTCGATTTTTCCTCTCTCTGTTTGCTCGGCAATCTGCTGGATCAGATGTTGTTCTTCTTCGTGCAGATTTTCATTGTACAACATGATACACCTCCGTTTTCTGATTGTCGTCTTTTTGGGGGGCTGCTCTATGTTTCCGAAGAGACTGCCGTTTGTATCATCATTCCTTGGCTGAGGGCAGACCTTCGTAAAACTTCCTAAGTTCGCCCAAACTGCTTGTCCGATTTTTGATAGGCAGGGAGTCCCATGTAATGTCATGATAGCGTTCCGGCGGCTCATCCCGCAGTCTTCGGTCGATGATGCAGACAATGCCGGTGTCTGTGAAATTGCGGATCAATCGCCCGATGCCTTGCTTGAGCTTGATAATCATTTCGGGAACGCGAACATCCATCAGAGCATCCTTAGCAACGGAACACTTATACTCGATAATCGGATCGGGGACAGGGAACGGAAGCCGGAAAATGATGACATTGGAAAGGCTTTTTCCTTCAATGCTGATACCTTCCCAATATGCACCCGTCCCCAGAAGCACGGAGTTCGTATCTTCCTTAAACTCATTCAGCACCTTGTCCTGCGACGATCCCGGCTGCTGCATCAAGATTTTGTACGGAAGATTTTTCTCACTGAGAATGGAGTAGACCTCTTCCATGTCGGTCTTTGCCGTAAACAGCACGAGTGCCTTTCCGTTGGAAATGCTCAGGATCTCAAGCAGTCGCTCCACACCCTTTTCAATGAAGGCTTCATGTTCTCTGGTCGGGTGCGGGAGATCGTCGCAATAGTAGATCATGGCGTGTTCATCGTATGGATATGGGGAAGGCTTTGGCTCGGATAAGCAGCCGCGGTCACCAGCGGGAAAGCCGGTATTGCTGATAAAGTAAGAATACTGTTCTTCCAGAGACCCGCTCGTGGCGTTCGTCAGCGTGGCAGAGGTCAAGATGGTTCTTTCATCACCATTGAAGTATAGGCGGCTCACAATTTCTTTTGTGTTTTTAGGGCAATAGACGAGTTCCGTGTTGCTGCCGTGCTGCTCAATCCAGATCAGCATATCGGCTATCTGGTCAAGAAGCTCTGAAAGGGACTCGCTGACGGCATCCAGATCATCAGAGGCAGCAAAGGAACGGTTGTTTCTGAAATCCATGCTGGAATAAATCTGAATGCTGGACGAAAGGTTGTGTATGGCGGCGTTCATCTCGGTAAGCAGTTCAATCGCACTGCCATTGTTGTCGAAGAAAAAGCGGTCAGCGTAGCGCATATCCTGTTCTGCCTCGTTGATCTGCTTTTGGACTTGTGCTTTCAGGCAGTTATAGAAGGCGATGATTGCGCTCTCTGCCTCTCGCTTTTCACCTGACACACTGCTCTGGTCAAAGGATCGCAGCTCATAGAATGCGCTCTTAATCATTCCAAAGAGCATACCTTGCCCGAAACGCTCCGTTGTGGCACTCCGCACCTTATCATCCAAGTTGTGTGCTTCATCCACGACAAGCAGATCAGCGGCGGCGTTAATCAGCCCTTCCTGACCGCGCCGGAGTTTCATGAGATGCTGGGTTAAAAAATCCTGATTGCACAGTACCACTCCATCCGTAAACTTTAATGCTGCGCGGACTTTGTAATACTTGCACTTCTTTTCACAGGAGCCACAATTCTTCATGCTGAACCGCTGCACGTTTACCTTGTCCCAGACTCCTTCCGGCAAAACCTCCGGGAAATCCTTGCGTTCCTCATACCCTTGCTTGATTCCTTCTTTGAGCGCGTCCGGTGGGTCTGCTTTCGGGTCACACATATACTCATCTGCGCGTTTGTTGCAGAGATAATGGGTCTGTCCTTTTGCGAGGATAACATCTCTGTTCAGTCCAAGAAGGGGCATTACCGCGTGGACATCGCGCCAGAGCTGTTCTTGAAGCGCAATGGTCGAGGTTGCGATGATAACCGGCTTGTTCATGCGTTTGCTGTACAGCAGCACCGGCACAAGATAGCCAAAGGACTTTCCAATGCCCACGCCAGCTTCAATCGCAAAATGCTGATCGTTTATGAGGGCGTCCACAATCTCAAAGGACATATCCTGCTGTCCTTCACGCATTTCCAAGCCATGCTGCGGGGCTTCATCCCAAAAGAAGGTGCTGACTTGCTCACTCATGGAGTACAGCTCTGCTTTTCTGCGCTTTTTCCGTTCCTCCGATGTATTGAATCCAAAATAGAATCTGTTGTCCATCCACATTCCTCCCGGAATAGAAACCAAGGCTATCCGCGTTTCAGTTCAATGCTGACGTTTCCGTTCTCGTCGATAGTCAGCGTCATGTGCCTGATGTGCTTCTCATAGAACTGCCGCCGCTCTGCGGGAGACATTTCGATCCTCGTGTTTCGCAGAGCTGCATCAAACATATCGTTGACATTCAGGTGAACGGAGTTGTCAATCCAGCGGTACATCTCCTTGAACAGTGCGTTTTTCTTGATGTCCTCGCTGTTGCCGGAGTAGAAGTCATCCAGATAGCAGTAGAATATCCCGGATTCTGCAAGTGCTGCCTTCATATCCGGTCCGCATTTTTCCCGCTCAATCATGACAAGGAATCTGGCGTCCGGTAAGGAAGAAATCAGCCCCCAGTAGTCGGAATCGCTTGAGACGATGACGAAGGAATCCACTTGCTTTTGGTAGTGTTCCTGACAGGCTCTTGCGGTGAGCTTGATGTCTACCAGTGATTTGTTCTGCTTGATCCGCTCAATCATGATATGTTCAACGGGGATGCGGGTGTAGTTTTCAAGAATCCGCCATGCCGTAGCGGTGTGTACGTCATCAAAAAGGATGATCGCCGTAATTTTCTGCATGACTTCAAAATCAAGATTTTTGAGCGTGGCGCACAGTTTGTACGGGTCAGAGTTTTCGCAGTCCACTACCAATACGGTCTTCTCACTGTCATCTATGAAGTCGTAGATATTGTTTTTTACAAAAGCCCCTGCATCAGAGACTTTACTGTATTCCGTGAAGGCGTCGCAATGCCATTGATAAAGCAGCGTTGCAAACTTCTTGTCATTATAGAGGACATTACCTTCGTCCATCGGTACCCAGTTGATATACATTTGATAGGGGTAGTAGGAGAGACTTGCGTAATAGATGTCCGCAGCATCTTTCGTTCCATCCTCTGTCAAGCCGTTTGGCATGATGAACAGCTCTTTTATGTATGCCCAGTTAATCCAGATTGGAAAGAGGCTTTTACAGTTGTTGATGCGGTCTGAAATCAGCCGGTTGATCTCGATAATGTGGTGGCAGAGCTTTGTACTCGACTTTTTGATAAAGCTGATTCCGTCATTTGAAAGCTGCTACATACTGGACATTGGAAGGATCTCAGGCATCGAAAGAAGCCCACGGTATTCCATTCGCATGATGTCATTTATTTTCCGGTAATTGCGCTCAATGGCGGTGCGGATGATACAGAGATTACGAATGATGCGGGCATTTTTATCCTGTTCAAGCCGGTCGTATATCTCTATCTTCGGCGGCTCGTGTTCATTTTGAAAAATACGGAGCGGGACGCCGATCAGATAAGCGACCTTTGACACAAGCTCATAGGTGCATTCTTTGTAGGCAATCTGCTCTCCGGCATATTCGACGCCATTCAACATGACTGAATTGCCCATGATCTACTCCTTTCTCGTAGGGGAGTTAAGCGGTCATTACATTGTCCGTCCACATCTCACACTGGCTCATGACAGTCTGGACAGCATCATCCATACCCTCAGGCGGATATTTGTGTTTTTTCAGCAGCCTTTTGACAAGGCGGCGCATTCCTGCTCTTGCGCTCTCTTTCTTTTGCCAGTCTATTGTCTGGTTTTTGCGAAGCAAATCTGTCAGTTCTTTCGTGATAGCAATAAGCTCATCATGCTCGTAAAAGTCCTTTATTGCTTGCGGCTTCGTGAGAGCATCATAGAAAGCAAGCTCGTCCGCTGTCAATCCGAGTTTTTCACCCTCGGCGGCAGCAGCGGCAATGTCTTTTGCCAGCTTGAGTAATTCTTGAATAACTTCCTCGTTGGTGAGCATTCCGTTCAAATAGCGGTTCATCGCGCTCTGAATGATTTCGGAGAACTTTTCAGACTTGACGATATTTGTTCGACGGTAAACAGAGACCTGTTCGGAAATCAGTTTTTTCAGGAGTTCGACTGCAAGATTCTTCTCCTTCATGTTTGCCACTTCTTCAAGAAACTTCGGATCGAACAGCGAAAACTCAGTCTGGACATCAGAAAAGAGGTTGATAACGCCTTCGCTCTTGATGCTGTGCTTCAAAAGCTCGTTAATGCGCTCATTTACTTCCGGAAGCGTAAACTTCTTTCCGGTACCGCCTGAAACCAAGCGCACGGTCATTGTTCTTACGGACTCGAAGAAAGCCGCCTCCATGCGGGTTTGCTCGTCTACCAAGCTGCTGCACAGCGAAAGTGCCTGCTTGAGAAGCAGGGCTTCTTTGATGAACACATTCTGTGTCTTCTCATTGTCGGGAAGCTCGTACTCTGCAACACTTTTGCCGAGTATGAAGTTCACACCGCCGCTGATGAGCTTTGCCCTGTCGAGGTCGCTTCCGGTCATGAATTTCTCATAACTGAATCCGTGGAACAAATCTCTGCAAATAGAGAGCTTTTCAAGGAACTTCGGATATGCAGCCTTGCTTACATCTGTATCACCATAGTTCTTCTTGTCTCTGGCAGTATAGTCGTTCATTGCCTGTTTCAGTGCAGCCGCAATACCGACGTAATCGACAACCAAACCGCCTTCTTTATCTTTGAAGACACGATTGACGCGAGCGATAGCTTGCATCAGGTTGTGTCCAGCCATCGGCTTATAGACATACATCGTAGCAAGGGAGGGAACATCAAAGCCGGTCAGCCACATATCCACGACGATGGCGATTTTCAGCGGAGAGTTGTTGTCTTTGAATTTCCGCGCCATATCGTCCTTATGAGCTTTGTTGCCGATAATCTCACGCCATTCTTCGGGATCGTTATTGCCTTGCGTCATGACCACTGCAATCTTTTCCGTCCACGCTGGGCGTAGCTCAAGAATGCGCTTATAAATCTTCATTGCTATGGGACGCGAATAAGCAACGATCATCGCCTTGCCGGTCAGGATATTCTCACGGTAATTCTCGTAATGATCAAGAATGTCATTTACCAAGGAATTGATCGTCTGGTCGGCACCGAGGATTGCTTCCATCTGACCGAGTTCCTTTTTGCTCTTTTCAATGACATATGGATCGGCGTTGTCAGCCATAATGTCATACTCATTATCGATCAGATGGAGGGTGTTCTCGTCGAGTTTCAGGTGAATCACACGGCTCTCGTAGTAGACGGGTCTGGTCGCGCCATCTTCAACTGCCTGAGTCATATCATAGATGTCGATGTAATCACCGAAGACCTCTCGTGTACTGCGGTCTTTTGTGGAGATCGGTGTTCCGGTGAATCCAATGTAGGTCGCATTAGGAAGCGTGTCTCTTATAATGCGGGCAGTGCCGATAACGGTTTTCGCCTCGACTTCGCCGTTGTCCTTCTGCTTGACCACAACCTTCTCATTGAGACCATATTGCCCACGATGCGCTTCATCAGCCATCACGATAATGTTCCGGCGTTCCGAAAGAGCTTCGTTGCTTTCTTCAAACTTCTGCATGGTCGTGAAGATTATGCCGTTTGCCTGTCTGTTTGCAAGCAGTTCTTTCAGATTCTTGCGGCTCTCAGCGTGCTGCGGCGTTTGCCGGAGGAAGTCCTTGCAGCGGGCGAATTGTCCGTAAAGCTGGTCGTCCAGGTCGTTGCGGTCGGTAATGACAACAATAGTAGGGCTTTCCAACGCTTCTTGCAGATAATGAGCATAGAAGACCATAGACAACGATTTTCCGCTGCCCTGTGTATGCCAGAAGACGCCACCCTTACCGTCCGTCACGGTTGCGTGTTTTGTAGACTCAATCGCCTTTTTGACTGCGAAATACTGATGATACCCGGCGAGTATCTTGAAAGTATTCTGTCCATCCACATTAAAGCAGATGAAGTTTTTCACGATGTCAAGGAAGCGGGTCTTCTCAAACAGTCCTACAAAGAATGTGTCAAATGATGCGTGTTGAGTATTCTCATAGCTGCCGTCTGTTGTTTTCCACTCCATAAATCGGTCTTCGCCGGACGTGATTGTACCAGCCTTTGAAGTGGTCAAGTCGCTCATGACACATACCGCATTATAAATGAACATAGAGGGGATCTCATACATATAGTTCCGGAGCTGGCGGTATGCTGCGGAAGCATCGGTTTCTTCGCGGGACGGAGACTTCAACTCCACAATGACGAGTGGGAGACCATTGACAAAGAGAATCACATCTGGTCTTTTTTCGGAGTTTTCAATGAAAGTCCATTGATTCGCAACTGTGAACTCGTTACTGGCAGGATTTTTGAAGTCTACAAGGTAGACAAGGGTAGAGCGTTCTTCACCTTTGTCAAAGTATTTTACAGGGACACCATTTTGGAGGTAGTCCATAAAGACCATGTTCTTCTGCAAGAGCGTTCCGGTTTCAAAGTTCTTGAGTTTATAGATTGCCTCCGTCAGAGCATCCATTGGCAAGTTTTTGTTGATTCGTTGCAAAGAGGGCAGCAGGACATCCTCATAAAGCGGAGAGTGATAATCGCGCTCCGCATCTGGTCCATAGACATAGGTATATCCAAGATCCTCATTGAGAAGCTGCAAGACGGCATTCTCATAATTTGATTCGGTAAAATAGCCCGACATTTGTACTCAACTCCCTCTACATAATATCCGCATAGATGCGGTTTTCAGCTTTTGTGAAGATTACCTCAGCAGGAAATAAATCTTCTCCTGTATTTGCCATTGAAACCAGCGTCATTGCCCATTCGTTCAACTGTACAGGCAGCCTATAACATAGATTTTCAGGTGATGCCTCAACAGTGACTAATGGGATGCCGCCCTTTGCAATACCGACAGAAAAAACTACAAAGGCGTTTTTTCCTTTGGTGAGTTCCAGAATGGGTTGTCTGTCTACATCGTAATAAACTTTTGCGCCGCGTCGATTCCTAAAAAAATCCTTTTCTTGATCTTTCACCGGCTCAACAGGCAGCTTGTTTTTCATCTGCTCAAAATGGGTTTCAAGTCTTTGGCAGATGCAGCTATTACAATACTCCGGTTGCATATCAAAGTCTTGTTCGATGTCTTTAGCTGAATTGAAATGATTCATGAAATCCAGCAGTCCCAAAAAGCTAACAAGGTCATCTGAATAATTACCGGCATAGACCTTATACCAATCATTGTTGATCTCGAACACGATATGATAAAGCTGCTTGTATAGCTGTAACTGCCCATCGGTTAGTCTGAACCATTCTTTGCTAAGAAGAGTCTTCGCAATGCGGGGACTGTCCTGCGTCGGTGTCAAGGAATGGTATAGCGATTTCATCAGTTTGCCGATAATTCCTACCAGCATATCAGCCATTCTAATTCCAAAGTGGTCTATCGAGTCTGCCTCTTCGCAATTCTTCAAACTGGCTTCTTTCGCGGCAATGAGAGTTTTGCTTTCGGCTCCTGCTTCACCTTCCTTGTCAAGCAAGACTGAATAATCAAGAATGCCCTTGCTGCTCAGGAAATTTCCAAACCCGACAAACTGCGAATGGTAGTCCCAAGCGAGGGACAGCGGAACATCGACGTTATTCAGGACATAAAGGACGGCTTCAAATGCCGTGTTTTCCTGCGCCTTCAATTCGCGGTTTTCTTTGTTGCGCTTAATCCGGTTCGTCAAGAATGTCATTAACGCAGCTACAAACTCCGCTGGGCTTTTATACAGGCTTTCAATTACCTCTCTGGGTCGGTATGTAACTATCGCTTTGACTATTGAGTAGCGTGCAGCGTCCATATCAAAGAAGACGCTATTGCGATAGCCTTTGAAAATCTGGGTGATAACGTATTCGATTTTGCTTGCACAGAACAGATAGATATAGCTGTTCTCATCAAAGATGGAGAAGAACGCTCCAAGCAGCTTTACATTTGCTTCGTTGAGAGAGGCAAATCCACGAACTAACTGCTTAGGCTTTATCGTTCCGCTTTTCAGCTCTCCTTTTTTCTTCCTATCAGCGTATTTTTCTTCAAAAGCATGATAACGCTGTTCAAAAGCTGTTTCGTGATCGCTGCGCCACCCGATAATAGCTGCCAGAAAACCATCATAGTACGTCTCGCCAGTAATGGTTGAGAGATTGATGACCCTGCTATGCTCAGACTCATCATAGTAAAAGCAGTGTTTCATCTTATCCCTCCTAACGTAAACGATAATTTAGCGGCTTAGAGCTGGACAGCAGACACATCGATCTCGCCGGACATGAGCTTCGGCAGCAGTGTATCACGCATTTGGGACAGTGCTTTCGATTGAACATCGTTTGCTTCCATAGCCTCATACATTGGCGCAACCAGAGATTCAAACTCTTCAAGGGCTGACGTGGAGGGAATGACAACTTCCATCGCATTCAATATATCCGTTGTCATGCTTGGAACGGCGGATCCAGCATTCATAGATGCGAGGTCTTTTGCCTTGACAAAGTGATATACAAACTTCGCTACATTCGGAAGTTTCATTTCGGTGTAGAACATGGTGTCAACAGACCAAAACGGTTGATTGACATACATGACGTTGTTCAGAGTCCCTTTTCTTGGAATCAGAACTGATTCCTTATTATACAGGGGGCGCTCAACATAGCGCATTATCCCGCCAGAGCCATAGACGGGATAGATACCATCAGCTAATTTCTTGTGGTCTTTACCGTATTTTACGGTTATGAGATCAGATAGATGTCCATGCGTCCATGAAGGATCAGGGTTATCAATGAACATTGAAGAGTAAATCGCCTGAGCTTGCTGCTGTAAATTATCGTTTATCGCATCGTTGACTTCAATCTTATTGTCAATGTCTGCCAGAACAGAAGAAATTCGTTTCTGCGTTTCTGCGTCTGGAATATCAACATCTATGTTTGCAAAGGTATCTCTTGTAATTGTGTCAAAAACCGACCCGTGCGTCATTCTTTTGAGCTGCGATATACAGTTTTTTAGCAAATAGTAGAGGAATGGTTGGTCTATTCCTCGGCTCGCTCGAATGCCGTAACACGATTGGTTGAACGCCATATCAAACGGAATCATCGCAATCTCACCAACTGTTCCACGAGCGGATATTATTATATCGTCTTTGTGTAGCATCTTTGTGGGACTATTCTCAAACCCGCTTTGACTGATGTGCTTTTCGGTCGAATACACATACCTCTTATCATTGTTGAAATCCTTTACGGATAACCACGGGATGTTCCCATTCCAATACTCAGGGACAGTTGTTTTAGGTGTGCCTCCACCAATTAGCTCAATGTAGTCTATTAAGGGAACTCTATTCCACTGTGCCATCTTTTTCACCCTATCCAATGTATTTTCTGTGTGCCAGCTTCACATTCTGTTGCTTCACCATCGCGTAGTGCATGGTGGTGTCGATTTTCTGATGCCCTAAGAGCTGCTGGACTTGCTCTATGGGCATTCCTTTGTCTATGGCAGTAGTAGCCAGTGTACGCCTGAACTTGTGAGGGTGAACCTTCGGGATATTCAGACGCTTTCCCAGTTCCCGAAGGCGTGTCTCCACTCCGCCGATCATCAATCGGTCAAAGGGAGCTTTCAGGGAAACAAACAAAGCTGGGTTTTCATCTGTTCGCCCCTCAAGATAGTTTTGAAGGTGGATCTTCGTCCTTGCATCGAAGTAGACCAATCGTTCTTTATTGCCCTTGCCGATAACCACGCATTCGCGTTCGTTGAAGTTGATGTCTTCGCGGTTTAGCGTGACCAGTTCTCCAACACGCATTCCGGACGAAGCCAGAAGATCAACCATAGCCAAATCACGCGCCGTTGTACAGTTGTCGCGCATCAGCTCCAACGCTTCATCGGTGTAGGTGTCCTTAACAACCTTTGCGGTTTTCACCTTATGAATCCGTCGCACCGGACTTTTCACGATGAAGTCCTCATCCTCAAGCCAAGAGAAGAAACTGGACAGGATCCGGCGGATGTTGTCTATGGTCACTTTACTCGACCTTCGCTGAACCTGATAGTTGGTTAGATAGCGGCGCAAATCATCTGTGGTGACCTGTTGCACAGCCTTTCCGACTCCGGCAATCAGAGATTCAATCGTCTTCCGGTAGTAGCTCAGGGTTTTCTCTGAGCAGCCTTCGATCCGTTTTGCCGTGATAAATGCTTCGACTGCATCTGTTTCTTCTGCTGGAATTGAGCCACTATCATAGGTGATCGTTGCCCCTTCCAATGTCTCAGCCATTGCATCCCGAAGGTGCATGAGCTGTTCGTTATTGAGATATGGCAGCATTTTTCGCTGTATCTCCGTGATGAGTTGTTCTGTCATTGTCGTGTCTCCTTTCGAGGTAAGAGAACGACATTCAGTGGCAGTCCCTTTTGTAAAACTCTCGCCACTGGTGAGAGTTATTCAGACGGTAAACGATAATTTATACGCTCAAGCCAAAGCTATCTTTGACAACCATTTTATCAATATTGATGCCATCCCTGCTGGATGGAGAAAAGGCAATCTCTTAGACATCGCCAATTACTTGAATGGACTTGCCATGCAGAAGTTCCGTCCTCAAGGGCATGAAATAGGTCTTCCAGTATTGAAGATTAAGGAACTCCGCCAAGGTTCATGTGATGATAGCAGTGAACTCTGCTCCTTGAGTATCAAGCCTGAATACATCATTCACAATGGCGATGTCATCTTCTCTTGGTCCGGAAGTCTACTTGTTGATATATGGTGCGGGGGAACTTGCGGATTGAATCAGCACCTTTTCAAGGTTACATCAGACGTCTATGACAAGTGGTTTTACTACCTGTGGACGGCTCACCACCTTGCCCGTTTTATTGCAATCGCTGCTGATAAGGCAACAACAATGGGGCACATCAAACGTGAGGAACTTGCCAAAGCAGAGGTCTTAATTCCTTGCGAAGAAGACTATACAAGCTTCAACTCTATCATGCAGCCTATTTTTGAGCTGATAATCTCGAACCGGATTGAGTCTCGTAAGCTGGCTGCACTTAGGGATGAACTACTACCAAAGCTGATGACCGGCGAGATCGACGTCTCCGACGTTCAGTTCTAAGCCGCTAAATTATCGTTTACCTTTTCGTTTGCAATAATCTTTGCATCAATAGAGGAAAGAATTGCAGCTATCACTTTCTGCTCTTGAATCTCTGGACACCGGATAATACATTTCATCAATTCTGGTTGGCGCAAGCCAATTACGGTCGTACCAGTGGCACGTCCATCCAATTCACTTTGAAATTCAGGGGTTGTCATGTAGTAATAGATAAAACGTGCATCGTATTCAGGCTTAATTCTGACACAGAATAGACGTTGACTAAGAACAATCTTCTCGTCGCTATCCCAGAAGAAAATCTGTCCAAATGGAGCCTCTGATGTAATGAGAATATCGCCGCGCTGAACTTCATCCTTCATCCACTTTCGATACAACGATTCGTCAATATATCTGATAGTTTCAGCCTGAACGATGCGTCCGGTTTTGATGTTTTTCGCGGATAAAGCTCTATATCCTTGTTTGCACCAATCACCGCCAAGTTTTTTGGGCGTCTTGCCTCGATAATCAATAACAAGCTCTGTGATTTCACCAAGCGCGAAGTGGTTCCACTCAGATGTCATATCCAATCGCCCCCAATCGTTCTTTGATCTGAGCTTCAAGCTCATGAGACTTAGTGAAAAGCTCAGACAGTTCAGAAGTCAGACGCCCCATTTTCTCTTCAAACGGCTCACCGTCATCTTCCTGTTCCTCAATACCAACATAGCGTCCCGGAGTGAGAATGTAATCCTGCTTTGCAATGTCCTGTGTAGTGACAACAGCACAGAAGCCCTTTTCATCTTCGAGTGTTCCGTCAACGAAGGCATTGTAAGTGTCGGCAATTTTCTTAATGTCTTCATCCGTCAGTTCTCGCAGCTTTCGTGTGACCATAGTACCGAGCTTCCGTGCGTCGATGAACAGCGTTTTGCCTTTTTGCTTCTTGTTCTTTGCAAGGAACCAGAGCGATACCGGGA
>ENA-OPAC01001200-OPAC01001200.1-human-gut-metagenome-genome-assembly--contig:-NODE-1200-length-12748-cov-3.854723_pt1 | contig 12748 bp, 12 predicted proteins | sample MGYA00241052_ERZ501420 | MGnify/ENA primary metagenome ERZ501420 (study PRJEB25962, sample SAMEA2042513) | human gut metagenome | biome: human gut; feature: human-associated habitat; material: faeces... | reverse complement strand
CCAAACAGCTCAGAAAAGTGAGCTAATTTAGGAACGTAAAACTGGACACCCTAATTATATACAAAGAACTGGATACGCTTGCCATATTCAATAGCAAAGTGTTCTTGCATGGTTTCAAAACTCTTCTGCACACCTTCTCGAATAGCAATACTGGGCACCACGATAATGAACTTACACCAGCCATATCGTTTGTTCAGTTCATACATAGTCTTTATGTAAGTATATGTCTTACCTGTTCCCGTTTCCATTTCAATGGTAAACATCGGATTAGATACATCACCTTGCAGATAATCTACAGGTTTCAATCCCCAGTTCATTTGTATCTGCCGCACATTCTCGGTCAGCGATTCTTTGTCGAGCATTAATTTCTGGTTGCCAAAGCCTGTTACAACATACATGTTCTTCTGCACTCCCTGATCTACTAAGAAATCAGCACTGTCACAGTATTGTTGTCCAGTAAATATATCGGTTACACTTTGAGCTGCATCTGCCTGAAAGCGTTGGTGTTTATATTTTAGTTTCATACCTAACTTGTCATTTAAAATAACTTCGTTTTACAGTAGACCCAGATAAACTATATATTATTATTGTTTCGTAAATACTCAATCATTGTATAAAACTCTCCTAAGCATGATTTAGTATCATCCAAATGATCAATAATATCAGTTTCTGATGAAAGTGAACTATCTGTAAAGAAATCTATCAGACCTTTTCTTTGTTTTATTAACGTACCGGAATTCAGATTATATATGGATATAGCTTCATTCCCTCTGTCGTCTGTACCATGGATAATTCCATCCATCGTGTACCAAAAATGACTGGCACAATCCAACTCAAGTGGTGACAAAAGAGTATTAGTAAAAGTATTTCCTTTTTTGTGACCACATTGCGGTTCTTCACCTGTAGAAAGATACTTTATACATGAAGCATGAAGGTTATTATAATCTAACTCCAAATACTGATACAATGGATTTCCCTTGGGCTTGAAATGTTCAATATGACTATCAGCGTCACATATCCTACGTTCACAATAACAACATAAATGTTTTTGCTCAGTAATCAATGCATTCTTCAAATCCGTTTTGGGACTTCCTTCCAAGTCTTTGTATCTAAGTCCAGGATGAGTCCGTTTCCAATTGGTAAATGAAACAGGCTCAGATGCTTTTATTATATGTTTCATTGTTGAGAGCGACTTTTAATTTCTATGAACTTACGAATCTTTACCAGATCAGGGAAGTCCGGTGACAAATTTTCTAACTCGGAGCACATTTGTCTAGCTTTATCAATATTGCCATCGTGAATAGATTTATACAGATCTGGAAGCAACACCTTTTCTATTGTATAAGGCAGTTCATTGGTGATACCCATAACATCCTTCAATATTACAGACACCGGTAATGCGTAAGATCCTGCACTACGTAAAACCTGAACTTTCCCATTAGCTAACGACAATATTCTGAGTTGATTGCTTTGAACATTTGTTATTACCAATGGAGAATGGGTCGTTACTATAAACTGAATATTTGGAAAAGTCTCGCACAACTTTGTGGCAATTTCAGTTTGCCATTGGGGATGTAAGTGCAAATCTAATTCATCAATCAAAACAATGCCTTCTCCTTGCAAAGGATCATCTAATGTCGGATTTGCTAAAGTCAATCTACGACACAGGTCTCCGACTAATGCCATATAAATTTTTTCTCCATCAGACAACTGACTGACATTGAGAGAAACTCCATTTTTATTAATTCGCATTTGTAATGGATTTCGTGTAACACGAATTCCATCAAATGAGGGCATAAATATTCGAATCGCTTTTCGTACGGTTTCAAGTGTCTTATCAGGATGAAAAGCATTCGGATTACCAATGTTAAATAAATTATAGGACTCTCTCAAATTTTCATTTTCAATATCTTCTTGGTTTCTGTACCATTCAAAGAAGTTTCTGAAGTTTGCATCTCCTCTTAAAGAGTCTTCATACGCTTCAAACAAGTCAAATATGTGCGACTTCCTAATTCGTAAAGGTATATCAACTACTGCACGGCGAACTCCATATTTCACTAAAACAGGTAAAGATGTCTTTTTTTCTGTCAGTTCAATCTTTTCCCTTATAGAATCACAATATCTATTTAAGTCTTTAAGGTCTGACGTATATTCTTTCGAAAATCCTTTTTGCGTTTTACTTGGTATAAGCAATTTTTCTATTCCATCAAATTGCGCATCAATATATCCAGCCTTATTTCCGTTGTATATTTCTTCTTCTGCTATATAAGCTCCTTGAGATTTTATATTACGCACTCTTGCTATTATCCAACTTAACGTAATAGAAATAGCATCCAGAATGGTTGATTTTCCAGAACCATTGGCTCCTACAATGACAGTCATATTTTTATCGAAATCCAACTGAACATCCTGAAAGCCTCTAAAATTCAGTATTCTAATATTGCTTAGTTTCATATTCTTTTCTTTATTTATCAAATAACCTTAATATTTTTCATCGCCTCTTCCTCGCTCCAGTCCAGCAACTGTTTCAACGTTTCGAATACATTGATTTTTGCATCATCACGGGCAAAGCAACTGTCACGGAACAATACACGTAACGGTTGTTTATCAGCCATTGCCTTTATGATATTTTCCGTAATATCATCTGCAAAGCAGGCCACAAGGTCGCCATTATTAACCGAATAAATCATCTTTCCATTCACTTCTTCACTAGTCATAGGCAAAGAAAGTTGTACTCCCCAACTGAGCATGGCTCCAAACAACAAATCAAGGTCTGTACGATCGCTCTTTACGTTATTAAGGAAAAGATCAAGCTGTGACTGATCATATTCAGCTGGTGCTTTCTTTACTTCCTCAAAATTACTGTCTGCCAAACGGAATACACGGAAACCGGTATCAAGGTTTTGTGTTGTCAATGGAGATTCTTCCTTGATTTTCTTTCCGGCACGACGAAGACGTTCTTTTGCTAATTCTGTAAGAAAATGAGGTTTATACAATTCATCCAATACTGAATTTGCATTTTGAGCTATTCTTTTTGTATTTTCATCAGAACTGTTTAATAAATCATCAATACGTTCTTGTAATTGTATTAATATAAAATGACAACTTATATTGTCGTTCTGAAGAAAAACAGCTTCTCCCGTAGTACCAGAGCCACTAAAAAAATCTAGAATCACATCATTACAATCTAGGCCAAAACTAAGAAAGTATGAAATTAAATCTATTGGCTTGGGATTTGAAAATACGTCCTTTTTAAAATAACTATATACGTCAGTTGAACCAGAGCTGGTGGTTCCCATGTCACTAATAATGTTATTATAGGTGGTAAAAATACTTCTTGGTTTTTTACCACTTGGCTGTCTTTGTTTAAACTGTACAGACCATCCCTTGTCTAATTTAACAATTCTAACTTCTCCTTCTTTAAGGTCCTGTTCAAATCTTTTTTTGCTTCTCAGCCAACTAATAGCATTACCATCTTCATCATACTCTAAGACCGTCCCATCAGGACAAACAATAGGATAATATTGTTTGCCTGATTTTCGTTTAAATGTATCCCAAAAGAATTTACCACGTTCGTCTACTTCTTTATATCTCTTTGAATATTCTTCACTGTATGGCATATAAAAAGCCCTTAAAGCGCTTTTGTTTTTTGCAAAACAAAGAATATATTCATGTTCATTAGCAACATATGTGGAATCATTTCCACCACCTTTTTTATTTTGCCATATAAATTGAGAAATAAAATTTTTGCTCCCATATATTTCATTACATATTTTTTGTAAGTTATCAATCTCATTTTCGTCGATAGATATAAATATGACTCCATCTTCTTTTAATAATGTTCTCGATACCAATAAACGAGAATACATCATTGAACACCAATCTGAATGGAACTTTCCATTTGTATCAGTATTCTTACGATAACGTAATCCTAATTCATCCACATCACCAGTAGCCAAATTATATTTGTGCTGTGAAGTAGAAAAATCATCATCATACACAAAGTCGTTACCAGTATTGTAAGGTGGGTCAATATAAATCATCTTCACCTTGCCCATATATGATTTTTGAAGCAATTTCAATACTTCCAGATTATCCCCTTCAATATAAAGATTCTGCGTATGATCCCAATCTACACTATCTTCTATTACCGGACGCAAAGTCTTTGTAGTAGGGCGTGCAGCTTCCCGGCGAGCTTCCTGTTTGCCCGGCCAAGTGAATTGATACATTTCCTCTGCATCTTCTACTGCATCATCACCCAGCAATTGACGTAACGTCGTGAAGTTGACCACATGGCGCAATTCGCCTGTCTTTTCATCCTTTACTTCGGTAAAGCAAGAAGGAGCTATCTGGTAAAGCGCTTCCAGATTCAGCTTCGTACCGTCCACTGAACTCAATTCTAATTTATTGGGTTTCATGATTATATATTGTTCTTATTTAATTTATCAGTTAATAATGTTATTTCATTCCTAAGTCGTCGAACTTCAGTATTCAATTCCATTTGTCGATTAAACTGCTTCTCGGCTTTTATTCTTTTTTGCAGAGAAACAATCTGTTTCTGAATACTTTCTATCTGTTTACGTAGATCAACTTGTTCTTTATATTCTTCTTTTGTAGATACAGACAATCCTGATATTTGGCTAAGCAAACCGTTGTAAACGGTATCCATTGACTGTCCCTGGATATTCAGTGTATTGGTTTCAATCTGTATATCACGTTTCAATTCGCTAATACCACACTTCCATTTCTGTTCTCCATGAACAACCGACATTTCTTTGTGATGCATCAGCAAATCAAATTTTCCTCCGTACTCAATCACAAAAAATGTATGACGGGGCAATAGTTCATCCATTGCACAAAAAGGTTTAATGCTGTACTGCTCTTCTTTCATTCTGCAATAGAACACATCTATCTCATGCACATGTTCTCCGTCTTCTACATTAAGAGTAGCAGGTGCAAGCTTATACAACCAGACAATACCTTCAAACTCCCGTGTCAGAAATTCACGCAAGGAAGAATCATTACTTCTTCCATAAAACGCATTCTTAGGCACTGGCTTATTGACTATTGTCGTAGTTGGGAAGTTTAGTATATTATCCATTATCTACCCTTTTTAATGTGTTTGTAACGTTCATAGGAATCCCATAAAAATCTTACTAAGGTAACGCTACTTCCTACTGCTAGGCTTGCGTGTCTAGGTTCAAGTCCTATAAAAGAACTTGATTTTCCGTGGCCACTTCCATATAAATTTCTTAATTCAGTAATACCTTGCGCTATTGCCTTTAGATTTCCCAAAATTGCTTTTATGCAAGTAGCACCTTTGATTTCGTTAGGTATATCTTTCGGCATAAGATTAAAATACTTAAAAGTTTCATCCACAAGACGAATTATATCCCATTTTTTATCAATGGTACATCCTTCCAACTCTAATATAGTTTTACAACAACTTTCTATCAACTCTTTGGCTTTACCAATTGCTTCAGTAGGGTTCTCTTCTTGCATTTTTAGCATCAAGTTTATTTGAGAGGATATATAATCGCTATTAAAAACTTCTTTAAGTTTTTCGGCTCCTGCGTCAGCTATTGTGTTTGAGTTAATTCTATCTAGTATAGCACGACACTTAAGGTATGCTACTGCATACGTTTTTTGATATTGCTCATCGTTCTCTTTTTGAGGAGATAACTCATAATATGTTATCAAATCATTAAATAACTTTATTATATCCTGTTGTGATGCTTGTTTTACATAAGCCACTAATGATTTTCCTTTTGACATTTTATATGTCTCGCAAAGAGGAACACCAATACTTTCGTGAGTAAAAGTGTCAAAATCTACTGTGGAGAAATCTAATACGTACCCACCTCTATTAAAAAAGTTAAGAAATGTTCCTATCTCAATATTTGATATACCCATCGTCACTTAATTACTAAAAAACAAATCAATTCAAAATCATCCAATCCTTTAATATTGTAGGTGAGCGCACTTGTTTCACCCACAGAGAAAAGGCTCTCAATATCACTCTCTTCCTTCACCGTGATAATGCTTTCGATGGCCGATTGTAACAGATCGCTGTAATGGCGCATATTTTTGCCATCACGTGTTTCTTTGTTGAACTGCTTGCAAAGCGCCTTATCCGGTTCTGTCTTATCCTTGCAGGCATAACGCATCTTGTCGAGCAACTTTTTAGGTGATAGATGATCGCAGATAACGGCTCCTGTGTGTGAAATGTAAACCATATAAAACGGGTGTAACAAATTGGCATGATCGATGTTAATACCATTGTTTTTATTCTTCAGCACATACATCACGCCCGGTTCAACCAGTTCGGAAGCGTTGACAACCGCACTCATTCCAAAAGGAGTCAAATCCATGTTGGGATGATCCTTCAGGTTGGCCAACAAGTCCAAACGGAATTCGTTTAATCCCAAATCCATGATATTGACGCCAGTATCCATATCTTCAATATCGACTACTTCATTTTGAAGTTTCTTCAACTGGTTGCGTCGGTATTCCAAATCACCTTTTTCATCGTTCGACAACAGATTGTCATCACCCGTACTGGTGATAACTGTTGCTTTCATCCTGCTTTCCACTCGACCTTTTAACTTGATATAATCATCCAGTTCCATATCAGGCCAGTAATTTACAAGCTGAATCACTTCGTTCTGGCTTCCGATACGGTCGATACGACCGAAACGTTGAATGATGCGTACCGGATTCCAGTGTATATCATAGTTAATCAAATAGTCACAGTCCTGCAAGTTTTGCCCTTCACTGATACAGTCGGTTGCAATCAGCACATCTATTTCTCTGCTATCGTTCGGATGAATCGCATTCCGATCTTTTGACATAGGAGAGAAGTAAGTCAGTATGTCATTGAATGTACATTTCAGTTTCGGTAAAGTACTTTTACCTTCTGTACTACCGGTGATCAGAGCTGTATGTAATCCGCAATCATTCAGAATTCTATCAGATAACTGTTCATACAGGTAATTTGCTGTATCGGCAAAAGCAGTAAATATCAATACCTTCTTATTGTTTCCATTGATCGGATGTTCAAACTTGTTTTTCAAGTCAGCCACCAACTGCTGCAATTTGGTATCATGTTCCGGTGTAATGTCTTTCAGCATAAGAATCAGCAGTTCAAGTACTTCCAAATCTGCTTTCAGATCACGTCTCCAACTTACATAATCCATGTCATGAAGATTGATTTTCGATTTTCGCCCTACAAAAGGATCGTTTTCTGTATCCTCGTAATCAAAATCTTCCGTAAAATCGGTTACATCAATTGTCCCAGCACCATTTTCTTCAAATTTATCTATGGCTGTGATAGAATCCTTGATAAAATCGTGTATCCGAACCAAAGTCAGACGAAACGAATTGACACTACTTTCCAAACGCTTTAACAAGTTAATAGCCATCAGCTTCCGGATACCTTTTTCGCGTCCGTCAATGGTTAGCCCTTCGCCTTGATAATCAATTCCATAATTATCTTTTGCACTTTCAAAGATAAACAAGGATGGTGTATAAATAGACAAATTCAGCTCGTTTAATTGTTCGGCAATATCCCGGAATGTGATGGCATCATTTAAATCAGTTAATTGGGGCCGGCGAGATATCGGAGTCAGCCGTGTAGGAAATTTACCTACATCATGGGTATCATAATATTTGATGATATGGCTGCGGCTTCTGGCGATTGTTACCGCGTCAAGCAGCTGGAAAAAATCATAACTCAATGAGTCTACCAGCTTTTCAGTTGTTCTTCTTTCCGGCGGTAGTTTGGACCATCTGGAATAAACAGTTTGGGCTTCTCTGAAGATAGTATCTATGTTTTTACTGGTGTCAAGTAAGTCATTTATTTTTTCAGCCTTTCCTTCGTATGCCAGTTGCAACTGGTTTTTGAGATCGTTAAAACGATTATTTACCGGTGTAGCAGAAAGCATAAGGACTTTCGTTTTGACGCCACTACGAATGACTTTATTCATCAATTTTGCATAGCGGTTTTCTTTGAAGTTCTCTGCTTCTTCATAGTCGAATTTACCACCATTGCGAAAATTGTGACTTTCATCTATTACGATTAAGTCATAGTTTCCCCAATTGACACGCTCCAGATCAAGACCGTTACTTACTCCTTTGTCTCTGGATAAATCAGAATGGAATAAGATATCATAACGAAAACGGTCTGCCAGCACAGGATTGTTTTTATAATTGGAACGGAATGTCTGCCAGTTGTCATTCAGCTTTTTGGGGCAAAGTACCAGCACATTTCTATTTCGATTCTCGTAGTATTTAATAACCGATAAAGCTGTAAATGTTTTTCCCAATCCAACACTATCAGCCAGAATACAGCCGTTATATTTTTCCAATTTATTGATAATGGCCAATGCTGCATCACGCTGAAAGTTATACAGTTTGTTCCAAATAACACTGCTTTTAAAACCTGTGGCTTCGTTTGGCAATACATCTTCACTGATGTCTTCCAAAAATTCACTGAAGATGTTATACAATGTGATGAAATAGATAAAAGCCGGGGCATTTTCCTTGTAAACAGTTTCAATACTTTCAATGATATTTTCTGTCACATCCTGAAATTTCTCCTTGTCTTTCCATAGTTCAGCAAAGTTTTTCAGGAACATATCTGTAGAACTATGTCCGGGCATTCCTACAACCATCGGGCAAATGTTGTTTCCTCTGTCAAGACCTAATTCTGTTGTAGTAAACTCATTAAAAGGCATATAAGTATATGTCTCTTCTCCATTTTGTATATTCAGAAAAGCATTCATAGAGCCATGAGTTATGTTGGTCTTGAATTTGACTTTTCTCCGAATCCAATCAGCACATTCTCGGGCAATAGCACGTTGAGTCAGTTGGTTGCGAAGCCTTATTTCAAAATCAGATCCAAAAAGATTTCTTTCCCTGTTCAACTTCGGTATATAGAATTCTCTTTTCTGTTTTTCAACCTTGTCCGTATTGAATGTCGGTGAAGTGAAAATGAAATTTACAGAATCAACCTTTTCCAATTCTTCTTTTAATGCTTCATAGGCATAAATAGAAAAACTGGCAGCTGCTATAGAGATTTGGCTTTTGCTCGATAGAGTTTGCTTCAAATCATCTATAACTCGTTCTGTAATATTATTGAATTGCTTTGGAGTTTTCATCAATTTGTGTGTTGTTCACGACAGTCCTTTTCTTAAAGAGCAAATATACAAATTCCTCATCAACTGCAAAAGAAATTCCAGTTTTCAAACTTCATTAATTGAGTATTCTTTGGAGATTACCATTAATGAGATACATAATTACTGTTTGATTTTTATTGTTATATTTGCACATATTAAATGAGTTTATATGACGGACTGCTTTTTTATTTATTATGATGTAAATATCTTTTTAGATACAGTATATATAACTTCTTCCAATAACGAAGATTCTAATTCTGTATGCCAATATAGAATTGGAATAGCTAGAGGTGACAGTTATAATGGAAATGGGTTTAATAATATGTATATTTTTACTTCTGGGAGATTAGAAGAATTGAAAATAAAATCGTGGCAAATCTCTCCAATCGTAAAAATGCCTTATTCTTGGGGTGGCTATTCTGATGAAATTAGCGTAAAGGATATAAATGGAGATCTTTATACCATTAAAATAAATCCAGATCCAACCTCTCTTTTTAAGAAGAATGATAACTTTTCAATTGATATAGAGTATGTTTTTAAGACAATACGAAATTTGGAAAACATACTCAATATATCTCATTTAAAAATATTGCAAAGCATCGATAAATTAAAGAAAAGACTTTCTTTTCATTCTAATAAAGAGTGTTCACTTGCCACTATAGATCAATATATACAAGACATAAAGCAGCTTAAAATTACCTGTGATTCATTTATTAAAGAAATATCAGATGAACAAGCTATTAATACTATTAAGGCAGAACAAAATGAAATAGCAAAACTGTTCAATCAAATATCTTTAACTCTAACTGATTAGTATTCATACTATTGTATGGTATACATAAAATCAGATAGTAGGTAATCTGTATTGTTGTGCAATTGCTTGTTGCCAAGAAAATATTTCTATAAAATCATCTCGAGGAAATAATATATTATCCGCCATTTCTCCCAATACCGCCAGCAGGAGGCAGCGCTGCGCCCTACAGTCATGTTCTATCATTAATTTTCAATTTTCAATTGTCCATTTTCAATTGCATCACGTCTCTACAGTCATTTCCCATTATTCATTTTCAATTGTCAATCGCTTTGTGTTCCAAAAACGTATTTTCGGCATATTCACCGGATAAATTTCTGTGTAATCCGCGAAATCCGTGCCTAATAAGTTTTCCTTTGATAATGCTATCCCTTCTCAAACGGCAAGCGCACCAATGAATTGAAATACTGTTTCAACAGCCATTCCTGGGCTTTGAGTTTGATCATGGCCTGGCGGTAATCTTCGCTGACGTGCAGGTTGTTTTGTGGCCGCCAACGGGAAAACTGTGCCATCGCGCTGAGCTTTTCTTCCAGGCTGTTGCGGATAAAACCGCGACTTTGCAGTTCTTGATACAAGATGCTGGCAAATGGGATTTCCAAATCCGGGCGGTTCTTGTATTCGTGAAACCGCTTGATGATCAGTCGGTTCATGCTCTGCTCGTTGTATTCGCGACTCACTGCCGGCAAGGCTTTGACTTCCTTTTCCTGTTCCATCTGTTTGATCACCCGATAGCGTAAGTCGCTGGTTTTGTAGCCTTTCAGCCATTTACAAAATGTGCGCAGATTGACGCCTGTATAATCGCCGTACTCGCCTTTGGCGCCCAGTTCGAAACAGATAACGATTTCGCCACGGTGCAAATACGGATATGATTCTTGCAAATCAGAACTTAATTTTGCCGTCAGCACGCAGATGTCTTTTTCGTTATAGGTTTGATAACCAACCATGATGTAGCTTTGTACGATCTGACTGGTTATGAATGTCGATAAATCACGCGGCGTCATGTCAATGATGCGGGGCGTTTGAAACGCCATCCGCATCTTGTTGGTAAATATATCTAAATTCATAACGGGTTTTGTTGCATTAATTGATAAGCCATTTCAGAAGCACGTTCGGCAACAGCCATTGCTTCTTCTATTTTGGATGTTTTTTGTGTTGTTCGCGGCGCGGAACATTTGTTTTCTATCATAGCGGCTTTTGCGCCGGTCAGGATTTGCAAATCGGTTTCCCAATTGTTATATCGCCACCAGCCAAAAAGTCCGGACTGGTAATCTTTTTTTGTCTGAATAGTATTTTCGCTGGATCGCAAAATAACGTAATCATCGAAGCATTTCATAATTTGATAAGCGTTATTGAGTATCAAAATACCTTTTCCGCTATATCGAACCAGTGTAGCGCACCAATCTTCATCATTCAGCATTTCCATCTTCCACTGATCCCATTCGGCTTTTAGTGATCGAATTTTTTCGCTCTCGCGCGCGATGTGTGTGTGATTATTTATACTTTCATTTTCTTTATTATTCTCTGCTATACTTTTATTTTCTATACTTTGTGCACTTTTCACTGTGCAAACGGGGGTTTGCACGGTGATAACCGGGGTTTTCTCTGTGCAAACCGGGGTTTTCACGGTGGAAACCCTTGCTTTGATTTCAGGAAGAGGAATCAATAAATATTGTTTCTCCAGTTTCTTTTCATTCAAATAACGCCCTTTTGCTGTCAGATATCGTTCTTGGATGGATTTAGAGGTTAATATATTCTGTTTCCACATCTCGGCATCAAATAAGTTAATTTCTACCATGTAGTCTAACATGGCTTTTATTTCCGTATCTTCTGTCTCCAATTGATCGGCCAAGTCAAATAAATAGTCCTGGCCGATTTGTATGTAATATGAATTTTCGTAGATGTTGCATAGCAGACTGAAGTATAGGATGGCTCCAGAAAATTCATATTTTTTCATCAATCTCCTGATTTTCATGTTTTTCAGGACATTAGTATCCATTGGGAAGTAATCTAATCCCAATTTTATAGGTCTCGCCATGTTTTTGTTTTTTTTGTTTGTTTATTAATTTGTTGTTGTTTGTTGTAGAGACGCGGCGTGCCACGTCTCTCTTGAAATACCGTCATGCAATTGAATGAACGCCAACAAAATACCGAATGAATGTATCCTGTTATTTGTTGTATTATCGTGTTGCATTACCCGGCGGCGTTACGTAATAGAGACGCGGCACGCCACGTCTCTACGGTCATTTTCCATTCTCAATTTTCCGTTTTCAATTTCTTTCTGCAAGCGCGGACTATCTGCTGGATCGTCTTTACCCGCAATAATTCGGACGGAATGGTGCGTATAACAAGCCAGCCGCAGGCGGCTGCCTCGTTATACTTTTCCATATCCCGCAAATAACCTTCCGGACGGAAATGACGCCCGCCGTTCCAAACGCCGCCTTCCACTTCGATGGCTACATGAGCTGCCGGTATGGCAAAGTCAAAGCGCCATTCGCGCGTGGGGTGAAAACGGTATTCGCGCTTGGTTTCCAAACCTGTCAGGTTATAGATTTCCCGTTCAAGGGGTGAAAAGTTCTTCTCCATCTATTAATAAATTAAAGGCTTCATCCGATGTATTACAGATGCTTACGAAGAATGTACCCATGCGGTTATCGAACATGATCCATTTTTCAAGATAGGAGTCCCAGAAATAACCGAATTCCGTTTTTCGGGAATATTGGTAATCTCGAGAATTATGTTCGCCGCTCACTAAGTTGAAGAA
>ENA-OPAC01001196-OPAC01001196.1-human-gut-metagenome-genome-assembly--contig:-NODE-1196-length-12785-cov-6.350903_pt1 | contig 12785 bp, 10 predicted proteins | sample MGYA00241052_ERZ501420 | MGnify/ENA primary metagenome ERZ501420 (study PRJEB25962, sample SAMEA2042513) | human gut metagenome | biome: human gut; feature: human-associated habitat; material: faeces... | reverse complement strand
ACAAGGGCTCCTGTGCTGTTTCCAAGTGTATTCAGTCCACCACTTAATGTACTAACACCATCAGTATATGTCTTAAGTCCACTCTGCAGTGTGCCAACTCCTGATGCGAATGTGCCGAGCTTGCTCTGCAATGTTGAAAGTCCGTCAGCAAGTGTGTCAGTACCCTCTGCCAGTGTCTTTGAACCATCCTGAAGCTGTGTTGAGGCATCCTTTAAGTCATTTATCATGTCATCGAGGTCTGATGTGTCAATTCCGTCTGTGCTTACATAATCAGATGCGTTTACCACGAAAGTCATGGCTGCAGGCATTGAGAAATTCTCCACATCTGCTGTCATTTCCATGTATTCAGGGATATTTACATCGCCATCAAGATCTCCGTCCTTGATTCCGAGGCTGTCCTTTAAGCCCGGAAGTGCATAGCCGAGCACTACGCTTGATGAGTCGCTTACCTCAGCCTTGCCGTTTGTCACTTCGATATTCTCGAAGCCATCACCGAGTACAAGTCCTGTTACTGCTGCAAATGGTACGGAAACTGTCTGCTTCTCGCCGTTTACTGTCTCTGTATATGATGTGGTGTTTGTGTAGTCAAAACGGATTTTGACCTTTCCTGATTTTCCTGCAAGGTCCTCAGGTGAGATTTCTTTTCCATCGAGGTAGTATGTAACCTTCTGTGTTACAGGTGGCTCCTCTGTTGCTGTGCCCTGATAGTAAATGTCCTTGCCACCGGCCTGCCAGGTGAGCTTATCACCGCTTTGTGTGAATTTTTCCTTGCCCTTTACGTTCTCGATATCTGAAAGGTTTGAAGCATCCTCCAAGGTATCCTTTTTGTCTTTATTTTTAAGGTGATCTACTACGATTGTTTTGTTTACGTTGCCGTTTGCATCTGAGATGAGGTATACGCTCTCGTCCTTGTCTGCATCGTTATCCTTTAATGATACGCTGTCCATGAGCTTATCTGCTATGTCATCAGCATCCTTGCTGCTTCCTGTTGTGCTGTCTGCCTCGGCTGTGACTGCTGTGCTGTCCTTCTCGGCAAAAACCGCTGTTGCTCCGATTCCTGTACCTACAAGTGCTATTGTGAGGACTCCGGCTACAACACGGACAATATATTTACTTTTTAACTTTTCTTTCAATTCTGGTAATTTCATGTCTTATTCCTCCTGATTTTGTTTTTGAGGTCATATTTTTATGTTATGAGGGTCAAAAAGTATTTTATCCCTCATTTATGATTAATCAGATTACTAAGCTGTCAGGTTCTTGTTTTTAAAGCCTGCGCTTGTGGCACATATTACTTTGTCAAAAATCATAAACATTGACGGAAGTATAAATACTACTACAAACATACTGATGATTGCGCCTCGTGCAAGCAATATACAGATAGAACTGATCATATCAATGTTTGAATAAAGTCCTACACCAAAGGTTGCGGCGAAGAAACAGAGTGCACTGACGATAACTGAGTTTGTCGAATCTGCAAGTGCCTTTGTGATTGCCGGCTTTTTGTCCATTCCGGTGTATCTGTTCTTTCTATACTTTGTGGTCATAAGTATCGCATAGTCAACCGTTGCACCAAGCTGTATGGTTCCGATTACGATGCTCGCGATAAACGGAAGCTTTGTTCCTGTAAATCCCGGAATTCCCATGTTTACAAAGATTGCAAACTCGATGACCGCTACAAGTATGATTGGAAGCGATACTGATTTGAATACAATCAGGATGATAAGGAATATCAATACGATTGATACTGCACTTACACGCTTAAAGTCTGTATCTGTGATAGTGATAAGATCCTTTGTACAAGGTGCCTCACCGATAAGCATTGCGTCCTCGCTGTAATTCTTTACTATCTTTTTAATCTCTGTAATCTGGTTGTTTACCTCATCAGATGCTGTCGCATATTTTGATGAAACAAGCATCATCTGGTAATCACCGTTTTTGAATATCTCCTTTGCCTCATCCGGCACCATATCATCCGGTATTGTAGGTCCAAGTATTGAGTCAAGTGATACCGCAAGCTTTACTCCATCGACCTTCTTGATATCATCTATCATGCTTATGCTGTCTGCCTTTGACATATCGCTCGGCGCGATGATGATATGTGTGGCACCCATAGCATACTCCTTGTCGAGTCTTTCATTGGCCTGCTTACTGTATGCACTGTCAGGCATGGTTCCTGCAAGGTCATAGTAGACCTGATCATGAGTGTATCCGTATATTGCCGGGATGAGCACTACGATGAAAATCACTGCAAGTATCTTATAATGATTTGTTACCCAGCTTGCAATCCTAGAAACATCCGGCATAAGAATCTTGTGCTTTGTCTTCTCGATTGCCTTATCACATGCAAGAATCAGTGCAGGGAGAATTGTTACACATCCGATAACTCCGAATACAACGCCCTTTGCCATTACGATTCCCAGGTCAAGTCCAAGTGTAAAGCTCATGAAGCAGAGGGCTACGAAGCCTGCGATTGTTGTGATTGAGCTTCCTGTTACTGAAACAATTGTGTGGGAAATGGCATGTGCCATGGCTCGCTTCTTGTCTCCGTCATATCTGTCTATCTGCTCCTGATAGCTGTGCCACAGGAAAATCGAATAATCCATTGTTACGGCGAGCTGCAATACTGCTGTCAGTGCCAGTGTCAGGTATGAAATCTGTCCCTGTATAAAGTTTGTTCCCAGGTTATAGATAATAGCCATTCCTATGCTTAGGAGGAATAACATCGGAACAATTATTGAATCCATTGTAATTCCCATGACAAGCATTGAAAGCAATGCTGCTATGATGACATATATAGGAGCCTGCTGCATAACAAGTGTCTTTGTATCTGCGTTGACCGCTGCCATTCCTGCTACGAAGCAGTGGTGTTTCACCATCTTATCCATCTTATTGACGGCTTCCATTGTCTCATCCGAACCCATTGTGTCACTGTATGTGACGAGCATGAGCTGGCTGTTTGCATCCTTGTTGTTAAATGCGTCGTACACCTCATCCGGAATTGCCTCTCTTGGCAATGTGGAATCAGCGATTGTTCCGTACCAGATGACATCATTTACACCCTTAAGGTCCTCTATGTCATCTGCCAGAGTCTCTATGTCCTGATCCTTCATATCCTCTAAGATCACAAATGACAACGCTCCGGTTCCAAACTCATCTACCATGATATCCTGACCCTTCATAGTCTCTATCTGGCTTGGCAGATAAGAAAGGATATCAAAGTTGATTCTCGTGTTGATAAAGCTGATGCCCGACGGTATAAGCAGTGCAAATGCAACTATCAGTATCAGCACACGATGTTTTACGACTCCTTTTCCAAATTTAATCATTAGATTCACCACTCTTTCTTTTATTCGTATTGAAGTATAAAAAAAAAGACCGAATAAATAAATATTCAATCTCTTCGATTTGTCATGTGAGATATACAAATCCATCAATTTGTATATCCGATATGACACATATATGATATTGTATTTGATTTCTGACACTTTTTCACAGCATTTTCATATTTATATGAACACATGCCTCTTTATGGTGTCTCTTTATGATTCTGCTTTATGAGCTTGCTCAAGCCGTCATTTTTCCATGGCAATTGTCCTCTACAGCTCACTTAATATATCATCCATTGAGCGCGTAATCAGATACATGTATGCCTCAGCCATCTCCTTCGGCTCAATGTCATCCATGCCCTGGGCTATCCAGCCCTCCGTGATAAAGCACAACGACTGCGCATAATATGTAGAAATCACCTCAGGTGTGAGCCAGCGGTATTTGGATTTCTTTCCTGTGCTCTTTTCGCTTATGATATTCATAAACATCTCGCAGACGCATTTCATGGCAATCTGATTAAACGTCACTGCCCCCTCCAGCTTTAGTGCTTTCTTGTAAAAAACACTGTTTGCCGAGATATTATTGAGCATCAGCACAATCGCTTCAAAAATCATTCCGGCATTGAGCAGTGGCTTGATGGGCTCAAGCAGCTCAGTTTTGATAATCCACTCTATCAGCTCGTACTTGTCCTGAAAATGATTGTAAAACGTGGGGCGGATAACTCCGGCCTTGTCCGTTATCTCTTTAATTGTAATCTTATCGATTGGCTTTTTCGCTGAAAGCTCTATAAGGCTCTCAGCGAGCACCAGATCTATTGCATTCTTACCTTGCTGTGTCATTACTCATCAAACTCCATCGTGACAAAGTAGCCCTTCTCAGTCTCCCTTACATCCACGACATCGCCCTCGCGGCTTTTGAGCCTCTCGCTGACCACGTAATTTCCCGACATGGCAATTGCATGCTCTATCGTATAATAATATGAAGTTGGAAGCTTGCTCTCTGTTACCTTCAGATGGTCACCGACCTTGGTAAGTCCGGGTCTCTCCATCTTAAACTCCATCCGACGCATTCTGTCGCCTTTCTGTTACTGCTTAATTGTCCTCTTTTCTATCCTCAACAAACGTTGCCTCAAACTCCTTTTGCTTGTTGTAGGCGCTCTCCGCCTTTGTAGCACGGCTTGTAATCCAGATATTTGATACTCCGTTGAAAATCAGTATGATACCGACAACAACAGTGGCTGTCTTCATTACATCAAATGCATTTGTCACGCAGATTATTCCAAAAATCAGACTGATTATTGAAAAAATCAGGCCGACACTCCAGCCTCCGTAACCGTATTTTTTGGCATCCACTGCCTCAATAATGCTCCTGATGCTGTGAAAAATGAGCACCAGACCGATGACTATAGGTATCAGGCTCACCACAACCTTTGGCTGTACCAGAAACCATATACCTACTGCCAAAACCACAAGCCCCAGCATCGCTGAAAAACCATTCGTGACTATATTCAAAAAATAGCTGCACATATAGACCACTCCGATGATGATAAGCACTACCGCAAGCACATTGGCCACAATCGTGAGCACCGAAGCTCTCCATATGATAAACACCAGTCCCAGCGCTATGCAAAGCACTGATGACAGTAGAAAATCAGCCTTTATTCTGCCTAAAAACTCCTTCATACGCGACCTCCCTTATATATCATGCCCTACATTACTTTTCTAATTCTGTTCCTCTGCACTATTCTTAACCAGGTCAAGAACAGTCTGAAGCTCAGCACCCTCAACCGGTGCAGCTCCATATCCAAGACGCTTGTAATCCTCTGTAATCTCAGCCAGCTCAGTAGTTTTATCGCCCTTCGCATCAATTACAAAATATCTGCCCTGTGACGCAGCATCATCCCACACGAGATAAGCACGGATTGCGCAGTTTGGAGCCATATCCCTTGTCGGGAAATCAACTCTGGTAACATTGAGCGTATCAGAAATCTGCATAGACATAACAGAGAAATCCTCCTCCATATATGGATACATACGCTTCTGCTGATATGCCTCCTCGTACAGCTCATCTATTAGCTTTTCCTTCTCATCGGCAAGTCGGTCCATGAACTCTTTTCCGCCCTCAAACATCTTCGCCGGCAGGAAAATATGCTCATACTGCATACGCTCAAAGATGACATACTGCTCTGCTGTCATCTGTACAGTCTTGCCCTTTGTCGGTGATGTAGGATGTCCCTCTCTTCTGGCCTTTTCCACTGCCTCAATCTTTTCTACAAGAGGCTTTTTGAAAATCAGATTGTGAGTGAACGGGTTGAATGCGATACCATCAAGCTTTGACTCTTTATTTGCCACCATATTGTTGACTGCAAGAAACGGCATATTTACAATGCATGGTGACGGATGATCCTTAGAAAGCTGTGCCTTTGAGGTATAAATCGGCATGAAAGCCTCTCCCTCACCGTTTTTAATAAATAGCGGAATCGGCTTGTTGTTCTCTCCGACATTTGCAGGTACCAGGAATCGGCTCTTAGTGCATTTTTCAATGAGCTTATTGAGTGTCTCCGCCTTTTTGTCGCTTGAATACTGTGCCATCAGCTCCTCAACCTCAGGGTTTTGCACCTCGAGAGTGAAGGCCGGATCATCCTTTAATTTATTTTTGATTTTATTTTTATCCATTTATACTGCTTCTCCTTATATTAAATGCCCGGATTTACATCCAGGCATTATTTTAACACATTTCTTTTATCAACTCAACAATCTTAGTGTCTCTTGCTATCCATTCTTTATCAAGAAAGGCGCTGTTGGCCTTTATTATCTCATCCGGCGTAGCCCATGACAGATGATACTCAAGCCTTATCTCGCTGTCTGTCATCTGTGCTGCCACATGCTCGTCCTTCACATCACAGAAATACACGTAGGTGTGACAGTAATATATCTTGTCATCCTCAAATATATCGCGTCTCTTTTCTATGACCTTGCCGCACTCCCTGATGCTTTCCGGCACGACGAGAAGCCCTGCCTCTTCGCGCACCTCACGTGCCAGCGCCACCTCGTTGGTCTCGCCTGCATCGATGCCGCCGCCCAGTATCTTGTAGTAGCCCTCACCGGCCTGCTGCATGGCAAGCTTTCCATCCCGGATAATAACAGCGCGCACTGCGAAGCGCTCAAAAACCTCCATATCATCGGAATAATTGTGTTTGTCAAATGTATATAGCGTTCTCATATTTATCCTCCGTATATGGGCTGTAATCATTCATTAGTATACATGGAAAGTAGTTTTTATTCTACACCATTTGACGGCGAATTGGAATACTATTATTGACCTTTTATCTGCCTTTTATCTGCAAAGTAAGACCACTGTCTCTATGTGCTCTGTATATGGAAAACAGTCATACGGTGTTGCGCGTTTCACTGCATACCCATGCTTTGTGAGGTATTTTAAATCCCTCGCCAGTGTTTCCGGACCACATGACACATACACCACCTTCTTTGGCGACAGCTTGACAACCGATGATAAAAATGCCTCGTCGCTGCCGGTTCTTGGAGGATCCATTATGACAACATCCGCTTTCTCACCCTTTTGTGCCATCTCGACCATGAATTTTCCGGCATCATCATTGTAGAAGCGGATATTTCTGATGTCGTTTCGCTTTGCATTGATGACTGCATCGCGGATTGCATCACGGTTTAGCTCGACCCCGATGACTTCACCTGCATTTTTCGCTGCTATGATGCCTATTGTTCCGGTGCCGCAGTATGCATCAATTACGCGCTCTTTACCGGTCAGGTGTGCCTCATGAATGGCTTTTTCGTATAAAAGCTCCGTCTGTACCGGATTCACCTGATAAAACGAGCCTGGTGAGATGCGGAATGTACAGCCGCACAGCTTATCCTCTATGAAGCCCTTGCCATAAAGCGTGATGTTTCTGTCTCCAAGCACCATACTTGTCTTTTTATCATTCACGTTGAGCACCACTGTCGTGATATTGGGATGCTTTTTCCTAAGTGCTTTTACGAAATTGTTCTTCGATGGAAGTATCGGCGATGCCAGGACAAGCACTACCATTATCTGACCTGTTGCATAACCCTTTCTTACAAGCACATGTCTGAGAAGGCCATAGCCGGTGTCCTCATCATAGGTCTTTATCCTGAATGAGCGGAGCATATCCTTTATGTCCCTTATTATCTCATCCGACTCCTGCTCCTCTATCATGCAGCTTTCGATATCCACCACATCATGTGTGTTTTTCCTGTAGGCTCCCGCCACGATCTGACCGCGCCTTGTACAGTCAAAGGCTGCATGAACCTTGTGACGATAATAGAGCGGATTTTTCATGCCGACAATCGGCTCCACAAAGCAAAAAGGCTTTAGCAGCTTTTTCATGTATGCCTGCTTGGTTTTTAACTGTTCCTTATATTCTACGCCCTGATAGTCGCAGCCGCCACATTTCTTCGCATACGGACATACGTTATCGCTTTTTGCCCGGCTGCTTTTTTCCTTTAGTCTCGGCTGTCCGTTGGCTTTTTTGTATTTTTTCTCATTACGCGTGGTTTTTTCCCTGTAATTGCCTTGATTTCCCACCATATCTGTGCTCCTTAAAATCAGCTATGCTTACTACTTTGTGTATGTATTATATAGATACACATGATTATCTATACAGTGCCATCCGCTTGAAGCGCCTGCTGTCACACATATATATGTCTTTCCGCTTGCTGCCTTCTCATAGCTGACCGCACAGTTGCCGGACTGATTTACAAAGCCTGTCTTTGCACCGATTACCTCGCCACTTGTCATCCTGTCCTCTATTCGGCGCAGGAACAGATTTGATATGTTCAGATTCTCAGGATGCTGCGGTGTTGCAGCCGTGCTATATGTATGATTTGAAAGTACTGTTTTACAAATGTCGTCCTGCATCGCTGCCTGCATGATGACCGCCATATCATAGGCTGTGCTGTAATTGTTCTCATCATATATGCCGACAGGGTTTGCAAAATGTGTGGTCTGGCCTATACCAAGCTCTGCTGCCTTCTGGTTCATCATATCGACAAATGCTTCCATGGAGCCTGCTGTATAAACCGCAAGCTGATATGCCGATTCTCCACCTGATGGCAGGATGGTTCCGTTAAACACATCGCGAAGAGGCACCTGCTCACCGTCTAAAAAGCCTGTTGTACTGCAATCATGCACATATGAATAATCTGTGGCTTCTTTTGTAATTGTAACAACCTCATTGAGCTTATTTTCTATCACAGCCTGCCTGTCTATTTCGGTGTTTTCATTCTCCGCTGCAGCAATTGCATTTTTCTCAGCCTGCTCTGCTGCTACAAGCACTGTCATAACCTTTGTCATGGAAGCCGGATACATTTTCTCATGAGCATTTTTTCCCGCAACAACTGTGCCGTCCTGCTCATCAATCACTACGGCATAAGAGCTCTCAAGCTCATCTCCGATCGCTGCTGTAGCATCAGACTCCTTTGGCACAAAAAGCTCCTTTGCTTCCTCTGTCTCACTTACCTGCTCAGTCACACCAGTCACATTTTCTGTGGCCGTTCCTGTGTCTTTTGCCTTATTACTGTCTTTTTTTGTTTTATTAAAGCACGATATAACTATTATAATCGCTATAACGACTATCACAGCCACTATTCCTACAAGCTTAATCTGTGAAGCTCTTGTATTTTGTCTGCGGCGTCTGTAATTTTTTCTACTATTATTTCTCATATCCAATCCCTATCTCGTTGTAACTATTCATCCCACGCACATTCGCAAAACCACACTTGAATAATCACATTTCATTTTATACTGTAACCTATTTAGTATACTCCCTATCCGGAAGCTGTGCAATAATTATCGCAATAAACATGAGCACACATCCAAAAATTTCTCTGCCACCCAGCATCTGGCCCAGCAGAATCCATCCTGCAATCACAGAAACCACCGACTCAAGACTCATCGCCACCGATGCCACCGCCGGATTTAAGCCCTTTTGTCCGACAATCTGCAGCGTATAGCCCACTCCGCTTGAGAAAATACCGGCATAGAGAATCGGAATCCATGCATCCCATGTGCAAAGCGACTGTGCCCACTGTGCTAAGCCGCCGGCAGACGGTCCCATATCTGTAAAAATCATCACTATACATGAGCCAAGTCCGGTGACAAAAAACTCAATACATGAGAGTCTGACCGCATCTACCTGTGATACGAAATGGTCAATCACAAGTATCTGTATCGCAAAGCACAATGCCCCTGCCAACAGGAGCAAATCCGAGCCACTAAGTGAAAATGTCCCATTCATGCACAGAAAATACATGCCTATCAGTGCAATAAATACACCTATCCATATTTTGACTCCGCATTTTCTTTTGAGGAAAATTCCAAGTATCGGCACCATAAGTATATATGTAGCTGTAAGAAAGCCAGCCTTGCCGGATTCTGCGCCCATGCTGATTCCAAGCTGCTGCAGGTTGCTCGCAAAGAAAAGTGCTATTCCACAGCAGCTTCCGGCTATCCAAAGCTCTTTCTTTTGCTTTTTGCTTTCAGGCCTGTTTACCGTCAGATCTTTCTTATCCAGTATTTTTATTACCGGCAGAAGGCAGAGCGCACCAATAAGGAATCGGATGCCGTTGAATGAAAATGCTCCAACTGCATCCCCTCCCTTTGACTGCGCTACAAAGGCTATTCCCCAGACTATATCTGCCAAAAACAAAATAAAGACATGTCTTGTCTTTGAGGCTGTATTCATTATAATAGTTCCTCCGTGTTATTAAATCTATTTAAGGTTATCGTTTGCCATTGTCTCCGGTAACCTTAGTAATCCGTCTTATTTGACAAAATCAGAGATATTATATCACCGACTGCCTTAAATTGCATACTTAAATATGCTGTTACATATCGTTTGTATATGAAATTATACAAAAAACAGGCAGCAAACACCCTCTTTGGGTATTCGCCGCCTGTCTTTATATCTTATTGCGTAACACTATTATTTACGTTATTCTGCCAGCTTAAAATGCTTTATCTCTCCGTTTCCTGCCACATAGAAATCATTATCCTTGTAAATGCCTCTGTAGCCTTCTGTATTTTTATAGGTCAGTGCCTGCTGCTCCAAAAGACTAAAGCCGTTTTCACTGTCATACGAATACAGATAGTAGTCATTCGCAGTAAATCCTATCATATTTTTCTCCGGGTCAGCAAGAATAGCCTTGTAGTTGTATACAAACTCATTACTCCAGCTCTCAGAACTGTCGATAAGCTTCTGGTTCACCTCAACCGGCTTTGTCGGATCACTCACATCAAACATAGTAAGCTTTATCTTACTCTGCTGCGAATCACCATAGCCTATTCCAAGTACGTGCGTATCATCCCACATATGCAGATACTCAGAGAATCCACTCACCTCAAGCTCTCCCAAAAGCTTTGGTGCTGTCGGATTAGATATGTCTGCTACAAAAAGAGGATCCGTCTGCCTGTATGTGATGAAATATACGTATTTTCCAACAAAGCGGGCTGCGTATATACTCTCCCCGCGTGCAATCTCGTTTATCACACCGACCTCATTCATATCCTTATCCAGCACATGAAGCGAATTGACAGGCTGACTGCCGGTATTTGAGGTTGGAAGCACATACAGATACCCTCCCTGCTCATTTATTGCAAATTTATCGTTAAGATAACCATTCACTGAGGTTGTCTCCCCGGTCTTCATCACTCCATCCTCAAACGAAATTTTGCTGATTTTGGTAAGCTCACGACTTGCACTCCAATCAGAATGATACAGATACATAGCATTGCTAGAAACGTATACCTCGCCGCTATTATTCATAATGCATTTTGCATCTATCGTCTTATCAGGTTTATCCACATCAAAGCTCGAAATAACTGTGCCTGAGTATGTATCCTCTCCTATATAGAAGCAGTCATAGCTTATCACTTTGCCATTTACCTGAGGCACCCATTTCTCCAGATTATCCTCCTGCAGCGCCACATTTTTATTCATATCGGAGATCTTTATATATGTGTCTGAAAAAACATATACCGTATTGCCGATTTTGCGCGATGTATTGTAAAATCCATCCTGACGCGCTTTACCTATAAGCACCGGTTTCGTTGGGTCAGCTATATCATAGCTATAGCATATAGTCTCATCCTTATCGCCTGCGTGGTTTGATATAATAAGCATTTTTCCGTCACTGATATAAAGCTCCTCTACAGTATCTGACGGTACCTCAAAATCAGGACGAAACAGCGTCTCTTCCCCAGGCTTTCCCTTTGAAATATCCGTAATGGATATCTGACCATCCTCGACCATGTAAATGTATTTTCCGTCCGTCTTTACCACATCACTCTCATCAACGCCCTCTGTCATCACGTTGGTTGTTGAATACTCTGTATTGGCTGCCGACTCCTGTTTATTTGTAGACGATGCATCAGACATAATGCCTGTTGCATCCGCACTCTCCAACAGCTCTCCAAATGCGGTATCCCTTATGGAAGCCTCTGCTTTTTTTACCACATCATACAATTTTCCGTAATCAGAGGCCGCTTCATAATCCCCAAGCTTTGCACCGCTCTTTATCCCTGCATAGACATTATTCTGTGCATTATTCTGTGAAATCACATTTGCAGTTTTTGTTTCCAGCTCATCTATACGGTTATTAAGCCGCACAACCTCCGTGCCTAAGACTGCAACAACAAGGACTGCAGCCACTGTGGCAAGCGCTTTTGCTGTCCGTGCAAATTTTTTGTGCTTTTTCCTGTTTTTATCTTCTTTTCCGCCGTGATGGGTTTCATGATTTTTTACATAAATTTCATCACTGTACCCGGCCGATTCTCCGGTCAGCTGCGCTTCTTCAATTATTTGGTCATCGATGTAATTTAAACCATCAAATAAATCCTTTTTCGTCATAGATATACGCCCTCCTCATCCAGATATTTTTTAAGCTCTGCCCTTATCCGAAACAGTGTGGTCTTTACGCTGCTTTTGCTCCTGCCGCTCATATCTGCCAGCTCATCAATCGTCATGCCATACCAGTAGCGTCTCACGAAAAGCACTCTCTTTTCCGTCTCCAGTCCGTTCAGAAAATCCGATAAACACCTTCCAATGTCCGACAGCTCGCCCTCGTATTTTGCATTGCTGTCTGCAAGGCACTCCTCAAGCTCATCAAGCATACAGTTCATGTTGGAATTTCTCTTTGAAGCATTATTCCAGTCAATCCTGTCGCAGACGATATTGCGGCATACCCTGTAAAGCCAGGAAAGGAAACGCATAGGGCGCTCCGGCGGTATCTTGTTCCATGCTGCTATGTATGTGTCATTTACGCATTCCAGCGCATCCTCATGTGCTACCATAGTGTCTGCAAACCGGGTAAGCTTCGCTCCGTACATCTGCGAGGTCGCACTGACAGCCTGCTGGTTGCGATCAAAATACATATCAAGTATCTGTTCCTGTGTGTACATTTTCC
>ENA-OPAC01001190-OPAC01001190.1-human-gut-metagenome-genome-assembly--contig:-NODE-1190-length-12834-cov-10.141326_pt1 | contig 12834 bp, 10 predicted proteins | sample MGYA00241052_ERZ501420 | MGnify/ENA primary metagenome ERZ501420 (study PRJEB25962, sample SAMEA2042513) | human gut metagenome | biome: human gut; feature: human-associated habitat; material: faeces... | reverse complement strand
CTATCAAAAAGGCAGCCCCAAAAGAACTGCCCTTTCTCCATACCTTATGATTTTTCGCTATTTCTGCTGATCTTCTACATTTTCTTCATCTTCATTGATGTAACTGTCATCAGCAAATTCCAGTCCTTCCTCTACAATACCATCCTCTTTTTTCTTTCGGAATTTACTTAAAGCAAAAGCAGCTAAACCACCGAAGACCAGTACAATGCCTCCGACCAGGATCGCAGAACCAAACATTTTATTACCACTGGATTCCGGTTTTACTTCTGTTTCTGGCTGTACGGTAGTTTCTGGTTCTGGTGTTGCAGTTATTTCCGGAAGAACAACTGCTGATTCCTCTTTTTTCTCGGTTTCCTCATTTTCATCTAAGAACTCTGCCAGATCATTTTCATCTACCAGTGACATCATGTACACGTTTTCAGAAGTACCGGAACGATCAATGACCATATAAAAGGTATTTCCATTCTTTGTCTGTACAGTCAGAAACTGCTTGGAACTGTCATTCTCCTTATCATCCACAAGCTGTCCGTTTCCTGGTGTGGAAAACGGTGTCTCCTCTGTGGCTGGCTGTTCTTCTATCACCTGTTCTACTGCTTCTGTCTGCTCTGCATTTTCATTTGCCTGTGCAAATGCAGTCACACTGGCAGAACCCATCAGTATTGTTGACGACAACATAATCATCAAAACTTTTTTCATTACTTTATTCTTCATCTTCCAAATCCTCTCTTTCTTCTATCAGTCCGATTGACATTTCTCTTTCCATATTTTCTTCTTTCTTTATACCTGTTTCAGAACTATCCATAGAAAGATTGCCCTCTTCATCAAACTGCATGGTAACTGTTCCATTTTGAATCCCGTCCAGAAAAGTCAGCATCTTTCGGCTGTCCATTTTCATGGAACGGATTGCTTTAATGATTTCTGCATCTTCCATCTGTTTTTTCTGAATTCTCAGTTGCCTTACATGCTCCTGCAGTTCCAGAATCTTGTTTTCAGTTTTCTGAATATCATCCAGAACCTTTTTTAACCGCATATTCATCTTTTATTCACTCCCTTCTAGTGAAGTCTGCCAAATGCCATAAAATGTTGCTGCCAGTAAGAACTTGCAATGCTTGTATACTGAATCGGATTTCCACAATGGATCATCATGTTATTTCCTACATAAATTCCCACATGGCTCGCTCCCGGCGTATCATAAGTTCCCTGGAAAAAAATCAGATCTCCCGGCTTTGCATCAGATGGAGATACATAGGAACAATAAGAACGAAGTCCGTCCGCTGTTGTTCTTCCCACGTTCCATCCATTTCCGCAATTATTGATTACCCAGCATACAAAACCAGAGCAATCAAAACTGGTAGATGGCGATGCACCGCCCCAGACATACGGATAACCCAGATATTTTTCCGCTTCCCGGATCATCTTGGCAAACTGCGGATCAGAAAGTGCTTCTGCCGGAATATCGTATCCAAAGCCTGCCCCACCTGTCGGAATCTTGTTAAGGTCAAACAGGTAATCACGATTTCCATAGTATTTGTTATAAGCGTCATACTGCTCCTGCTCTTTATCTGTCATACGGTTTCTTAAAACGGCATCCAGATTATGGTTCGTAAGTGTTACGTCCAGCCGGTTTACTTCTCTTGTTGTAGTTACTTCCACCTCCTGGCTTCCATTACTGTCTGCTATGTATGCTTCCCAGGTCTGGTGCCCATGTGCTGATGCAGAAGCGTGATCGCTGTAAAATACATCAAACTGAACGCCATAGCTTGCAAATGCTCCTGTATCTTCTACTACATATTCCACTCCATTCATAACAACATGGGTTCCCATTGGCACAAATGGATTGGAAGCATCCACCGCAATCGTGTGATTTGCCTGTGGATATGCTCCACTTGCAGTCGGGCCTCCACTCCACTGCCCGCAACAGATCGGACAGTTGCAATATCCACTGGTCACAACCTGTCCCAGTGATTCTCCAACCCTGACTGTTTTCTTTTCTGTTACAGTTTCTCTTGTCGAATCTGTATATAAGCCATACTGCTCTCTGAAAATCTCCTGAATCTCGTCTGCAACCTCAGCATAGGTAAAACCGCCATACTTAACTGTCAGATAAGAAATAAGCTGATACGGATTGTGTCCGATCTCATCAATCTGGAACTGGAACTCATCGTAGTCGGAATGACTTGCTTTCATCTGATTGATCTGTTCATTCAGTGCATTTTCCAAGGCTACATAAGCATTTTCCGCAGCATAAATATCCTCGTCCTCACTGGAATAACTGGTAGAAATAATGGCATTGGAACCGCCCTGGAATAATGCTGCACAACTTGAAAGACTGGTTGCCATCAATGCAAACAACAGAATCAGAACTCCTATGGACAGGAGGATATTCCTGTTCTGTGCCACAAGCTCCTTGACTGCAGCTTTGGCTTTTTCCGTAAATCGCTGTGCATTTACCAGCACTGCATCTTTCACAGCTTTTCCCTGTTTTGCAGCCTGATACTGCTTCTGGTAACGCTTTTTCTGCAATAATTTCTTTAATGCAAACTGTTTCTTTTGCTCTGCTTCTTTCTGAACCGCCTTTTTTGCTTCAGCGGAAGCACTGACACCAAACTGCAGACGGGATTTTTCCGTTTCTTCCAGAACATGCTCCCTTAACCGATTCTTCCTCTGTCGGTTTTCTTTTAAGCGTTCCCGAACATAGATAGACTTTCTTGCAAGACTTTCCCCTGCAAGTTCCATCTGATCTGCCGCATCAAGGGCAGCATTATCATCGGTATCCTCTCTGGCCTTTTTCTGACCATAGGCAGATACCGTTTCCGAAACAACGGCTGCTCCTTTTTTTGCCATTCCACTTCCAGGAATCATGGTTTTGCCTTCATCATCAAAAGAAAGACGGGATTTTGCTTTCTGCTGTTCTTTTCGTATCTGCTCCCTTTTTGTCTTGCCTTGGATCTCTTCCCGAAAATCTTCCATTGATTTTTCATCAACTTCTGACTTTTCATGGTAGCGTTTCTGCTCTTTTGCTGCATAGGCTGTGACCATCTTTTTCTTTTGACTCTGCCTGTCCGGTTTCGGTGTTTCAGAATCATGTACAGGTTCCAGTCCCGGATGTCCCCGAATACTGTCTTTACGAAGTCTGGAACGTGAAACAGACGGAGATTTCTCCCCGCCTGCCTTATCCTCACTCATTTCTGAGCTTTCCATTTCATCCGCTTCCGCAATTTCTTCCTGTTCCAGAAAAGCGTGTCTGGACTGTAACCGGTGTTTTCCTTCTGTCACTTTCTCAACCGGTTCTTCTGCAGCATGAGTTTTTCTGACCTTTCCAAAGTCCTGCTCCTGTTCCCTGTGTCCTGCTGTTTTCTTCTCATCTGCCTCACGTCCGGTAATCCGTTTTTCCTTTTTACTGCGGAGATTTTTTTCCCGAAGTCCGTCCCGGCTCATCTTCTGGACAGTCTTGTCCCTTGCTTTATATTCATGCTCCTGCATGGTCATCATCTCCTGATCTATGGTAATTTTTCCGTTTTATTCCATTAGTTTCTTTGCAACCAGTACCATACGCCCATTTTTCTGGGAATACTCACAAGTAGACAGTGTAAGTAACTTATCTCTGTATTTTGCTGTTGTTCCTGTTTGATAAAGTGATTTTTCCTTAACGGAAGCAACAAATTTTTTATAATTAGCCACTGTTCCCGCTTTGATAAAACTGTAATAATCAAAATCATTTCCTGTATAAACGGGTGTTGTAAATGCTGCAAATATCTGATACTGTTCATTTCCCCATATCGTGCGGAACAGGATTATCGGATGTTCTTCATAAAATCCTTCGTCTTTATATTTTTCAAGGTCAGCAAACATCTTCCCACTGTTCATGTGATGCCCATAAATGATCAGATTGTCCGAATCTCCTGGTACACACTCCTCTGCCAGAAATAAACAGCCATTTGCAGAATATTCCCCGTTAAAATCCCGATGCAGATAATAATTCTTATCTCCAGGCCGGTACATGACCGGATAGTCTATTCTCGTGCCATCAATGGTCAGCCAGCCAATACAATCTGGATTTTCTTCATGCAATGCCAGTATTCCAGCATCTACCTTTATCAAAGAATCGTCAGAAGTATCTTCTTCTGACTCGTCCTCTTTTTCCTGCATAAGTTCCTGTAACTCTTGCTGTAACTGGTTATCCTGTCTTTCCTGTATAAAAAATCCCATCAGAAAATAAATACTAACAGTGAGCAGAATGATCGAAACAATCATCAATATTCCTGCTATAAATCGTCTCACGCTGTCAAACCTCCTGTTCACTTAACCTTTTCTGAATAGTCTTAAAATGTTCCGGAGCAATTTCTGCTCCAAGATAATTTCTTCCGTTCTGTCGTGCTGCCAAAGCAGTGCTTCCAGTTCCCATATAACCATCAAAAACCAGTTCTCCAGGCAGTGAAGAAATCTGTATCAGCCATGATAAACACTCAACATTCTTAATTGTCGGATGATAAATTCCATTTCGTTTCTGCCATGCTGAATTATAAGTTGCCTTTGGATAATCTGAACCAAACCAACAGGCATTAAACCTGGTCTTATATTTCTGACTTGGTTCATTACGTCCTCTGTGATAAAAAACTCCTGCTTTTTTCTTATTTTCCAATAACTTCGTATGGTTGAATACCCGCCGTCCTTTCTGGCAGAAAATGATCCACTCTGCATTGTTAGCAAAGCTCCCTTTTAAGTCTCCGATTCCTCCAACAGTTCCTTTTTCAACGACCATACAATTTTTCATTGTAAATCCTGCTTTTTTCAAACATTCATAATGATGGGGATAACAGTCAAACCGGGTAAAGAAATACGCATGAGTGTTATCTTTCAAAATCCGATAACATTCTTTTGCAAATTCTTCATAAGGTATTCCGCTATCCCCCTCCAAAACAGCATGTCTATGATTTGTAAACTGATTCTGATAAGAAATACCATACGGAGGATCAGTCAATACTAAATCAACCGTTTCATCAGGGATCTGCTTCATCAGTGCAAGACAATCCATACAGTAGATATGGTTGAACATTTTTTCTATTTTTGCACTCAACTTTACATTCCCCCTGTTAATCGTCTCTGCCTTTAATGCCGAGTTTTTCACGCTTCTCTACATCTTCCGGTTTCGATGACATTAACGCATAAAGCATAAGGGTATTATCGAATCTGTCCTTAAATGGAATAATTGTATTTCCATAAAAAATCAGTCCTTCTCCCTCTCCACTGTTTGTTACATAGGAGAGCTGGTGTGGTGAAATATTGAGCTGCTTTGCCAGGATCTGCCTGTCACCGGATGCCTGGTTGAGCATCAGGATAAAATCCGAGTTCTCAAAAATATTCTCGATTTCCCTTGAAGCAAGCAGATCTTTGACGTTCTGCGTGATACCAGTCGGAATACCGCCCCACTTACGAAATCTCTTCCAGATTTCTACACTGTATGCTGCTGTCTGTTCTTCTTTCAGCAACAGATGGAACTCATCAATGTAATATCTGGTAGACTTATGGGCAGAACGGTTGACTGTTACCCTGTTCCAAACCTGATCCTGAACGATCAACATGCCAAGTTTTTTTAGCTGTTTACCAAGGTCTTTAATATCGAAACATACCAGACGATTGTTCAGTTCTACATTTGTGCGGTGATTAAACACTTTCAGGGAACCATTTACATAGATTTCCAGTGCCGTTGCCAGCCGCTGTGATTCAGCCTCTTCCTGTTTGCGAAGCAGATTATATAAATCTTCCAGGATTGGCATTTTCTCTGGAACCGGATCAGCAAGATAGTCCTGATATACCAGACGTACACATCGGTCAATGATTGTTTTTTCCACTGGTTCCAGACCATTTTTCCCTCCTACTACCAGTTCACAAAGCGAAAGGATAAAATCTGATTTCAGAGATAGTGGATCGTCATCATCCGCATAATTGATATTAATGTCCATTGGATTGATGTAATCATGACTGGTCGGAGAAATACGGATAACTTGTCCGTTAAATGCCCGGACTAATGGAAAATATTCACCCTCCGGATCACAGATGATAATGTCGTCTTTTGTGACAATAAATACATTGGTGATCTCTCTTTTTGCCGCAAAAGATTTACCAGATCCAGGAGTACCAAGTATCAGACCATTTGGATTTTTCAGCTTTTTCCGGTCTGCCATGATCAGGTTATTAGACAGGGCATTTAATCCATAATAGATAGATTCCCCACCCATAAACAGTTCCTGCGTTGTAAAAGGGACAAAAATAGCTGTTGACGTGGTAGTTAAAGCCCGCTTGATTGGAATCCAGTTTCTTCCAAGCGGCAAGCTGCTCATAAGTCCCTGTTCCTGCTGATAGTCCAGTCTTTTCAACGCACAGTTATATTTCTGTGCAATACCTGCGGTCTGAAATACCACATTTTCCAGCTCCTGTTTATTTTTCGCTGTATTTAAGAACACCACAGTCACAAGGAACATTCTCTCATTCCTTGATTGTAAATCTTCCAGAAGTCTTTTCGCTTCCCCTCCGTATGTGTTCAGATCAGACGGGATAATATCCATATCATATCCGGAACGTACCGCTTTTTTGTAGGGTAGGAAAGTGATGCCTTACCATGTCACCATGGCAGGTTTCCACAGTCCCCCCTCCGAACAGTGCTTGCACCTCTCGATGCACACTGCTCTCCATTATTGTTTGACTTCAAAATTCTGATTGTGGATTTTTTTATGACATTCCCAACAAACTACCATGGTTTTTCTTCTTTTCGATAACATCATTATTTCCCAAGGTTCTTTGCCTTTTAGGTTACGAATCTTATTTACATGATGGATTTCATATTGATTGCTGGTCGTGCTTCCACAAAGTTCACAGCATTTAGCTTTTAATCGACTTTCAAAAGTACTACGTGTATTCTTGTGAATCTGTACCATACTCGTTCTTGTATCCGTGGCATTTTTCCCCTTTTTACAATCAGAATATTTGGATAGGTACAAATAACTCGTACCTTTCTTGGTTTCATAAGCAATACACCATTTTCCTTTATGGTCACTAAATTTTTCCTTGATTTTGCCTATAGAGCAACGATGCTTTCCTGCAAGAGTTTTAAGGCAGCTATATTCCATAAGATAGCTGAAATAATTCAGCATATAGAAGTTGCTTGCCATGTAGTAATAATTGCAAATCCCTCTAAGTTCAGCATTGTAGCCTGAAACAATTTCAAGGTCTGTGAGTCGTAACATATCATTTCTGCATACCGGTTCAAGTTCGCCATTGTCACATTGCTTAACAATTCCGTTTTTGAACATAAAACCGTTAATTTTCTCTTTTAGCGGAATAGCAAGTTCAACACCGTTAGACATAGTTCTTTGCGTTGTACCTCTTCCATTGGGTTTTACTGTATTAGAACGTCTTACTCTAATGTTATATCCAAGAAATTTCGCATACGTGTTGCTATGCGTAATAAGTGTTTTTTCTTCACTTAATTCCATCTTGAGAGTGTTAGATATAAAATCTGATAACTGCTGTTTGATTCTTACACAATCAACTTTGCTCCCATTTACACCTATAATGAAATCATCTGCATAACGGACATATTTTAACTTTTTATCCGTCTGAGATTTGCAAGGTGTTTTGAGTAGTGTTGCCCGTTGGCTTTTGTATACTTTCAGCAGTTCTGCTTTCTCCACTTCATCATCTGCATTTTCTGCCTTTTTAATTTTCTTTCTAGTCACCGCCATAGCGTTCTGTGCTTTACGGTAATCGGCAGTAAACTTTTCTGTGGCAGGTTCATTGAATTCTTTGCTGAGGTTTTCAACAAATTTATCCAATTCATGCAGATAGATGTTCGCCAGGATTGGAGAAATGATTCCACCCTGAGCGCATCCACTGTATGTGTTGTTGTAGACAAAATCGTCCACAAAGCCTGCTTTCAGAAACTTGTAAATAAGCTTAGTAAATCTTGCATCTTTTATTTTTTTGTTGATGCACGATACCAGAACATTGTGATTGATGTTATCAAAACATCCTTTTATGTCCCCCTCTATAAACCATCTTGCACCTCTGAATTCGTATTTCACGCTCTGAAGTGCCGTGTGGCAGCTTCTATTAGGGCGAAATCCATGTGACGTATCCATAAATATAGGCTCATAGATAGCTTCCAGAATAATTCTTACAGCTTCCTGTACAAGTTTGTCAGTGAATGACGGAATTCCCAATGGTCGCATTTTTCCATTTGGCTTTTTAATGTATACTCTTCGAAAAGGCTTCGGTTGATAGCTTTCATCTTCGAGACACTTAATAATTCTCTCAATTTTAGCTTCCGAAAATCCATCTGCCGTATCATCATCTACGCCTTTAGTTGATGCACCATTATTGGAATACAGATTTTGATATGCTACAAAATAAATGTCCGGACGAAGAAGGTATCTATAGATTCTTGTAAACACTTCGTCCTTGTTTTCCTCAGAATTTTTCTTGATTCTTTCCAAAATTTCCATTGTTGGTTTCATTCGAGGTTTTCCTCCCTAATCAACTTTAATATTTGGTACACAATAACTGCTTCCCTTCGCCATGTAGACGGTTTTCCCGTATCTGTTTTTACAGCCTTCCCTGTCAATTCAGGGTCCTCAGACTACTATGGAAGCTCCGTTACCATATGGGATATTCAGTGTCATCTCTCTTGCCTAACAGCTTGAGATTTATCGCCAAAAGGCATTACACATAGTCCTAATGGTAGACATTCCCACGTAGGTAATCCCCAGTTTGCGTGAATAATTGGATGTAGATTGTCGGTTGCGCTTTCGTTTCGTTACTATTGGTTCTCCAACGTGTCGTATGAATTGGAATAATTGTTTATGCGAACAAAATACATAAACACAACATACCAAGGGCTTCGGATGCATTGCCCCTGCGTCATCGAAAGACGGACTTGAAACTCACATTCAACATTCCTTAGTTTCAACCTTATATCTACTTCGCCTTGCAGGTCAGTCGTGCCAAAGCATCTTTAGGCAACTCCCCGCTTCTCCGCCATGCTATAGTCCCGTATCAGCTTTCGCCTTTCGGTAAGACGGATGGCTAACTGCATTATTCTACAGTGTAGTTCCAACTACTTTTATTCACGCCCTGCTGGGCGCGCCTGTTCCTCGATTTTCATACGGTTAATGTCCGTAACCTTACTCTTTACCAGCTTGATTGCTTTCATCTGGTCGATGGACTGGATATGCAGATTGACAAGCAGATTACAGTCCATTTCCAGAAATTCGGCAAGCATTTTATCCGTCAGCTCCGGTGCCAGTATCTGCAGATAGGATACTGCCCCGATGGTATCTCCCATCTGAAAATCCTTTCCATTTTTAAACAGGAAGCTGGATGGAGCGATATAATCCTTTGTATTCAACCCTGTACGCAGCATATCATCATAGCTGAACCTGAATGGCACTTTGACATTCTGGTTGAATGTTTCATACATGATCTGCAAACGCTCCACACCATTTAACGGATACGCAGATACCCCGAAAACCTTAAAATTATTGAGAATATCGGTTTCAATACGTTCCAGTTTTGGTTTCGCTTCCCGGATATTATCCGCTTCAATCCCAAATGTAATGTACTTGGTTCTGATAAGACCATTATTTCCCTTTGCCAACTGGCTTTTAAGCATCTGGGCAAACTCCATACGCAGATCATCAAAACTGTCATTCTGCTTTTTGATACGGATCACATCTTCATATTCCGTCATGTTGCTGTGATGATTGATAAAGGACAACTGAAAATGGATGGTACTGTCAAAATAATTCAGGAAATCACACCAGTTCTCAAAAATGGTATTTTTATCTTCGTTTTGTGCCAACTGATAGTTAATGTCATAAAAACGAATCGTCTTTGAATAATACCCATCCTCCACACGACAGATCCCGTCTTTTCCCATTTCCCTGTAAGGAATGGACTGCTGTGCAGTAAGGTTTTTGCCTTTACTATTTTTATTCGTGCTGGATACTTTTTTTACAGTGCCCTTTTTCCCATTGGATTTTAATGAGCCAGGCGGCTTTGTCTTTTTTATGTGCTTTTCTGCTTTCTTCGCCTGTTTCTGTGCCTCTTTTTCTTCACGAGCAGCCTGTTTTGCCGCCTGCTTCGCAAGTTTTCTTTCTTCCTCTTCGTGTGCCTTATGTAATTTCAGTTCATATTTCTGTGCTTTTTTCCAGGCACGCTTTTCCCGTCTGCTTAATTTGCGTTCCGGTCTTCGGATACCTCTGCGTCTTTCCAGAGCTTCGTAGCCCGTAATCATCGCCTCCCCAGGCTTTGCATAATTTTGTGCCTTATCCGGATCAAATACCGGCAAACCATCAGCAGAATCTTCTTCATCCAGCCACCAGTCATCCGGATAAGAAGAATCCTCTATCTGCCCTGGAAGATTCTTATCGTTTCTTTCTTTTTCCACGAACGGTTCCTCCTTTCGCTTTTGTCACAATCCTCTTTTTTTCATACAGGTTTTCCACTTCATATTTCCGTACCGGAGGACGGATAAATTTCACTACGATCACATTTTTGAGGACTTTCTCTAAAGGAAGTCCATCTTTCTCATACATTGCAAATAAAAAAGCCGGAAGCATCAACAGACACATTCCGGTTGCCGCATTACTCGAACCAATCAATTCCCTTGACAGAAAATAAAACGGAAGCCCTACTGCCGCTGCAATACCAAGGCAGATAAGCTGTCGTTTTGTAAGGTTGAGAATAATTTTATTTTTTACTTTTGTCAGATCTTTTGGTACTGATACAAAAGCCATTTTCATCGTCTCCTTTTCCACATTTAGTGTGCATTAAAAATGCTCTTTGAGAAATTAGCTGTTTTCATAAGACTGAAACACAGTATCACCGTATATGCCATTACACTGAGCAGTGCCGTATGCACATTGTCTGATACCTGTATGTTTGCAACCAGCACAGAATAAATGCCCACGCACACCATGATGAAAAATCCCTGGAATGCCAGTGCGAACAATCCTCTTAAATAATTGCTGCCAATCTGTCCCCATTCCCGGTTGCTCATAGTGGCAAATGGAATTGCACCGATTGACGAATACAGATAAATTTCTATCATACGGCCATATAAAATAACCGTTATAAAAACGGATATAACCTTTAGGCACAGACTCGCCAGAAGCGTTTCCAGTGCCAGTATAATCAGCTCCCCTACTTCCATTGATTCCATTGCAGTCTCCATCGAGGTGACTACTGAATCAATGTTAATTGCCGTCTGCTGGTTGATAACACCTGCCGCCCGGTTCACTACATTCTGTCCAACATCAAAAATTGCCATTGTGATCGTAAAAGCATTGCTTACGAACCAAACTGCTATCCACATCTTGAAGAAATATTTGAAAAACATCCATGTATCTATGTCATGCATGTTGTTCTTTTCGGTGAGCATGGAAATCAGCTCATAGCACAACACAAAGGTTATGATCATTCCGGCAATCGGTACGATCACAGAATCCGACAGATTTTGGATCAGACTGAAAATACTGCCACTCCAGCCCTGGGGCGTTTGCCCAACCTGACTTGCAATGTCACCGGTTTTTTCATTCACATCGGTAAACATGTTTGTCAGGTTTGAGCTGACCATGCCTGTAAGGAGGTTACGCATCCATTCTTCTATGGACTCAAAAATCTTATCCATGCGTGTTCTCCTTTCCTACTGCCCCGGCTAAAACAAATTCGCCAGTAATGGTACAAGCTGTGTACCGATCAGAACGACACCTCCACCTGCCATAAGCTGTTTTATCCCCAATTAGGTGTAAAACTCTGCTCGATGGCGGGCGGCGGCGTACAAAAAATCTATATGGTGTTTTTTAGAGAACCGTCCCGGCGGGACAGGTCAGGCAGTGACCTGTTCCACCTCCGGGATGGGTTTGAGATTAAAATGAATTTCGATAGAAATGTGTCTTGTTTTATCTTCGTCAATGCGCTCATGCACGACGATTTCTTTGATTAAGCGGTTAAGGGTGGCTGCGTCCAGCTCTGTGATGTTGGCATATTCCTGAATGGCTTCCACCCATTGTTTTGCGTCATTGGCAAGCTGGACTTCATCGGACAGCCGCTTTCTGCCCTCGGACACTTTTGCTTTAAGCTCCGTCTGCTCGGTCTGTGTCTTTTCCAGCATGGTGTTGAAATTCTGCTCACTGATACGCCCTGCAATCATATCCTCATAAAGCCGCATGACCATTTTGTCCAGAACCTCAATCCGTTCCTCGTCCCTTGTAAGGGAGCGTTCCATTGCTTCCCGCTGTTCCCGCTGCTCTGCTTCACAGGTATTGGTCAGGCGGTCGGCAACCGCTTCCCCGTCCATCAGGGCAGCTCTGGCACATTCCCGGATTTTCCGCAGCACATGGCTGTAAAGGGTGTCATAGTCAATCCGGTGCTGGGTGCAGTGGTTCTTTCCAAAGGCGTTGTAGGTCTTGCAGGAATAAATCCGCTGGGGATGTTTTGCGTTTGTGTAGCGTACCGTCAGCGACTTCCCACACTCGCCGCATTTTATCAGTCCGGCAAACAGGCTGATTTCATTGGTCTGCCCCGGACGCTGGCGGGATTTCAGCTTGTTCTGCACAATGTCAAAGCTCATGCGGTCAATCAGCGGTTCATGCTGTCCCTCCACCACAATCCAGTCCTCCGGCTTCTTTTCCCCAATTGTGCCGATTTTGAAACGGTAGTCTTTTTTCTGGGAAGCAATCGCACCGGTGTAGACGGGATTCATCAAAAGGTCTTTGATAACGGAGAAGTCCCACATATACCGCCCGTTTTCCGGGTCTTTCTTTTCCCATTTGGTGC
>ENA-OPAC01001189-OPAC01001189.1-human-gut-metagenome-genome-assembly--contig:-NODE-1189-length-12837-cov-2.057972_pt1 | contig 12837 bp, 18 predicted proteins | sample MGYA00241052_ERZ501420 | MGnify/ENA primary metagenome ERZ501420 (study PRJEB25962, sample SAMEA2042513) | human gut metagenome | biome: human gut; feature: human-associated habitat; material: faeces... | reverse complement strand
TCGGCCGCCGCTGCATCGCCCAAACCGACCAGGACGTCGTCATCGACGGCCGGCTCGAACTCATCCGACATCCGGACGGCACCGCCAGCCTCCGCTTCAAAGGCATCGGAAACGACATCATCGACCACGATCCGAACACATGTTCCAACAGCATGAGCGACGGCATACGAAGCCTCGCCATCTACGGAAAGGAATGAAAGACAATGGGCCACCCGAAAGAGACACGACCGCGCAAATGGCACAAACCAGTGCCATGCCCGACCTGCGGCAGCCGGAACATCAGCTTCGACCGGATCGCCTGGGCCGTCAACCGGAAAACATCCGCCATACGGCAGATATGGGCATGCTCCTGCCAACACCACTACGGCATCCTCATCCTCACCCGCCACGACGACCTCAAGGAAGCCATCCGCGCATGGAACACGGAAGCCACCAGACAAGAAAGGAAACACTCGAAATGAGAAAACGCAAACCACTCGCGCTCACCGGCATCGGCGTGACCGCCATCATCATGTTCCTGCTCACACCGGTATTCCTCCTCGCGCTCGCGGGATGCGGGAGCGCGTCCAAGACGTCGACCCCGACCCCGACCCCAGCCATCGCCGCCACCGGCACCACATGCTCCAAAAGTTCCGGCGACGACATCAAGGAATGCATCGTCACACTGTCCGACACGAGGCAAGTGGTCTGCGTCGTCTACGCGGGCTACAAGCAGGGCGGCCTGTCATGCGACTGGAGCCATGTGAGCGGTGCAGACAAGGAGCCACAGTGAAAATCTGGTCGCAATGCGGCGCCGTACATATCGCACCAGAGGACGACGAGGAACGGCAGGCGTGCGAAATCGCCGTCAACGCCCTGCTTAGATGGTCGGCGGAACACGACAAGGAAAAGGAACAACAATGAAAGACAGTGAAGCAGACATCGCCATCGGCGTGCTCAACAAACTCATCGACCAGGAACTCGAAGCCGTCCGCGCCGCGACAAGGGACGGCAATACCCCCTTCGGCGGCTACGCCCAGACCCGGCACAACGCCTTCCTCTACGCCAGGGACGAGATCAGGAAGGCGCTCGCCGCAGCCGTGGATGAAAGGGGTGCGGGGAATCCGTTCCTGCCTCAGCGTGATGAGTTGGTCACGCAGGATATGCACACGTGCGATTTGTGTGGCAGGCGGGTGTCCAGTCCGGTCTATGCCCTGCATCTTGCCTATATGGATCAGGCGAAGACCGCTTCGGAGGTGTGTGCCGACTGCATGTGGCGGATGAAGTTCCAGCCGGTGAGGGCCATTTCGTTGGACATGTACCGGCTGTTCGGAAGGTGGCTGGACGAGCAGAAGGAGACGGAGCAGTGAGTTGGAAATTTAAGGTAGTGCCGCTCACATACACGACCGACAGGGACGCATGGACGCTCACGCTGAACAACGCCGGAACGCTCGAAAGCCTGCTTTCCGAGGGGTGGAGTGTGGTGCGGACCGACGTGCTGCCTGGACTCAATGGGAAAGGCGAGTACAAGGTGCCGCCGAACACATGCTTCGAACCGTCACTGCCGCCGACGCTCGTCTACATCCTCGGTAAGGAGGCGGAATGATGCACGGCATCAGTCGTAACAAACGGCGCTCGCCGCATGCATGCCGTAGCGCGGTCGGGATATTCATCTGCGCGAGCAACGGCATAGGTCCGGCGCAATACGCCGCGTCCTCACATCTGACCATCTGGACCGAACTGCCCGAATGGGTGGTGTGGCTGCTGCGACACAAGACTTGGAAGACCATGCACAATCAAAAGAGGAAGGAAACGAAATGAGTGAGGAAACACTAGACCCGCCACTGCCGCCGATCGACGCGCGCACCGAAGCCGTAGCCGAATGCCTGTTCGGGCTCAAATGGGCGCTCCGCAAGGACTCCACCGAAATCATCCATGAGGAATGGCAGACCGCACCCGAATGGATCCACGACGGATACCTGCGCCAAGCCATCGAAGTGCTCGCCACCGCCGACCAAGCGCAACCCGCGAGCGCCGACGGATCCGATCATGAGGGGCGGATGCGCGTCGAATACCGTGAGTTGACCGCTCGTGCCGGCAGGCTCAGGGACATGCTGCAGCGGTATGCGGATGGCACGCTCGACTTCGAGCCTACCTGCCCGATCGCTCTGTTGAGCAGGCAGCTTGACGTCATGGACGCATACGCCAATCTGCTCCGCCACCGAATAAACAAAGAACCCGACCTTCCGGCCGGGCTCTGGCATTACCACAAACCAGACTACCACGCCGGAGGGAATCGAACAAATGTACGAACCAACCAACGAATCCCAACCAACCACCACCAACACCACAACAAACACCAGCCAAACAACACCAGCGCTCGCCGGTGTGTGCCTCGTCTGCGGCGGAGAATGCGCTGTCGGCGACACCATGTGCGCGAGATGCGATGGGCTGATGCGCGGCTGGCTGCGGGAATATCCATCATGGTTGGATTCGCTGCATGAGTTCCTGGACTCGACCGCGCACTACGGAGGCCGCCAGCCTGGACGCGTCAACCTTCCAGCCGCACCGACGCCAATCCGATTGCCGGTGCTCGACCACATGCAGGAGGTCGGGGACATGGCGGTCGCATTGTGGCGCAGACTGTACGCGCCATCGGCTATGCCATGGGCGAACGGCCGGATCCACCCGTCCCTGCTGGAATGTTTGAGCGTCTGCGCCGCATGTCCACGGTTGAACCGGCTTCCGGACATCGACATCATCTGGCATGACTGGGAATCATCGGCGCGCAAGACCTTGTCCATCATCGACGTGCCGCCTTCCAAGCACGGCATCGGCAGATGCCCGAACCCATTGTGCGGTGTCGAACTGTCGGCGCCCATCGACGCGGTCGAGGTCACCTGCCCCGTATGCGGCGGCACTTACCGCGTGGTGGACGTGCGGCTCGGTTTCCTGAAAGAGTGCATCGCATCCGGCAAAGCGTTCACGGCAGGGGAATGCGCCGAACTCCTGCGCGAATGCGGGTTCCAATGCGGCGTGAACACGATCTACTCGTGGCGCAGTCGTGGCAGGATCCAACCAGCCGGCAAGAACGGGAAGGGACAGCCGCTCTACCGTCTCGCCGACGTGCACAGGCAGCTTTCCCGACGCGACTCGATTTGACGTTTCTCGAAGTGCAAGGCATAATTGTCAGTGGATTAGAAGGTTCAAACCGAGGTGACTTGGTTTGAACCCTTTTCATATCCACCTTGGATTCTCCTAACTCCTTGGGCTACGTAACACCGTCCTGTCCGAACGGCATATCGGACACGCTCCGCCCACTCCACGTCAGAGTGGGCATACACCAACAGCGGCAGGCAAGCCAATCCCGTGCTTCCGTGATGCGGTGATGCTCAAACCGCCTGTCCATGCCTTCGTAGAAATCAGCGGTAGATCGCACTGGCCACGAGTTCTTAAACTCTCTTCCTTGCGGCTCGAGTGTATGCGCGGGTTCGAATCCCGCCGAAGGCACCTATCCCACCTGACCTTGGTGGACAGATGGTGGCATATGCGCAATCAGATGCATTGGAACAGCAGCGACAGAAGATTCAGGCTGCCCGACGATTGGGAGAGCCGCAGGGCCATGGTCAAGGCTCGGGCGCATGGACGCTGCGAAGCGAGGATTCATGCGAAGGATTGTGATGGAATCGGAACGGATTGCGATCACATTATTCCTGGAGACAACCATTCCTTGGAGAATCTGCAATGGTTGAGTTATGCTTGTCACAAGGCGAAGACGGCGCGCGAGAGCGCTGAAAGGAACAGAAGATACAAGAGACTGAGAAAGCATCCGAATGAACGGCATCCTGGCCTGATCGGCCGCTGACTGAGGTGTCGATACCGGTGGGGGAGGACTCCGCCGGCGCCAAGGCCCTAACCGCCGATAGCAACTCAGGTCGTACGTACGCTTCTCCGTCCCGTTTTTCGCGCTTCGACGTTTTTCCATCGTTTCATCGAGATGGTTCCGCATATCCCTGTTTTTGCGACGTACAGGCATGGCACAGCTTTTCGCGACGCCTTCCACGTTTTCCCGGACAAACGTTTTTTACTGATGTCACGAAATAACAAAAACGGTTGAAAATACTGGCATACAGCGTTTTCTGAGAGAAAAACAAATATAATGGGGAGTATGAACACCTGCGAAACATGCGGAATCGAGCTCCCCGAACAGACCGGTCGCGGCAGACGCCGCCGCTACTGCTCCGACGCATGCCGGAAGCAGGCCAACCGCAAAAGGCTCAACCCTCCGGCGCGCATGGCATTGGTCGACCGATGGGTCAGATGGCGCAAGGTGGTCCGAGGCGACGGAACGACGAAAATCCCGCTGACGATAGACGGCGCCGTGGCGTCCAGCACCGATTCGGACACGTGGAGCACGTTCGAGGCGGCCGAGGCGTCCACCGCAGGCGACGGACTGGGCTTCGCGCTGGGCGGTGGAATCGCCTGCATCGACCTCGACCACTGCTACGACTCGCGCGGATACCTCGCCGACTGGGCCAAATGCCTCATCGCGCCGGTCGAGGGAAAGACATGGATCGAGATAAGCCCCGGCGGCGACGGCCTGCACATCTGGGGACTGATGCCGGAACGCGCCGGAATCAGGGTGCGGGGCATCATGAACGCCGAAGCCTACAGCCAAGGACGCTACATCACGGTCACAGGACGCACGTTCCGCGATTCGCCGGCCAGACTGGCCGACCTCACGTTCCTTTTCAGCCTGCTCGACAGACTCGGATGACCTTACGAAGGGAGGAAGCATGGCCAAGGACGCGGCCTCCCACCGTATGCCGGCCGGACTGATCAAAAACGGCCGCGGCCAACGGCTCTGGCGCGACACCACCGCGAAATGGGAGCTCACCGAAAGCGAGTACCGCACACTGGAGAACGCCTGCTACACCGCCGACCGCATCGGACGCATTCGCAGGGCCCTCGGCGACGAGCTCACCACCGAGGGAAGTCAGGGACAGCTCGTCGTGCACCCGCTCCTGCCCGAACTGCGCCGCGACGAGACCCATCTGGCCGACCTGCTCAAACGCATCGACATGCCGGAACCCGAGGAACAGTCCGAGGACGCCTCGGCGGACGGCGGCAGATCCAGCCAGATGCGCGCCACCGTCAACAAACGATGGCACGACAGCAAATGGGAGAAAGCCTACGGCTGATGGCAAGACTACGCAGCAACCTGAAGGCCGCCGCGTTCATCCCAAGCCGCGAAAGCGAGATCCGCGAGATCTCCGACTGGTATCGGGACATGCTCGCCGACGAACCGGCGCCGCAATGGAACACTGACCCGATACTCATCGGACCGACATGGCGCCGTGACGAGCATGGGTGGATCCTTCCGCGGGTGACGCTCGGCTGGCAGTTCCTCGGATGGAGCGGCTACTGGCTTCGCGACTCATCCAAAGGACTGCCGTGGAAGTGGACCAGCGAACAAGCGCGTTTCTGGCTGTGGTTCTGGGCCCTGGACGACCACGGACGCCCATTGCACGACAACGCCGTGCTGCAGCGGCTCAAAGGCTGGGGCAAGGACCCGATGGCGGCCGGAGGGGCATGCGGCGCGTGCTTCGCCCCATTGACGTTCGACCATTGGGATCCCGAGAGCGGAGATCCGGTCGGCAGGGACGAGCCGAACGCGTGGGTGCAGGTGTGCGCGGTCAGCCAGGAACAGACCAAGAACACCATGAAGCTTCTGCCCGGCCTCCTGCCGGCGTCCACACGCAAGTACTACGGCATCCAATTGGGCAAGCTCAACATGTACGCGATGGGCGGCAGCCGGCAGATCGAGGCCGTCACCAGCTCCCCGCTGGCGTTGGAGGGCGGACGCCCCACCTTCGTGATCCGCAACGAGACGCAGAACTGGAACTCGTCCAACGGCGGCAGCGACATGGACGGCGTGCTTTCCGGCAACGCGGCCAAACGCGAGGAGGGCGTCGCGGTCAAGATGCTCGACATCTGCAACGCCTACCGCGATGGCGAGGACAGCGTCGGACAGAGGGTGCGCGAGGCATGGGACGGAACCCAAGGCGACCCCGACAGCGACGACGAGGGCAAGCGTCCGAAATACATGGACTTCGGACTGCTCTACGACTCGTTGGAAGCCGCGCCGGACAGTCCGATGACCGAGGACACGATAGGCAAGGTCATCGAGGACGTGCGCGGCGACAGCACCTGGCTGTCCATCGAACGCATCAGCAAGGAAATCCTCAACCCGAAGAACCCGGTGAGCGAATCCCGGCGCAAATGGTACAACCAGTCCACCGCGCCGGAAGACGCGTTCGTCACCCACCAGGAATGGGACCAGAACGAACACCCGGAGCTTTCGCTCGAACACGGTGAGCGCATCAGCATGTTCCTCGACTGCTCGCTCAACGACGACAGCACGGCGCTCGTGGCCTGCCGCGTCTCCGACGGATTCGTCAAACCATTGGGCTTGTGGCAGAAACCGGCCGGTGAGCGAGGAAAGGACTGGCGCGTGCCCAGGGAAAGCGTCGACGACGCGGTGCGCGCGGCGTTCCACGCGTACGACGTGGTCGGATTCTTCGGTGACCCCAGCCACGTGCTGGACTCCGAAACAGGCCTGAGATACTGGGATGCCCTGTTCGACCGGTGGCACCGCGACTACGGGCGCCGGCTCAAGACATGGGCCGTCCCGTACGGCCGGGACAGGCACGCCGTCATGTTCGACATGATCAACACGGACATCCAACGCAGGTTCGTCACCGCCGTCGACCAGGCGTACACCGACATCGCGGAGGGAGACTTCCCCCACGACGGCGACGCCAGGCTGCGCCTGCATATGCTCAACGCCAGACGCCAGCCCACAAGGGTCGGCATGAGCATCGCCAAGGAAAGCCGCGAGTCGAAACGCAAGATCGACCTCGCGATATGCGCCATCGGAGCGCGCATGGTCAGACGCGAATACCTGAACAGGAACGCCAGAAGCGGAGGAGGACAGCTATGGTGACCACCGGCTACGGCAACGAGAAGCAGGCGTTCGAAGCGCTGAGCACGCTGCTCATCCCGGCGTTCGACAACGAGACGCCGAAACTCAACAGAATCGACCGCTGGTGGCGGTGGAACCCCAAGCCCATCCGCCTGAACGCCGGGGCGACCATGGAACACCGCATGCTGCGCGACATGGGCGAGACCCCATGGCTCGGCCTCGTCGTCACCACGCTCGCCCAGACCCTCTACCTGGAAGGCGTGGACTCCGAGACGCAGGACACCGGGGACGCTCAACGCTTCTGGGAGCCATGGCAGCGCAACCGCATGGGCGAACGCCAGATCGCACTGCACCGCGAGGCCATCGCCTACGGCACCGCATACACGGCGGTCCGGGGCGAGGAATCGGCGGACGGACTCCACGCCCGCATCGACTGCTGGAGCCCCCGCGACGCGATCGCCCTCTACGACGACCCCGCATCCGACAACTGGCCGCAGATCTTCATGCGACGCCGCAAACTCGACGACCATGCCGTCGAATACCAGCTCTGGGACTCACGGAACATCTGGACATGGCGCAAAACCGGCGGCACATGGCAATTCGACGGCCAGACGCCACACGGCGTGACCGCGCCGGACGGCAACCCGGTATGCCCGATCGTCAGATACTGCAACCAACGCGACCTGCAGGGCCGCGTGCCCGGAGAGGTCGAACCATACATCCGCATGGCCAGCCGCCTGAACAAGGACAACTACGACCGCATGCTCGCCCAGCACTACAACAGCTGGAAAGTCAAAACCGCCACCGGCCTCGACATGAGCGGACTGACCGAAGCGGAAAAGGAAGCCAAAAAACTCCAGATCGAACACGACAGCGTCCTCGCCGGAGGCATGGACGTGAAATTCGGAAGCCTCCCCGAAACCGACCTCGCCAACATCGTCGCAGCAAAAACCAGCGACGTCGAGGAACTCGCCGCCGTCAGCCAGACCCCGACCACGGCGTTCGGCAAGATGACCAACGTCGGCGACGCCGGAATCGAGGAATCCAGAGCGGGCTTCTACGCGAAACGCAACGAACGCCGCCGCGCCTTCGGCATCAGCCACATGGACACGCTCCGACTCGCCTCAGCCGCCGAAAACCGACCCGACGACGCCGCCAACTTCCACCTCTTCCCCAAATGGGAAGACACCGACACAAGAACCATCAGCCAAGCAGTCGACGCACTCGGCAAAGCCGTCCAAATGCTCCACGTCCCCGACCAACTCGTCTGGGACATGATCCCCGGCATCTCCAAACCACAAGCCGACGCATGGCGCGAATACGCCGCACAACACCCCACAGCCGACGACATCGCAGCCCAAATCCAAATCGGACAACTCAACGGAAACGGGGCATACGATGGCATCAACAGCTAAAGGCACCCTCCTGACCGACCAGCACCGCAGACGACAGGTCGCGCTCGCCATCACCGCGGACAGCCAGATGCGACGCGTGTGGGACAACACCCTCGACGTGAACGACCTCGACCGTACGCAGCCGATCTGGAAGAAGGCGATGCTCGACCTGCTCGGACAATGGTGGAAGGTCAGCGCCGACACGGCCGCCCAATACCTGCCTCGCTTCCGCAAAGCCGAGACGGGCGACGGCGACATACAGGTTGGAGTGCCCCGCTTCAACCGGAGCCAAACGGGGAAACAGTTCGAATGGGGAGGCGTGGCGAACATCCTGTGGCACGTGGCCATGGGGCAGACGCAGGAGGCCGCGTACGCGGCCGCACGCGAACTGTTCATCGGCATGTTCCACGAGGCCGTGCTCACCGGAGGACGCCTCACCCTGCAACAGTGGGCCGCCAAGGACGCGCGCGCCATCGGATGGCGGCGCGTGTCCGACGGGCATCCATGCGCGTTCTGCGCGATGCTCTGCAGCCGCGGCCCCGTGTACACGAGCGAACAGAAGGCCCTGCGCCGCCAGACGGACGGCGAGAAGTTCCATCCGCATTGCGGATGCACCGTCGAAGTGGTGTACGGCGACTGGAACCCCTCCGACAAGGAGAAACAGTGGATCGACAACTACTACGAGGCCGCCGAAAGCCTGCCCAAAGGCACCGCGAGAACATACGACCAGATTCTGCCGGTCATGCGCAGGACCGGAGACTACCGTGACTCGCACAGTTACAGAAGCACGCCCGAATACCGTGCGAAAATCAGCAAGGAACGCGCCGAAAAACGCAGGGAGGTCCCTCAGGAAACGCGAAACCGAACTCTCCAAGGTCCTCGCGCATCCCGGAAAGCCGATGAGCATCACGCAGGCCGACAGGGGAACGTCCAATCCCGGATTCGCCGACAACAAGTGGGGATGCTCCACCAACTGCCAGTCGTGCGTCGTCGCATATGACGCCCGAAGGAAAGGCTACGACGTCGAGGCCAGGGCGAGGACCAGCTCAACGCAGGACAGACTGTCGGAAAACCCGAACAGCATGTGGGTGGACCGCGCGACCGGGCTGCATCCACGTATCCTCGCCGTCGGCAGCCCGAACCGCGGCAATGTCGTTGACAGGATCGAACGGCATGTCGGCATCGGCCAGCGCTGGTGCATGCATTTCGGATACACGAACCAGCATGCGCAGGGCCACATCGTCATCATCGAACGCCCCTCGGCACGCGCCAACGGAGGCGAACCCATCGTCATAGACCCGCAGAACGGCAAAATATCCAGATTGGATGACTACCTCGATAGGGATATCATCGATGTGAGAAGCGTGCGCATGTTCCGTGTCGACGACAAGGACATCGTCAGGGACCACGCGTACGAGATCATCAAACCGAAGGAGGCGATGCGACGATGAAAACAAGACGCGAACTGGACAAGGCCGCCGACGAATTCGCCAAGCATCACGGCATCATATTGCACGAGCCCGAAGGAATCTACGGCGGACTGGCACTCTACTACTACACCTGGCCGGGAATGGCAAAAGGCGGATGCTACGGTCCGCCGGCATACATCCTCGTCAACGTCGAAACCGGCGAAGCGCAGTGGGAAGCCAACACGGACCTCGACAAGTACATCTCCAACGAGGTCCGCAGAAACCTCAAGCCAATGCCGGAAGCCTAAAAGCCGAACATCACATCTTTAGCCCATCGGGAAGCCCCGATGGGCTTTTTTCATGCCCGCAGGACGGGCGGCAACAAAAGGAAGGAGCCCACAGTGGCAGACGACAACCAGCAGGACAGCAACGTCCAGAACGAACCCGACGGCGCCCAACAGTCCGAACCGGACGCGAACAACACGGAAGGACAGACGGCCGGCCAGCAGGAGCCGCAAGCCCCATGGGAACGCGAAGGACAACAGTTCGACCCAGCCACCGCATGGAAACTCATCCAAAACCTCCGCGAGGAAAACGGCACCCTCAAACACAAGAACGGCGAACTCGCCGACAAGAACCGCGCATACGAGGACGCCAAACTCACCGAAACGGAGAAAACCCAACGAGACCTCGACGAAGCCAACCAGAAGATCGCACGCCTCGAAGCCGACAACGCCTGGAGCCGCGCGCTCGCCACTCACCCGCAGTTGACGGCCGAAGACCGCGAACTGGTGGGAGAGGGGACCCCGGAGCAAATCGAGGCGAGGGCGGCGAAGCTCGCCGCGCGATACGCCGCGCAGGCCACGGCGCAGCAGAAGCCGGATCTTCATAATCCGGCGAACCGGGCGAAGCCCACGGGAGGAATGGACCCGACCAAGCCGTCGCGTCCGTCCGACTGGATGCGCGACGCCTTCGACAACAACGACTGACCGCCATACAAGGAGCAGACAATGGCAGACAATTTCAATTCCAGCATCCAGCGCAACGACCTCGGACAGGCCCTCATCCCCGACGAGATCAGCCAGGAGATCATCCAGACCATGCCGGAGAAGAGCGTCATGCTCACCCGCGCGAAGCGTATGAGGATGAGTACCAAGAAGAAGACCCAGCCGGTCCTCGCCACCCTTCCGGAAGCGTACTGGGTGTCCGAAGGCGGACTCAAGGAGACCACCAAGAGCGGTTGGGAGGACGTGAACATCACCGCCGAGGAACTCGCGGTACTCGTCCCGATTCCGGACTCAGTACGTGAGGACGCGTCCATCAACCTGTTCGAGACCATGAAGCCGCTGATCGCCGAGGCGTTCGGCAAGAAGATCGACCAGGCCGCCATCTTCGGCGTGGACAAGCCGTCCACGTGGGGCAATGACATCCTCGCCGGCGCGAAGACCGCCAAGAACACCATCGCCCAAGGCACCGGCAAGGACCTCGCCGCCGACGTGGCGTCCCTCGGCAAGACCCTCGCGAAGGAAGGCTACGCGATCAACGGCTTCGCCAGCAAGCCCGGCCTCAACTGGGAGCTGACCGAACTGCGCGACGCGAACAACCGTCCCATCTACACGCCGAACCTGACCGACAAGCAGCCGGCCAACCTGTACGGATACCCGTGCAACGAGGTCCTCAACGGCAGCTGGGACGATTCCAAGGCGGTGCTTCTGGCCGCCGACTGGTCGAAATTCATCGTCGGCATCCGACAGGACATCACCTACAAGGTGTTCGACCAGGGCGTCATCTCCAACTCCGACGGCGCCATCGTGTACAACGCGATGCAGCAGGACAGCCAGATCATGCGAGTGGTCATGCGCGTCGGCTTCCAGGTCGCCAACCCCGTCACCCGCGTGGCCAAGAAGGGCACGCAGTATCCCGCCGGATTCATCGTCCCGGCCGCGGTCGCCTCTTCCGAATCCCGCTGACGGGGAGGCGCATGATGGCGCGTGAACCATTCGCCACCGTCTCGCAACTGGCCGAATGGCTCGGCGAGGACATCGACGAGAAGTCGGCCGACGGCAAACGCGCCGCCATGGCGCTCAGATTCGCATCCAACCGCATCCGTGCATACACGCGGCGCGAATGGTCCGGACCGGACCTGCCGGAGGACCTGCAGGACGTGTGCATCACCTGCGCCGGCCGCCTGTGGAGCAATCCGAACGCGGAAACGCAGTGGACGCGCCAGATCGACGACGCCATGGACGGCGGAAGCCGGAAGGTCCGGCGCCTACCTGACCGCCAGCGAGAAGGAGACGCTCGATCAGCTCGTGGCCGACCAGTCCCCGGTCATCGCCGGCCTCGGAATCCTGCACTCCACCAGAAACGAATCCGCCAACACGGACATGAACCGGTATTGGACGGACGACGAGGACGGCGAACCGTTCCTCATGATGAAGGTGACGGGATGAGCAACAGGACGCTGACGAGAATGCGCCGATGGGCGGAAAACCTCATGACCGACCGGATACGCGTCACCGCGCCCGGCACGGTCACGGTCGACCCGGCCACCGGAGCCGAAACCGTGTCACAGCAAGTCGTCTACGACGGCAAGGGAAAAGTGCAGACGGCCGGCGGCATCGCCGGACAGCAGCACAACGTGAACGGCGACGGCTCAGTCGGAGCGTTCGTCCCGGAATGGGGCCTCTACCTCCACCTTCCCGTCACGGCCACGACGCCGCGCGAGGGATACGAGGCCATGGTCGTGGAATCGGCCGACCCGGCACTCGTCGGACGCCGATACCGGCTCGTGAACATGCAATCCGAAAAGACGCACGCCACCGCCAGAAGATGGAACGTGCAGGAGATCCCGATGGAAGGAGGCTCATAGTGCGCATCGACTCCCATGAGCTCGACGAACTGGCGAGAAAACTCACCGTCGCGAGCGTCCGCGCGCCGATCAAAGCGGCCAACGCCGTCAAGAAAGGCGCGCAGAACATCAAAACCGCGGTCAAAGCGGATCTCGCGTCGAGCAGCCATTCGAGCTTCCGCCGAATACCCATCGCCTACGAGATCAAAACCGAAGGCA
>ENA-OPAC01001180-OPAC01001180.1-human-gut-metagenome-genome-assembly--contig:-NODE-1180-length-12913-cov-3.952559_pt1 | contig 12913 bp, 10 predicted proteins | sample MGYA00241052_ERZ501420 | MGnify/ENA primary metagenome ERZ501420 (study PRJEB25962, sample SAMEA2042513) | human gut metagenome | biome: human gut; feature: human-associated habitat; material: faeces... | reverse complement strand
AGGCACAGTGCATTTTTTGTGCTGTCTTCAGCGGGTCGTTTCCGGCAGTCCAGCGGCTCAGTGCTCTGTCCGTTCCGGCACGCGGACGATGTCGTCCAGCGCCGACCAGCGCGCTTCGATGAGGTCTGCCGTTGCCATGACATTGGAGTAGTCGATTGCCGTAAAGTCCTTTGGGGAATAGTCGTAGCCGCAGTTGACCGCTCTCTCTCCTTCGTTCACCCGGTACATCCGCGCCTTCCGGTCCCCCGCAAAGCGTTGCCAGTCCTTCTCGTGCGGCTGTCTGTCGTCGTCCGGATCCAGCACAGACAGCATCCTCTGCGCCAGCACAGCCAGTTCTTTGGACGAGCACAGGCAGCCGTGGAGACGCGCAATGTACAGCTGCTGCTTGGGATTGCCCGCTTTCATGTAGGCGAGCACCTGCTCAGGCACTGCCGGTTCCCAACCGCGTGAGTAGGCCCACCGGACCCAGCGCGCATGCTCTGCGCGGGCAAGCCCATCGGTGGCGCTCTTATCGGCTTTTTCCAGCGCCGCACGGAACTGCTCTGCCAGACTGCGGCCAAGTCGGATGTTCTTTTCCTCCGGAGTCGTGCTGCAGAACCTCTCCTCGCAGACGATATGCTCTGCCAGCTCGGTTCTGAGCTGGAACATCCGGTACGGCAGGTACAGAGCTACCGCCATCGAGGAATCCCGGTTATAAGTACGGGCAAAATAGTCCACCAGGTTTGCATTCTTTGTGCTGTCGTCCGCATCTGGAGCGACCCCGCAGTACTGCAGCTGTGTCGATTCTGCCACACGCTCCCAGTAACCGCCGTCGATGTTGTCCCACGAATAGCGTTCGGGGAGCAGTCCGAACGGAATCAGATTGTAGTTGTTGTACCAGCTGCTGCCGTGGTCGATGGACTGCACGGCCATGTTCTCTGCCAGATAGGCAATGTCCGGCTCCCGGCAATAGAACGCAATGGTCAGCTGTCCCTGACTCTGCAGCGCTCTGCCATTCCGGACCCGGTTCCGGATGTCCCACTCGCGCAGCCGGATGGCAAGGTTGAGGTTCGAGACATCGTCGCCTGCATCGACGACGTAATAATCAAAGGTGTCCGCCGTCGTTTTGCCCCGGTTGATATATCCCATAAGGCGGTAATCCTCGAGAGACGAGAGGGCACAGTTGTTCTTCAGGAACTCCACAGACGAGATGCCTTTTTCCTCCGGCAGCTCTCCGAACATGGCCGGGGCCTCCATGCGCAGCGCATTTTTGATTTTCTCTGCGGCAGGCGAGATCAGTTCTATTTTTATCCTGAGCTTCTGATAGGCAAAGGTGCCGAGCCAATATGCTTCTCGCAGCAGCCATCCGGTAAGCGGGGTGTTTCCCGCACTGATGACGGTAAAGCGGATGGTGACAGAGCCTTCCCGGAGGCTCTGCTCCGACTTGCCGCGGATAAGGTCGTAGAGCGGATGCTCTGCGAGAAGGGTCTGCGCAGCGCACTTGGCATCGTCGAGGATGAACACCCGGACGATGAAGCTGCCCAGACGCTTCAGCGCCGTATCGATCAGAGCACCGTAGCGTTCTTCCGAGACGCGGATCGAAATGGTCGTTCCGCTCCAGCGTTTCGTGGCCTTTTCCGGGTCTGTGAACCTGCCGTGTTCCGCGGACGCAATGCCGTCCAGAATGTAGAGCAGATGCTGGAAATTCTTTTCCTGATCGTCATCGAACAACAGATAGCGGGTGTTCCGGCTGCTGTCCACCGTTTCCTGCAGCGCTTTTTTGTTGTCCGCGTACTTCACCAGCTTCTCGGCATCTTTCCTCATTTCTTCCGGTGCGGACTGAAGGAAAGCCTCTGTGTACCGGTTCACAGTATTCGCCACGACCCTTACGACGCCGTGCGATGCCTTTATGCCCGGGCGCAGAAGGAGCGGTGCCTCATCCAGACCGTACTTGCTGCGCAGTACATCGTAGGCTTCCTTGCAGCCGAACCGGGCCGCCCGGAGCATCAGGCCTTTGGCATCCAGCGTATGCTCCGGGCTTTTGCAGCCATGGTCGGAGCAGCAGAGCGACAGCCAGTAGTACGCTTCGCCCAGCGCCGCATCCGGCACGAACCACAGGGTGATGATCTCCTCTGCCGCCTTGCTGCACTCCGGATATCTTTTATCGGAAAACGCTTCCCGGCACTTCTGCAGCAGGCTTTCGGCACGGTCCCCGTTCTCGTCCGGCGCGGTCCCGCCGCCCGCATCCGGCGCTGCGGCTTTGCGCTCCTTCTGCCGGAAGAGAAGGTTCGCAAGGGCAGACGCCTTTATCTGTTTGCTCCAGCAGGGCCATGTCATGGCAATGATGGTCAGGCAGGCCAGAGCCTCTTCCAGTTCCAGCTTCTGAAGCTCCTCCGCGCACTGTGCCAGTTGGGGGTATTTTTTGCTCCGTCTATGCAGTTCGTCAAACAGCTCGTCCGCATCTGCGGCAAGCGCCCTGCGTTCAGGGTCTGTCAGGTCTGCCAGCATGGATCTCAGCTTCTCGCAGATGTCTGGAAGCAGCGTGAAGTCGGAAGCTTCAAATCCCGCTTTTCTGGCAAGTTCCAGAATGTTGTCTCCGAGGACGCAATACTGGTTCTCGGCTTCGGCATGGCCGGTAAAGAACCGGCTGGCACTTGCGCTGCCCATCCGTGCAAGGTCGCTCTTGTCGGATACCAGACTGTATTCTGCCGGGAGCAGCCCGCGCAGAAGGACTTGCTGGCTGTTCCTGTCCTCGTCCTTTGGGGCCGCACCTTCCTGCTTTGCAAGTGCTGCCGCCATCCTTTCGCGCAGCTTTGCCGGGAACAGTCCGGCCAGCGTGATGCGGAACGGCCTGTACAGGTATTTCGTATCCATGATGTGCAGTGTCGGAATGTATTTGCCGCTCAGCGATGCACGCGCCTCCCTGCAGCCGAACCGGGCAGCCTGAAGCATCAGCGCTTCGCCGTCGGACACAGAGTCTGTCTTTTTGAAGCCGTGCTCACAGCAGAGCGCCAGCAGATAGGACGCTTCGCCGAGAACGGCATCCGGCACAAGGCTCATGCCGAGCAGTCTCTCTGCTATCTCGCCGCACGCTTCGTAGTCTGCATTGCGGAGCTTTTCCCGGCACTGTGTCAGTAGGCTGTCGGCATACGCCTTTTCTTCTTTCAGGTGTTTTTCCTCTTTTGTGGGCGCAAAAAGGAGGAATGCAAGGCGCTTTGCGGTCAGCGGGTCGCTCCAGCAGCTCCACGTCAGCGCAGTGACCACCAAATACGCTAGTCTTTCTTCCAGCGAAGGCAGTGTCCAGATCTCATCTGCGTGCGCAGCCAGCTCTGTGTACGGAGACTCTTTGAGCAGTCCGAGCAGCTCTGCCGTGCCGGTGTCAAGGTCTCTCCGCTCTGCTTCCGGCAGGTCTGCCAGTATGATGTTCATCTGCTTCCAGATGCGCTCAGGCAGTGTGAAGTCCGAACGCTGAAACCCTTCTTTCCAGAGAGACTCCCGGATCATGTTATCTCCGACCGCACGATACTGGCTTTCCGAAAGAGGCTTTTCAGGCTCTGTTTTGCCGAACCCTGCTTTCCCGGATCTGGCTTTTTCAACTTTCGGGCCAAGGCGGCAGGTCAGAAAGCGGGTAAACGCATCTCCCTTCAGCTCTGCAAGGTCCGTGCCGTCGGGCATCCGGCGGTATTCAGCCGGAAGCAGCACGCTCAGGATATTCACTTCCGACCGTTCTGCGGTCTCCGCAGCGAGCTTCTTGCGAAGCTTCAGCGGGAGCAGGTCGTTCAGGGTGAGCCGGAACGGTTCATCCCCATACAGATACTTCACATAGATGGTCTTTTTCATTACACTTTCCGTTGCCATAAAGTACCTCCTCGCACAGTTCCGGACCAACCGGAGCTGCCTTCTTTCCCGTTCTCCGGATCTGTCACCAGTATACCATCCTCCCGGCAGCAGTTCAAGGAGTTTCGGTATAAAAATACTCCCTTTCCAGTTTCTCGTTTTTTGTTTTTGTTTTTATCGTAGATTCGTGATAAATTAAATCTCTGCAATAACTTTCGGTGTTTTTGAGTTTTTCTTTCAGGATTTACCGCTTTGTTTTTTTACCGGAAACTTCTTTTCCCGGTATAACCTAGTCAATCCCAAACGACAGACACCTGAAACAAACACAACGGAGGTCAACCACCATGAAGAAACTCAATGCTGCTGTTAACCCGAGCGACCGCATCATCATCGTCGATGTCAGCTCCTGCGACGAAGAGCTGATCCAGTATTTCCTCATCGAGGCAAAGACCCGCTGCCTGATGGAGCTTGGCGAACCGTTCAAGTTCTCCCTCTCTGTAAAGCGGTATTTTGGCGAGAACGGCCGCACCGTGCGGGAACTGACCAAGTTCAACGAATGGTACAATCCCCGTCTGCAGACCGAGATGAAGCGCATCTGGCGTGCACTGGAAGCGCAGTGTCCGGTCAAGGCCGCTGCGCCCTGCCTCAACAAGCCTGCACGCCGCTCTTACGATGATGAGCGCGCTGCCTGATATCTGCCATTTCACTTTCAGGCCTTCTTTTTCTTACTTTCGGATGTCCTTCCGAGAAAATCCGATGGAAAGCGGCGAAAGGTCTATGATCTAATCAGTCAAACGAAACGGAGGTAAAACACATGACAGAAATTTCTCAGGACACGAAGCGCCGTCTCAAGGACCTCGATCAGGGCAAGACCAAGTCCCTCGGTCTGTTTGAGCGCATCGCCATGAAGTACGCCGGCCGGTCGGACGGCCGCAAAGGTCTGCTCCGCTGCACGGACGGCGAGTGGCACTCCAGTTTCCTCAAGGGTGAGATTGACGCTTACGAGGAATATTGTGCCGCGCAGGTCGGTTACCTGAAGATCGCGGAGGAAGAGCTGTTTCAGCAGATCAATACCCAGTTTGACCGCATTCCCATCCTGCGCCGGAAGCTTGACACGGCAAAACAGCACCTGACCGATGCGCTGAACACTGAGCCGGACACTTCCCGTCGGGACGGCGAGGAGGAGCTGAGCAACGGACAGGTCGTTTCCCGCCGTCACCGTGAGCGTGAGCGGCAGCTGGCGAGATACCGTTCCGAGGTGGATGCGCAGGAAAAGGAGCTGTCCGACGCCGTGGATGATGTCTTCTGCAAGCTGAGTCGTATCCGCGAGGCGTTTGACTCCTGCCAGAAAGTGCTCTCCCGTGTGCGCCAGCACAGCCAGCGTCGTATCGATATCTACTGGCGGACCGCCAGCAAGCATCTGCCAGAGCTGCCCGCTGTTCCCGATGTGGCCTTCAGCAACAAAGCCGAGCAGACATTCATCGATCATTTCAACGACGTTTCCACACAGGCAGAAGCTCTCCGCTCCCTGCTTGCCGCTGAGATCTGACGAGAAAGGAGATCACCTGATGTTTTTCTTCCGCAAAGACAAGCGCTCTCAGCCGACTGACGATGCGTTCTATACACAGCAGCCGGTGCAGTCTCCCAAGCCCAAGGAAGGCTCTCTCTGGAAGACCCTCTTTTCTTCCCTGTTCAAGACCGACCTTCCGACGGCATCCGACGATGACGCAGCCCTCAATCTGGTCCACGATTTCCGCAGACGCTCCAATACCCTGTTTGAAGGCTACCGCGCGGTGCCGTATCATACGCAGAAGACCTATGATCTTGAGCAGCTCAAAAAAGCTGATACGGAGCTTCTGGGCCGTATGTTAACGGCGCATTCACTGGACGAGGGCAACATCTCTATTCTCGTCACACGTATCCTCGGCCCGGTGAAAACCGAAATGCTCTATCTGGACGATCAGTCGCTGGATCATTGTGACTTCTATCATCGCCAGGCCAAGAACATGGCTGCCCACAGTGCCGACCTGCAGAATATAATTTCTCTTTGCCGCGCAAAACAGGAGGCTTTGCTTGCCGAGCACGAGGAAGCCCTCCGGCTCTGGGACCAGTATATCGGAAAGACGACAAAGCACCCCGGCAAATCCGCCGACAACAAACTCAACGATGAGGTATCTATCCATGAAAAAGACTAACATGCCCAACAACGCCTTTATCCTCGAGATGAACGACGGCGGCGAGCTTCTCCGCCGCGACATACACTCTACTACCCTCAGCAAACACAAGCCTGACAGCCCTTTCCTGTCTACGCCTGTTTCCTTCCTCCTCATGGTCATGTGCGTGGTCATTGATGTGGCCTTTTTCCGCAGCCTTTTCGTCCAGATTTCATACGATACACCGTTCATGATCTGGCTCGAGACCCTCGGTTTGGCGTTCGCAGCCGACATCATCCCTGCCTTTGCCGGCATCCTGGCCAAGAATATCGCTCAGGGCCTTCGCCGTGACAAATTCAACCTCGGCCTTCTGCTCTGCGTCCCTTCAGCAGCGTTGCTCGTGAACGCCGGTCTTCGCATTGCTACCGTGTCACTCAATAGCGCGACCGGGGTCGCCGATGCGGAGAGCATCGCACTGGCGATCATCTCCATCGTCATGCCCATCCTTACCTCGCTGGGCAATTTCGGCATCAGCTACCAAATCTTTGATCCCCTTTCTAACCGGTTGATGCGGGAAGAGCTTGCTCTTGAAGAGCTGGATGACACCCTCCGTCGCCTCGAAGCCCTGCTGAGCGAAGCCGACAGCTCCAACGAGAAAGAACTTCTTGAGCTGGACCACGAGCACCTGCTCGTGGCAAAGCAGCAAGTCATCAATGATGCGCTGGAGCGCGTCAATCATGCCGGGCTTACACTGGCCGAGCTCCTCCAGGACCCTACCTCCACCAATGTGGTTGGTAAGACGCAGGTCAACGATATTATCCAGCAGCTCACCACAGAGCTGAACGCGATCGGCTCTGCCTGTGCGGGCCGCTTCCCATTCCTCACCGACTCCTCCACCGCTGCCGTCAGCTTCCCGCGTGACGCATCCACCACGAAGACCGCTGTCTGAGACGATGCGCGCCGCCTTATCACTTTCCGACATTTGCCTTGTCACTTTCGGATGTCCCTCATCCCACAGGACATCCGAAAACAGGCACTCTGATATCCTGATCTCAACCGAAAAACACACCCACAACAAAGGAGATTTTTCCCCATGAAAATGCATTTTGTTACCAAGCTCATAGCCGCTGCCGCCACCGCTGCCGTTTTGTTGAGCACCCTGACCGGCTGCTCCGGCTCCATCCACATCAACCCCACCGCTCCCGCTTCTACCGGCAAGGCTGCTGTTGCCTACTGCGTCGGCGCAACCGCCAACAGTAAGGCCATCGATTACAGCTCCGTCCCGGTGCTGCAGAACAGCCTGCTCACTTCCGCAGAAAGCTACGGTCACTCGTTCATTATTCGGAATGATGGACAGCCCGAGCTGGTTGATTCGACAGATTTCGACATCCCCGAGCAACAGAAAAAAGCCAGCAAAGAGCGTCTCCAGCGCGATGCGCAGGCTAAGGCAGCGGCGGTCTCCGCTACAATGGCCAGCATCAGCGCGGTCAATCCGGAGGTAGACTACCTTGAAGCCATCCGCGTTGCCGCTTCCTGTCTCCGCAGTCTGGATGACTCATACACCTCGCGCACCATCTACATCTGCGGCTCCGGCCTGAGCACGACTGGCTATATCAACTACCAACACAATATCCTGAGCTGTCCCGACCCCGCCATCATCGTCAGCCAGCTTCAGGAACAGCAGGCCCTGCCTGACCTTTCCGGCATGGAGGTCGTCTACATCGGTCTCGGCCAGACGCAGGCTCCGCAGGAGAAACTCACCCCCAAGCAGGTCGCCACTCTGACCAGCATCTGGCAAAGCGTTATCGAAAGCTGCGGTGCCAGCTTTGAAAGCAACGAGTACATCTCCGTTTCCACCGACCTGAACAGCGTTGAGCTGCCTCCGGTCTCCACTGTGGCCGTCCCCGCAGATGCCCCCATCGCCTTTGATGCAGCATCCACGGATTACAGCCAGCCCATGGCCTTTACAGAGGAGACGGTCGCTTTCATCGCCGACAGCGCCGAGTATCTGGATCGCACGGCCGCTGAACAGACCCTTCAGCCTGTCGCGCAGTACCTCAACCAGAACCCCTCAGCAGCGTTTCTTCTTGTTGGCTGTACGGCCGGCGAGGTGACGGACAACGAGACGCTCACCCTCTCGAAAAACCGCGCCAACGCTGTAAAAGACACACTGGTCCAGTTTGGCGTCAGCGAGAGCCGTCTGACCACCGTCGGCCTTGGTTCCTCTGATCCCTGGCACGTGGTGGGTGCGGACGCCGCCAACCGAAAGGTCGTCCTGCTCGATGCAGGTTCTGAACTGGCGCAGCAGTTGACATGATATTTTAAGGAGGTTTTCCATGGAACAGATGATCCTTCTCAAGACAAGCAGCGGAATCTCTCAGGCTCCCTTGCAGGCAAAGCTGTTGAGCGAACGCATCCTTTGCGTTCAGGGCGAGATAAACGCCGACAGCGCCTGTGACTTCGTGAGCAAATTGATCGAGCTCAATCTCGAATCGACCGACGAGCCGATCACCGTGCTGATCAATAGCCCCGGTGGAGAGGTCTCATCCGGCCTGCTCATGTATGACAGCATCGTCGGTTCGGCGGCACCCATCCGCACCGTTTGTTTGGGCAAGGCCTGCAGCATGGGCGCTGTTCTCTTCATGGCAAGTCCACAGCAGCGCCTGATGCTGCCCAACTCCGAGCTGATGATCCACCAGCCGCTGCTTGGCGGCACCGTTTCCGGAAACGCTTCCAGCATCCGCTCCATCAGCGATTCCCTGCTGGAAACAAAAGACCGGATCAACAAACTCATCTCCAAACACACCGGCAAGAGCCTGCAGGAGGTGGACGACGCAATGTCTTATGACCACTACTTTTCTGCCGGGGAAGCTATCGACTTCCATCTGTGTGATCGCATCATCACTTTTTCGGAGCTGATCGAGCTGCTCCGAAACGAGGAGGAATGATTCATGATCAAACGCAACACTGCCACCCCCGAAAACGACAATGCCAAGGGCACAGCCGACCAGATCATCTTAGGCGACGGCTGCATATACAGCAGCGACAGCCGCGAGACCGGCCTCAACAACAATGTTCTCGTCGTGGGCGGTTCCGGCTCCGGCAAAACGGTCTCCATTGCAGAGCCGCTGCTCCTGCAATCCTATTCACGCAGCATCATTTGCACCGTCACGAAGCGTCGCATCGTGAACCAGTACAAAAAGCTGCTGCAAAGCCGTGGATATGCGATCTGGGATCTGGATCTCGTGCATCCGGCAGAGAATTCCAACGTCACCTACGACCCCCTGCACTACATCAGGAGCTATTCTGACATCACGTTTTTATCCCACTCCATCGTCAAAGCAAACCCCCAGAAGCAGCAGAACTCCAGCGCTGACCCCTACTGGGACGAAGCGGCCACATCCCTTATGAATGCTCTCATCGGCCTTGTTCTGGCGACCAATAAAAACGCCACCTTTGGCGATGTCCTTGAGCTTCTCGACACGCTTGTCTTCATCGATGACGACGCCGGCGGCATTCAGACGACCCTTGACAGGAACTTTGAGCAGCTGGCGAAGCAGGCTCCCAAGAGTTTTGCCGTCAGCAACTGGAAGAGCTTCTGCAAGCTGCCCATCAAGACGGCCGGCTGTGTGTACGGCACGCTGCACGCCACCATCGACTCCGTGTTCACGCCTGAACTGCGCACGATGTTCCATTTAAACAGGCCGATCGATTTTGAGCAGATGGCCCGGAAAAAGACAGCCCTCTTCATCACTTCTTCTCCGGTCAACCCCAGTCTCAACTGCTTCATCAGCATGCTCTACGCGCAGCTATTCAAATCCTTGTTCGAATTTGGGGAAGAGCAGCCCGACGGCCTTCTGCCCATCCCGGTACATCTGCTGGCTGATGACTTTGCCACCGGCTGTCCCGTTCCCCTGTTCGACCATTACATCTCAGTCTTTCGTGAAAAGCGGCTTTCTGTCACCCTTCTCATCCAGTCCGAGAGCCAGTTGAGCTCCCTGTACGGCGATCGCTCTGCGACCACCATCATCAACAACTGCGACAGCTATGTTTTTATGGGTTCCAACGACCTGCTGACCGCCCGGAACATCTCGTTCAGAGCCAACCGGCCTGTGGAAGATGTCCTCCACATGAAGCTTGGCCGCGAGATCCTGTTCCGACGCGGCTCCCGGCCGAAGTTCGTGAACCGCTACAACACCTATGCGCATCCGGCCTACCGGCAGTTCATTGCCGAGTCCGCCGGGGATATTCATGATTCTCTGGCGAAAGGAGCCTGACCATGGACATTTCCGAAGAAAGCAGCCGCCACACCGCATTCGTGCAGAGCATCTTTGTCGGCCCTCTGTCAGACGACAGCGAGAGCCGCCCATGCTCTGAGCAGCAGGCCGCTCTGCTGGCACAGCTTTTCAGCCGCCAGTGACAGATCGTGTAGCCCTGTCCCCCATCTCATCGCAGCGGCCACATTCTTTTTCCCTTGAACGCTCCAACTTTCTGAACTGCCCATTCCTCCCCCCGTCCGAAAGCAGCGGATCCGATATTCTGATGCTGTCCAAGACCGATCCCTTTAAGGAGGCACAAATTTATGAAGCAAAAGCTCAATCTCTCTGTGGTACAACTCAGCATCGTAGCCGGAGGTATCCTGTGGTTCCTGTGCAGCATCCTGTATTCCACCTGCAAGGATCAGCTGCCCGGCACCCTGCTGATCCCCATCCTGTGCTCTGTCCTGTTCGCGGTGCTTTTTCTTGTCATATGGCTTGGTTCAAAGGCAACCGGCTCCTTCGACAGGAACAGCCCGCTGTACTCCGGCACCGGCTCCATGCTCGGCCACTTCGCGCTCTGTTTGGTCGGCGTATTCTGCCTAACCATGCTCTGCGAATTTTTCTACGAGATTGACCCGGAACAGCAGCCCACCGAGCCAACCAGCTACATCTTCGTGATCGATGAGTCCGGCTCCATGGAGGCGAACGACCCCGACGGCAAGCGATATGACGCCATTACCCAGATCATGCATGCTTCGGGCAACTCCCTGCCCTATATGGTCTATGCCTTCGCAGGCGGCACAAGAGTCGTGCGCGACATGGCTCCGCAGAGACCGGACGAGACGACTATCCCAATCAATACCGAGGCCACCGGCACCGCGATCGTCACTGCCATCCGGAACATCCTACAGGACTACAAGGCCAGCGTGTGGGAAGGCGGTCAGAACCCCAAGATCATCTTCCTCACCGACGGCTACGCGACCGACCTCAACAGCAGACGCATCTTCTTCAACCACACGCGGCAGCTCAACCGGGCGCTGGCCGAATACAACTCCCTCGGCATCACCATCAGCACCGTCGGCCTTGGTTCCGTCGATGAAAGCCTGCTGCAGAAGATGGCAGACTCCACCGGCGGAGTGTTCATCAGCGTGGAACAGGCTGCCGACCTTTCCGCCGCCATGGAGCAGGCCGCCCTGTCCTGCTCGGCACGGAATTTGTTGTCCACCCGTCATATGCAGAGCATGAACGCGCTGTACGCCCTGTTCCGCATCACCGCCCTGAGTCTCATCGGCTCTTTCATCGGCGGTTCTCTGGCTCTGGCCTACATGAACGATGCCAGCACCCCGCTCATCGTGAGAAGTAGCGCAGTCAGCGCCATTCTGGGCAGCATCCCTTTTGAGGTCGGCGTCCAGAATGGCGGCTCGCAGAGCTTTTTATGGTTTCTGCTCTGGCTCCTGTTTGCCGCAACGTTTGGCTACTGTCCCCGCAAGACCCGCCGTCCGAGTGCGAGAACGAATGTCTTCTCCTGCCAGAATGTATCCGGCACCCTCTGCCAGACCGGTGGTAAGCAGATGCCCGTATAACCATCTGGTGGAAAACCTTGGTTCCAATTTTCCATCTATGCTTCGCATGTGAGGTATGGTAATTTTCCCCCGGACATAGAATCAGCCCGTCTGTGGGCCACCGAGTAACTCCGGTGGATGTCACAGACGGGCTGATTTTATGGACTGCCATAATATATGGGTTACTCCAAATCAAAACAGTTTTTTCTGCTGTTCCATAAGAACCGTCATAATTCGCTCTTTCAGCAAAAAGTGGAACTGTTTCGGATAGTGATCCAGAAACTTATCAAGAATTGCTGCGATGTCTTCCCGTTCAAAGCTCACTGAAAGCTGTTTTCCGTGCATAGCTTGTGCCGTATGAACTGTCTGCGTAAACCGGGATTTGAACGGAAGGCATTGCGCCTTTGTCAGATATGCACGGCTTTCAATTTCAGGGCTGTACAAAGCAAAATCCAGTAAGAAAGAATCCCCGCAGTCAAAAATCGGGCAGGGCTTATAACCAGCTCTATCCCGAATCAGCGCAATATTGTTCAGGTGTCTGTCCTGATTCAGAAAAAGTGCATCGATTTCAAATAATGTCGTAAGATATGCGCACATATCCTGCATTCCGGTCGCCTCTTCCATTGCATCCGCAAGAAGCCGGATTCTCTCTTTCAGGCCTGTCCTACGTTTACCGCTGTCGTGGATGCGCTCTACGGCACCGGCTTTCATAGCAGTCTGCGTCCTTCCGGCCTTACCGCCTGTGCGCTGATGAATTGTCAACACGAAAACGGTGCGTTCGTTCTGACAGTAGACCTGCCCAGCGGCATCAACACCGACACCGGAGAAGTGGCCGAAGGTGCCGTCCGTGCCGACCTGACCGTCACCTTTGACAGTTACAAGCCGCTGCACACGGCAGTATCGTCCGCACCGCTCTGCGGCAAAATCGTCTGCGACGACATCGGCATCCGAGACGAGTGGCACCCGGTGTTTTAATGGGAGGTGGTCATCCTGCACGATATCTGGAATCCGTGGCACGGCTACGTCAAGTGCAGCGAGGGCTGCCAGAACTGCTATATGTATTTTCTCGACCGGATGCGGGACCAGAACGGGGCCGAGATCTACCAAACTAAAAACGGCTTTT
>ENA-OPAC01001172-OPAC01001172.1-human-gut-metagenome-genome-assembly--contig:-NODE-1172-length-12937-cov-3.151141_pt1 | contig 12937 bp, 9 predicted proteins | sample MGYA00241052_ERZ501420 | MGnify/ENA primary metagenome ERZ501420 (study PRJEB25962, sample SAMEA2042513) | human gut metagenome | biome: human gut; feature: human-associated habitat; material: faeces... | reverse complement strand
GCAGGCCCAGCGGGTCGATGGCCCAGCCCCACTCGCTGGCCTTGAGGTAGGGGTTGCGGGCAGCCCCGGTCACGGCGTTGCCGTCGGCATCGTCCAGCAGGGTCTTGTCCACCGTGATGCAGCGGCTGGAATAGTAGCTGAACGAGATGAAGTCCACCACGCCCTCTTTCAGCAGGGCCTCGTCGCCCGGCTCCATCCGGAGCTGAATGCCGGCCCGCTCCATCTTCTTTTTGGCCCAGACCGGGTATTCGCCCCGGGACTGGACATCAATGAAGAAATAATTGTCCCGGTCGGCGTCGGCCGCGGCCTGCACATCGGCGGGGGCACAGGTGCGGGGGTAATACTGGCCTGCCGCCAGCATACAGCCCACCATGGCCCCGGGCATCAGCCTGTGGGCCAGTTGGACGGCTTTGGCGCTGGCCACCAGCTCATGGTGGGCGGCCTGGTATTTGGTCTGCAGCACGTTTTCACCCGGCTCAAACAGCAGGCCGGCCCCCATAAAGGGCATGTGGAGCAGCATGTTGATCTCATTGAATGTCAGCCAGTATTTCACCTTGCCCGCAAAGCGGCGGAACAGCACCTCGCAGTAGTGGGTGTAGGCGTCCACCTTTCCAGCCGCCGTATTTTTGGATGAGTGCAATGGGGGTGTCGAAGTGGCAGAGAGTGACCAGCGGCTCAATGCCGTATTTGTGACACTCGTCAAAAAGGCTCTCGTAAAATTTCAGCCCCTCCTCGTTGGGCTCGGCATCGTCGCCGTGGGGCAGGATGCGGGTCCAGGCGATGGAGAGCCGGTAGCATTTGAAGCCCATCTCCGCAAAGAGGGCGATGTCCTCTTTATAATGGTGGTACATGTCGATGGCCTCATGGGAGGGGTAAAAGTGCCCGGCGTCACAGTCCAGCATCTTCAGTGTGCCCATGGCCACGGGGAAGCGATCCGGGCCGAACGGTACCACATCTACGCTGGACAGGCCCCGCCCGCCCTCGTTGTATGCGCCCTCGCACTGGTTGGCGGCGGTGGCACCGCCCCATAAGAAATCCTTTGGAAATCTGCCCATAAAAATGCCCTCCTGTTTGTGAAAAATTCTTCTGCTACCACTATACCCCATATCCCGGCGGCGTGTCCAGTCACGCTTTGTACAAAAATCGGCCCGCGGTTTTGGCACTGCTGGCCGGGAAAACCAGGGGAAAGTACGACTTTTATCGTCGATACGACGAAAAACGAGGCTGATTTTTAGCAATTTTCACGAAGAAAACCGAAAAATGAGGGCATTTTCCTTGGATTCTGTTTCTTCCAAACGGACAGGTTCTGTGATAAGATATTGATGGAAGCTGAAAACAAAACCCCTCTGTCACCTGCGGTGACACCTCCCCTGACAGGGGTGACCCTGGCGTACCGCAAGGCTTTCTCTCTTTGCCAAAGGCTCTCCGGACAGGAGAGCTGGCGCGAAGCGACGGAGAGGTTTACACAAGAAATAGGAGTGTTTTGCTATGACAGAGTTTAAGCCCATCAAGGAAGGCAAAGTCCGCGAAATTTACGACAATGGCGACAGCCTCATCATGGTTGCCACGGACCGCATCTCTGCGTTTGATTACATCCTGAAAAATAAGATCACCAACAAGGGCAAAGTGCTCACCCAGATGAGCAAGTTCTGGTTTGATTACACCCGTGACGTGGTGCCCAACCACCTCATCAGCGTGGACAATAAGGATATGCCGGAGTATTTCCAGCAGCCCGAGTTTGAGGGCAAGTGCACCATGTGCCGCAAGCTGACCATGCTGCCCATCGAGTGCATCGTGCGCGGCTACATCACCGGCAGCGGCTGGGCCAGCTACCAGGAGAACGGCACTGCCTGCGGCATCAAGCTGCCCGAGGGCCTGAAAGAGTCCCAGAAGCTGCCGGAGCCCATCTACACCCCCTCCACCAAGGCAGAGCTGGGCGACCACGATGAGAACATCACCTTTGAGCAGAGCATCACCGTGCTGGAAAAGCTCTTCCCCGGCAAGGGCGAGGAGTACGCCACCAAGCTGCGGGACAACACCATTGCCCTGTACAAGAAGTGCGCGGAGTATGCCCTGAGCCGCGGCATCATCATTGCCGACACCAAGTTTGAGTTCGGCCTGGATGAAGAGGGCAATGTGATCCTGGGCGACGAGATGCTCACCCCGGATTCCTCTCGCTTCTGGCCGCTGGAGGGCTACGAGGCAGGCCACGGACAGCCCTCGTTCGACAAGCAGTTTGTCCGCAACTGGCTCAAGGCCAACCCCGACAGCGATTTCAACCTGCCGCAGGACATCATTGACAAGACCATTGCCAAGTATGAGGAAGCCTATGAGATGCTCACAGGCAAGAAACTGTAAGAACTGCTGATTTTCAAAAACAAACTTTCAACCGCAAAGCACCCGCCCTGTGGAAAACGGAGCGGGTGCTTTTGGCGTAAAAAGTTTCGTTTTACAGAAAAATCACTTCTTTTGTTGCGCGGCGGGGGGCGGCGTGCTACAATAGCCAAGGTGAAATGGGGTGTGCGGCAAAACACCCTGCAAAAAACGGTGAAACGAGGAGAACGCCCCGCCGGGGCGCTGAAAGGAAAAACGGTATGGAACACAATAAGCGGGAAAAGATCATGGCGTACGTCAGCCAGTACGCGATCATCACCCTGAGCATCACCATCATGAGCGTTGGTGTGTATTTCTTCAAATTCCCCAATAACTTCGTCTTTGGAGGTGTGACCGGTGCGGCAGCTCTGGTGGCAAAGCTGACCCCCCTCTCGGCCTCGGCGTTCTCGTCCTGGGCCAACATGATCCTGCTGGTGGTGGGCCTCATCTTCCTGGGCAAAAAATTTGCCATGACCACAGGCTATGCCTCGGTGGTCATGTCGGCGGAGCTGATGTTCCTGGAAAAGTTCTTCCCCATGCACGGCTCCCTCTCCAACCAGCCCATGCTGGACCTGCTGTTTGCCATCGCTCTGCCGGCCATTGCCTCGGCCCTGCTCTTCAATGTAGGTGCTTCCTCGGGCGGCACGGACGTCATTGCCCTCATCGTGGAAAAATACACCCACATCCACAGCATCGCCGTAGCCCTTTTCCTCACCGACCTGTTCATGGTGGTGGCGGCCTGCTTCGTCTTTAACCTGTACACGGCACTGTATTCGTTCGTGGGTCTGACCGTGAAATCGCTGGTCATCGACGCCGTGCTGGAGCGGATCAAGATGTGCAAGGCCATCCTCATCATCTGTGACGACAAAGATCCCATCTGTAATTTCGTCATGCGCAAGCTGGTGCGCGGCGCTACCTACACTCCCTGCTTTGGTGCCTACACCGATAAGCCCCATTATATGATCTACACCACCCTCACCAACCGGGAGGCCGGCCAGCTGCAGGAGTTTATCCATAAGGAAAACCTCAATGCGTTCATCTCCATGCTGAGTACCACCGAAGTGTTCGGCAAGGGTTTCAATCATGCGTAAAAGATCAGGGCCCCCGGCATATAGCCGGGGGCCCTGATCTTTTACGGCTTTCCATCTTTATCCATTCTTTTCCGAAATGGATGGGGATTGAAAGACGCGATTTCACAAAACGAGGTTTTGGGCGCATAATAGAAGCAGGAAAAGCGGATTTTCCCGCTTTGTAAGCGATGTTTTTGTGGGAGCGGACAGCGGAGCGGAAACGCGGACGGAAACCAGACATGAGAAAATGGAATATTTCTTGTGCACAAGCGAAATTTTTGCTGTTTCTTAACGAATATTAAGGCTGCGGCTATGATTTCTGTAAGGTTGTAAGGCTATCATAGAACCATCAAGGGCGGCCACTGGGCCGCAAGAACGGTATATTAGAAGGGAACACCCACCAAGGAGGAAAAAGCATGGAGATCAAGAAAGCAGCAACTGCTGGCACTCTGGAATCCAGCGATTGCATGGTGACGGTGGAGCCGGGCGAGGGCAAAGTTGATTTCTCCCTCGAGAGCTCTGTCATCAACCAGTACGGCAACCAGCTGCGCAAGGTCGCACTGGAGACGCTGAAGAACCTGGACATTGATAACGTCCGCATCACCATTGTGGACAAGGGCGCGCTGGACTGCACCCTGAAAGCCCGCATTGAGGGTGCGGTCTTCCGCTCCGTCGATCAGTATGAGAATCTGCCCTGGGGAGGTGCCATTCGATGAACAATCCGAACAAGAAGCGCCTGCGCCGCACGATGATGTTCCTCAATGCGCAGAAACCCGGCCTCATCAAGGACCCTTACATCTATAAGGCTGACTCCCTGATGCTGGATCTGGAGGACGCTGTGGCCGAAAACCAGAAAGATGTTGCCCGTTTCAGCCTGTATCACGCTCTGAAGACCGTGGATTACCGCGGTGCTGAGCGGGTCGTCCGTATCAACGGCCTGGACACCCCCTACTGGCGGGAAGACATCCGTGCCTGCGTGGCCGGCGGCTGCGATTCCATCCGCATCCCCAAGACCGAGCACGCCGAGGATGTCCACCGCGTGGCCCAGGCCATTGCCGAGGACGAGAAGACCTACGGCCGCCCTGAGGGCGAAGTCCTCATCATCGCCGCTCTGGAGTCTGCCCGCGGCGTCATGAACGCCCTGGAGATCTGCGAGAGCGATGAGCGCCTGTTCGGCATCGCTCTGTCCGGCGGCGACTACACCAAGGACCTGCAGACCCACATCACCGGCACCGGCATCGAGCTGATGGGTGCCCGCCAGCAGATGATCATTGCAGCCCGCGCGGCGGGTGTGCAGTGCTTCGACACCGTTTACACCGACCTGAAGGATATGGACGGCTTCCGCAAGGACGTGGAGAACATCCACCTGATGGGCTTCGATGGCAAGTCCATCATCAATCCTCGTCAGATCCCCATTGTCCACGAGATCTTTACTCCCACCCAGAAAGACATCATCTTTGCGGAAAAGGTCGTCAAGGAGATCGATTCCAAGAAAGCTCTGGGCATCGGTGTCTTCACCGTGGACGGCAAGATGATCGACATCGCCTTCTACGATGGCGCAAAGCGCACTATTGATCTGGCCAAGGCTTCCGGCGTGTATAAGGGGGATTTGTAATTATGATCAACGCAGTCGGCAGAGAAATTCCCGAAGAGATCCTGGAGCGCACCGGCAAAGAGGTCTTCCAGGGCAACAATTATAAAGACGGCAGGGCTTTCCAGAAAGCCAGCCCGAAAGTGACTCCCGTGATGCGCAATGACCACGACAAGATGGTCAAAGACATCCACGAGGCGCTCGTCAAGTGCAACGCCCACGACGGCATGACCGTCTCGTTCCACCACCACTTCCGCGAGGGCGACCTCGTGGTCTGCATGGTCATGGAAGAGATCCACAAAATGGGCATCAAGAACATCACCCTGAGCGCAAGCTCTCTGGGCAAGGCGCATGACGCTCTGGTCCCCATGATCGAGGACGGTACCATCCTGAACATTGAGTCCTCCGGTGTCCGCGGCAAGATCGGCGATGCCATCTCTCACGGCAAGCTGAAGGGTCTGGCTACCATGCGCAGCCACGGCGGCCGTGTCCGCGCCATTGAGACCGGCGAGACCCACGTGGATATCGCATTCATCGGCGCGCCCTCCTGCGACGAGTACGGGAACTGCTCCGGTATGGGCGGCAAGACCAACTGCGGTGTCCTGAGCTATGCTTATGTGGACGCTGAGATGGCCGATTACGTTGTGGCTGTCACCGATTGTCTGGTGGCTTACCCCAACTACCCCGCTGAGATCAACCAGACCAAGGTGGATTACGTCTGCGTCGTGGACCAGATCGGCATCCCCGAGAAGATTGCTACCGGCGCTGCCAAGCCCACCACCGACCAGCGCAAGATCCTGATGGCAGAGTACTGCACCCAGGTCGTGGCCAACACCCCCTACTTCAAGGACGGCTTCTCCTATCAGACCGGTGTCGGCGGTGCATCCATCGCTTCCACCATCTCCCTGAGCAAGATCATGGAGGAGAAGAACATCCACATGGGTCTGGGTGTCGGCGGCCTGACCAAGCCCATGTGCGAGCTGCTGGACCGCGGCCTGGCACGCAAGCTGGTGGATACCCAGGACTTTGACCTGGACGCTGTCAATAACGTCCGCTCCAACCCCAACCATTTCACCATCTCTGCGGGCGAGTATGCAAGCCCCATGAATAAGGGCGCGTTCGTCAACAAGCTGGATTACGTCATCCTGGCTTCTCTGGAAGTCGATACCCACTTCAACTGCAATGTTGTGGTTGGTTCCGACGGCATCATCACCGGTGCACAGGGCGGCCATCCCGATACCGCACAGGGTGCAAAGTGCACCATCGTCATCGCTCCGCTGCTGCAGGGCCGTATCCCCGCCATCTGCACCGATGTGACCACTGTCACCACCCCGGGCGAGAGCGTGGACATCGTTGTCACCGATTACGGCGTGGCGGTCAACCCTGCCCGCCCCGACCTGCTCAAGGCTCTGCAGGACGCTGACTGCGTGCCCCTGAAGACCATCGAGGAGCTGCGTGACATCGCTTACTCCATCGTCGGCGAGCCGGACAAGGTCCAGTTCGGTGACCGTGTGGTCGGTATCATTGAAGCACGCGACGGCACCATCATGGACGTTGTGCGCGAAGTCAAGCCTTTCTCTTTCCGCGAAGATTGAGTGTTCCCGCTCAGCGGTTCTTCTGCGGCTTGCCAACCGCAACTTTCGGAATTGATTCACGGAGATTCCTTTCGCTCTTCTTCAACCCGCTGAGCAACTCAGACACACAATTTCATGCGATTCTCCTTTTAATGGTTTTGTGTTTTATACCGGCATAAAACCAAAAGCCCCCGGCTGCACCGCGCGCAGCCGGGGGCTTTCTATGTTGTGGATGAAAAAATGCCGTGTTTACGGCACAAACCGATATCCGACGCCCCGGATGGTGATGATATGCTGCGGGGTACGGGCGTTGTCCTCGATCTTGCTGCGCAGGCGGTTGATGTACACCATGATGGCATTGTCGTCCACGGCGATCAGGTTGCCCCAGATCTGCTCGTAGATCATGTCTTTGGTAAACACCTGCTGCGGGTGGCGGACAAAGAGCAGCAGGAGGGAGCGCTCTTTCTCCGAGAGGTTGAGCTCCACATTGTTTTTGTAAAACCGCATGGTGGTGGTGTCGCAGAGGAACGGCCCGCAGCTGATCTGCTGGCTGTTCTCCTGAGAGAAGCTCTTGCTCCGGCGGATGAGGGCTTTGACCTTGGCCCCTAAGATCTGCGGGCGGAACGGCTTGGTGACATAATCGTCAGCACCCAGCGAGAGGCCGTACATGAAATCGTAATCCTCGTTGCGGCCGCTGATGATGATGACCGGGGTGGTGACGCCGTTGCGGCGGATGGTCTGAATGACATCAAAGCCCTCCATATCGCCCAGGGTGATGTCCATTAAGATCATATCCAGCGTGTTGCTCTGCCGTGCGATGAGGTCCAGCGCCGCCGCGCCGCTGTTCACCACAAGGGGCTCCATCTCGTTGCTGACCATTACTTTGGATAAAAGTTTGCAAATTGCCGGATCATCGTCTACAATAAGAACATGGTAAGACATGGTTGCTTCACCGTACTTCCTCTGACCAAAACCGTCGAAAATTGACACTTGAAATTGATACTTAATTAACAGTATAACATTTTTAGCCGGGAAGAGCAAGAACCTGCCCGGCTGAAAGGAGAAACCGCCATGAAACCGAACAAGCCGAACGCGCAGGAAAAGCGCTCCACCCTGGAAACGCTCCACGCCCTCTGGGTGCCAATGGCTGTGGGAGCCGTTCTTCTGGTCATACTGGCCATTGTGGCAAATCTGGTCTGGAAAGATTACAGCACGGCCCTGATGGAAAGCCAGACCCGCCAGATGGAGCTGGTGGTGCAGAGCCTGGCCGACAGCATCGAGTTTTCACTGGAGGAGTACCTCGACCGCCTGGACTCCGCGGTTGCCAAGGTGGAAGCAAACCCGGACTATAAGCCCATGCTGGCCCCCAGCGATACCCTGCGTGATATCTGGCTGGAGGACAACGATGACAGCATCGTTTACCGCTGCTACGGCATTACCGCCCTGAGCGATGTTCTCATTACCCGGTCGGAGGGCGTTTCTTACTGGCAGTATCACCGGGGCGATACCCATTATCTGGTGCTGAAAAAAGCGGCGGGGGAGCAGAGCGTCTGCCTGGTGGTGGATTCCACCACCCTCTACAAGCAGCTGGTCTCGGACATCCGGGTGGGCACCAACGGCTATGTGATGATCAAAAACGCCAATGACATGGTGGTCATGCACCCGGAATCGGCCCAGTGGGGCATCCAGGTGGTGGATGGCCGCCAGAAGCTCTATGCCTACAAAGATCTGGACCTGACCAGCCTGAGCGAGCTGCTCAAGGCCCAGCGGACACAGGACTCCGGCATCCGGGATTATTACTCCTACTGGTGGACCGACCCCAAACTGCCCCGGGTGCATAAGATCAGCGCGTTCCGGCATCTGGATGTGGGGAGCAGCTTCTGGATCGTCAGCGCCGTGGTGGATTACGACGATCTCTACCAGCCGGTGCGGGACAGCTTTTTGAAGATGGCGCTCATGTTCAGCGCCGTTGCGGTGGTTCTGGTGCTGTTTACCGGGATGATATTCCGTCTGCAGTGGAAGAACCAGCGCAGCGTGACCAAAATCAACGACCTGCAGGAGGTCAACGAGGCGCTGGAAGAGCTGCAGAAGAGCCGGGAGTCTCTGGCGCACGACCAGCGGCTCCAGCTCATGGGCACCCTGACGGGCGGCATCGCCCACGAGTTCAACAACTTCCTCACCCCCATCACGGGCTATGCCGACCTCATTATGGCCGACGCCGACCCCGAGAGTGAAATTTATGACAACGCCCGGGAGATCAGCGAAGCTGCCGAAAAGGCCCGGGACGTGGTGAAGCAAATTTCTTCCATGAGCCGGAAGAACGTGGAAACGGTCTATGACGCGGTGCCCGTGGAAAGCCTCATCGAGCACACCTGCAAGCTGGTGGAGACCAACTGCCCCAAACAGGTGCGGCTGCGGCAGGAGCTGGAGCTGCACGGCGAAAACGTGCTGGGCAACAGCACCCAGCTGCAGCAGGTGCTTCTGAATATCTGCATCAACGGCATCCACGCCATCGGCGTGGGGAGGGCAGCCTGACCCTGCGGGCAAAAGCTGTCCCCCGGGAGGAGCTGGCGGCCCGGATCCCCGAGGAAAAAATCTCGGACGACTGGCAGAGCTATGTCCGCGTCAGCGTCACGGACACCGGCTGCGGCATGGATAAAGACACGCTGGCCCACATCTTTGAGCCGTTCTTCACCACCAAAAAGCAGGGCGAGGGCACCGGCCTGGGGCTGGCATTGGCGGAGCAGATCATCAGCACCCACCGGGGCCACATCCTGGCCGAGAGCACCCTTGGCCAGGGGACAACCTTCGATATCTACCTGCCCGTGCTGGAGCAGCAGCGCGCCCGGGAACAGGTGCAGTGGGGCGTGGACCACAAGCTGCGCATCCTGGCTGCGGACGACAACAAGAAAGTGCTCAATTTGCTGGAGAAAGATTTCGGCCGTTTTGGCTTGGAAGTGCTCACCTGTTCCCGCCGGGGCGAGGTACGCACCCTGCTGGAGACCCAGCCCTTTGACGCCCTGGTCATCGACGAGAGCCTGACCGGCGGCAGCGGCGTGGAGTTCTGCATGTCCATTCAGGGCAAGTACCCGGCTCTGACCCGCATCGTGATGACCAGCAGCCCCACCCGTGAGATCGTGGATGCCCGCCGCCATGGCGTGATCAACGGTTACATCCTGAAGCCGGTCTCCGCCGCCACCCTGCTGGAAGAAATTCGTGCCTGCAGGCGGAGCGAGAAGCAGAAATAATTGTATACAAGTAAGCATACGGACTCTTACAGGATATTAAGTCCTTTCTTAACAAACCGTAATGGACGGCACTTTGGCGTGTAAGTTTACAGGGCTATACTGGAACCATCGAAAGAGGGAATGGAAGTCCAGTAGAAACTGGAATGCCATCCCGTATACGGAAAAAGGAAAGGATGTTAACCAACATGAGTGATACGATCCTCGCTCTGCTCGGCTTTGCAACGGTGATTGCGGTCATCGTTCTGCTGCTGCGCAATGTCACGGTCCCTGCACTGGCTTTCGTCAGTGTCTCGACCATCACGGCTGCCATTCTGGTGGCAACCGGTGCGTTCACCCTCGATGAGATGGCAGGCTTTATCAAGGAGGGCGTGAAAGGCGTCCATGGTACCGCGATCCTGTTCATCTTCTCGGTCCTGTTCTTCGGCGTTATGACCGACGCCGGAATGTTCGACAAGATCATCGGCGCGCTGATGAAAAAGGTCGGCAACAATGTGATCGGCGTTGCCCTGATGACCTGCCTGATCGCCATCATCGGCCATCTGGACGGCGGCGGTGCATCCACGTTCCTCATCACCATCCCCGCCATGCTGCCGGTCTACAAGCGCCTGCACATGCGCCGTGAGACCCTGCTGCTGATCTGCGTTACGTCGATGGGTGTTATGAACCTGTTGCCCTGGGGCGGCCCGACCATGCGTGCCGCCAGTGTTCTGGGCGTTGAGCCCAATGACCTGTGGAGTCAGATCGTTCCGATGCAGGTCGTCGGCCTGGTCCTTGCCGTCGGCACTGCCATCTTCTGGGGCTTCCAGGAGAAGAAGCGCATTGCCAAGCTGGGCGACGCTGCCGTAGAGGATGCCGGCAAGTACGATGATTCGGATAGCGAAGAGAAGAACAATGAGCTGGCTCGCCCGAAGAACTTTATCTTCAATGTGATCCTGACCCTGGCCGTCATCATCGTCCTGGTCATGGATATCTTCCCCTCTTACTATGTCTTCATGGTTGGCTGCGCTCTGGGCATTCTGGTCAACTACCGCGGCAAGAAGCTGCAGAACTCCATCATCAAGAGCCATGCGGCTTCCGGCCTGACCATGGCCTCCACTATTATGTGTGCCGGCGTCTTCCTCGGTGTCCTGAGCAAGAGCGGCATCATGGAGAAAATGGCCATCATGATGGCCGGCGTCATCCCGGCTTCCATGGGCAAGTTCCTGCCGGTCATCATCGGCATCCTGAGCGTGCCTCTGGCTCTGCTGTTCGATACCGACTCTTACTTCTACGGTCTGCTGCCCGTCCTGATCAGTGTCGGCAACCAGTTCGGCGTCAACCCGGCTCACATTGCCATCGCCATGGTCGTCTGCCGCAACTGCGCCACCTTCATCAGCCCGGTGGCTCCCGCTACCTATCTGGGCATTGGTCTGGCCGGTGTCGAGATCAAGGATCACATCAAGTACTGCTTTGGCTGGCAGTGGGGCGTGTCCCTCATCTGCCTGGTCGCAGGCCTGATCCTCGGCGTCATCACGTTCTAAGTTTCCCATTCCGCCGCTCGGCCGCTTCCCGCAAGGGCAGCCCGGGCGGCTTTTTTGAAAAATCCCGATCCCCATTCTGAATCCCTCAAAGGAGGCTGCTGCAATGAACCAAACCCCTGTCTGCACCGCGGCCGACGCCATCTATCGTCTGGCGGCGGGCAACCTCAAATATCTCAATGCGGAAAGCGGACACGGCGATATCTCCCGCCGCGTCCGGCTGGCCACCTGGGCGAAAGGTCAGTCCCCCTACGCCATCATCGTCACCTGCTCGGACTCCCGGGTCATCCCGGAGAGCATCTTCTCAGCCGGCATCGGGGAGCTGTTCGTCATCCGGCTGGCGGGCAATGTGATCGACGACCAGCAGCTGGGCAGCATCGAGTACGCGGCCGGGCACCTGGGCTGCCGGTTGGTGGTGGTGCTGGGCCACACCCACTGCGGCGCGGTGGATGCCGCCATCCACTACGAGCCGGAGGGGTATATCAAGTACATCACCGATGAGATCAAAAAAGCCATTGGTGATGAAAAAGACCCCTACAAGGCCAGCTGCAGGAACGTGCGGCACAGTGTGCAGGAGATCGAGAAGAGCCTGTGCATCCACCACATGGAAGAGGAAACCGGCCTGCGGGTCGTCGGCGCGATGTATCACATCGAGGACGGCAGTGTGGAATTCTTGTAAAATTTAGAGCATTGCGGCAAAAACGGGCCATTTCCTGCGGGAAATGGCCTGTTTTCTTTTGACAATGCCCGCTGGACAGGCTATACTAACTCTGAATGGAATCGACCGGAAACGGAGGAGATATAAGATGGTACAGGTAGACCTCATCACGGGCTTTCTGGGAGCAGGCAAGACCACGTTCCTGCGGCGGTACGCGGCATATCTGGCCGGGCAGGGGGAACGTGTCTGCATCCTGGAAAACGATTTTGGCGCGGTGAATGTGGACGCCATGCTGGTACAGGACCTGCTGGAACTGGGGTGCGAGATCGAGACGATCAGCGGCGGGTGTGACTGTGACACCCACCAGCGCCGGATGCGCACCAAGCTCATTTCCATGGCCATGCGGGGGTTTACCCGGGTGCTGGTGGAGCCCAGCGGCATTTTTGATGTGGACGAGTTTTTTGACGTGCTGCGGGATGACCCGCTGGACCGCTGGTATCAGCTGGGGAATGTGATCGCCATTATGGACGCCCTGCTGCCGGAACAGCTCTCGCCGCAGGCGGATTATGTCCTGGCCTCCGAGTGCGCCAACGCGGGCCTTGTGCTGCTGAGCCGCAGCCAGCTGGCCAAACCCGGCCAGTGTGAAGCTGCCGTGGCCCACCTGAAACGGGCACTGACGGCCTGCAAGTGCAGCCGGGTGTTCCAGCCGGAGGAGATTTTGGCGAAAGACTGGGCCGCCCTCACGGAAGCGGACATGGCCCGGATCGCCCGCTGTGGGATGCGGCAGGCCAGCTGTGAAAAGCTGCATTTTGAGGAGCACGAGGCCTTTTCCTCGGCGTATTTTCTGGAGCTGGGGCTGCCCCGTGCCCGGCTGGAACAGAACATCCCCGGCCTGTTCACCGACCC
>ENA-OPAC01001168-OPAC01001168.1-human-gut-metagenome-genome-assembly--contig:-NODE-1168-length-12959-cov-6.793552_pt1 | contig 12959 bp, 19 predicted proteins | sample MGYA00241052_ERZ501420 | MGnify/ENA primary metagenome ERZ501420 (study PRJEB25962, sample SAMEA2042513) | human gut metagenome | biome: human gut; feature: human-associated habitat; material: faeces... | reverse complement strand
CCATGATTTATTTTCCTCCATGGTTTCAGAAAAATGTGAGCTGCCCGGTCTTGGTCTCACACAACGGCGGTGCAGCATCATCCTTTTTGTGTTCCGGCTCTGCTTGCTCGGTCTGGCGGCAGACAGGCTTCATCAGAAGTTCTATCTGCGCCCACTGGCGGCGCAGAAACCAAATGTCCGTAGAAAAGAACGGTGTGTACCAAATCCTGCTTTGCGGCCCCGCCGGGAGCAGCCCACAGCGATCATACGCGGTGCTTGGTTCTGTAATGGTGTTCCCGATGACTACATATCCAGCACAGCCTAAAAAACTGAGCTGGATGTAGCACATCAGTCCTGCAATCAGGTCAATATCCTGCGCCACAAAAAGCACCTTGTCGTGGTAGCAGATATTTTTTCTCCTGCACAGGTTGGCAAAAGCAATCAGCAGTGCGCCCGCACCGCAGGCCGGGTCCGAAACCGAAAAGAATCCGGCATTCTCTGCCGCCGGGTCGCTTCCCCCGGAGATTTCCACCATGCACCTACAAACGTCATACGGGGTGAAGAATTGCCCGGATGCATCGTTGCCCAGCTCACAGAGCATGTACAGTTCCCCTAAAAAATCTTGGTCGGGGTTCTGCTCCATTCCCATGATGACCTCGGCCAGCAATTCAGCAAATTTATTTTGCTCGGCATCGCTGTACTTGGAAATGATGGTCTGATAGGTTTTGGTGCGCTCTGGAGCATTCTGTTTGTCGGTGGCATTGGAAATCTCAATGGCGGTCACCATCACGAAGTCCTGCCAGACCTGCCACCGATTGAACCGGCCGCACAGACTGTTGAAGATTTTCAGGAATGCTTTTTGGTGGTCGTCCCGGATATTTCGCACTGCCGTTGCCTTTGCCATCGGTTATTCCTCCGTATCGTCCTCAGCGGAGTCCTCGGCCGGTTCATCGTCGGTGTCGTCCTGCGGGGTCTCCTGCTTGGTGTCCTGCTGGGAATCCCTCTGAGAATTGGAATCCGGCACATCAGGCACCGGCACGCCGAAATTGCGGAGTTTGCCGTTCTCCATCAGGTCACGGAAGAAGAACTGCTGCCAGAAAGAGATCATCTTCAGCAGGATGTTCTCAATCTTGGTGCGGAGAACCTTGTCGATGCTGAACGTACCCTTGACCTTGGTCTTCAGCTCGCTGTTCTCAAAGTACCAGCACATAGAAGAATCCTGACTGCAATAGCCGGTTTCTTCCACATTGCCCAGCATATCCATCTGGGTGGCAACGTCATTGATGGGGGTGATCACCAGCGTGATGGGATAGCGGTCCTTGAAGAAGCGGAACGTGAAGTTGTGCTCATCGCACAGGCCCTGCAGCTTTTTCTTCTGGGCCTCGTAGTTGGAAATTTCACTCATGGTATGTACTCCTTTCAGCAATCAGATGAAATTTTGTAATCGTTGTTGTGGTTTTCGATGGCGGTCAGGCCGACGGCGTATGCCGCCCAGATGTCCGCCTTGAAGCCATAAAAGAAATCTGGGTTTTTGCTGGTGCCTTTTCCGTTTTTCAAATCGTGGGTTGCAAAACGGTCAATCAGCGCCCGCCGGATGGCCGGGTCATTTGCCCGGCTGTCATGGCAAATGTGCCGTTTTTCTTCGATGCGGCAGAGAAGCCGCGGCTTCTGCGCCATCTGGATGGACAATGCTTCATAGAAACGCCCAATCCAGAGGACGGTATCAAAAACTTCCCTGCCCACGGCCATGCCGTAGGAAGCCACCATTTCAATGACCGCCCACTGCCAGCCCTGTTCATTGGCGAAAACCAGCTTGTTGCGCAATTCTTCGTTATCGACCTTACCGAACTCCAGCGGCCTCAATGTGTTGCAGTCGATAACGCAGTAGGCGCTCTGCCTGTTGCCCGGATCAATGGCAATAATCGGGCATTTTTCACTCATAAATACGACCTCCCAAATTCCTGAATAAACCGGGCTTCCGGCCAGCCGTAGTGTTCCATAGCCTTTTTCTGCGCCCAGCGCTTCAGCCGGAGATCAGCATCACGATTGTTGTGGATGGCGGTCGGGCCGTTCTGATGGCACCACGGGCAAAGTGTCACCCACAGGCCCAGACGCTTGCTCTTTGCCCGGTAGGCACTCCCGAAGTACACCTCATGCCGTGCTGTACCATACCGTCCGCAGATCAGGCAGACCGGCTTATCATGCAGGATGCTGGGTGCATAGCCGTTGGAATCCAGCTTTTCGCCGTACTCATTCAGCGGCATCCGTCTCACCTCCCGTCACAATCCAGACCTTGTGAGAACCCCAGCCCGACCACGAAATCGCTTCCGCATGGGTGCCAACGGCCACATCTAAGGCATTTTCCTTGATGAGTGAGCCGGTATCCTGAACCACCCTCATCCCTACGCCCTCAATCAGAATGACCGTGCCATAGGGAAAGATGCTGGTGTCTGCGGCCACCGTCACGCCCGGCTGAACCTTGGCGCCGCTGGAAGTGATGCCCTGCCCCTCCCCGCAGATATGCGGGTATTCCTCGGAGCAGTAGGCCGTGCAATGAAACTCTCCTGCGTATGTAAGGGCAATGCTCTGATCTGCGGCAAGCGTGTCCGTGAGCTGCTCAACCTCGGTCTGCATCTGCTCAATGGTTTCCTTGCGCTCCACGGCCTTGTCCATCCAGTTTTCTTCCCGGCTGGCGTAAATGTCCCTCTCCATGGTGAGTTCATCCACCCGGCGGGCATAGGCCGCGCTGGCAAGAGCGCTGCCGGTAAAAAGGCTGACTGCACAGGCCAGCGACACGATAGAACGAAGCTGCATTTCAACCTCCAATCTGAGCTTTTGCCCCGCTGGGCAGTGCCGGGGGCATCCGATCCGCATCCTTGGCAGCATCCACTGCCTTGACAAAACCGGGCTTGACGTACTGCAAGAGATCCGCATTGGAGCGGTCAAGGGCATCCACCAGCCCCGCCGGGGAGCCAGCCCATTCCCGCACAGCGGCAGGCAAGGCACCGAAGATGCTCCTGTTCTCTGCCCGGAAGTCCTCTGCGGTCAGCTTCCCGGTGGCCGTCACCAGTCCGCCGTGGGTGGCATAGTACTGGTTCCGCTCAATCTTCCGGGCGGCAACGATGGCCTGCGTCCACAGGTCGTTTGCTGTAGGCTGACCGGCGCTCTGCAACTTGCGGATTTCTGCGCACCAGTCAACCAACAGCTGGTTCTGATACCGGCACACCGTCAGCGCTTTTGTCAAAGCCGCCGCGGCCACATCATCCGGGATGTCTTTGAGCGCGGCGGCGTAAATCTGCGACCGCGCCGTGCGCTCGTCGGTAGAAAGCGGCCGGCCGAAGTAGTTTTCAATCAGTGCCAGCGCATTCTTCAAACATTCAACTGTCATCCTAAACCTCCGAAAATTGCATCATAATCATCCTTGGCGGAGGGCTTTTGCTGTTGACCCGCCGGGGGATTGCGCCGCTCATCACGGGACTGCACATCGCCAATGGTTTTCACGCCCTCATTTTTCCATGCTTTCAGGATGCCGTTGACGTAGTTCCACTTACGAATCCCGGCCAGTGCAGCCTTTTTGATAGCCAGCAGGATGAGGTCATCCGTGAAGATTTCCCGCCAGCCCATCAGGGCATCACTCGCCGCCGGGGGGAAGCTGCCAATGTTGTCCTCGAAAGAGCGGATAATCTCAGACAGCCCAGCATCAACAGCCGTACTACCGTTATCTCTTACTCTTTCTCTGTTCTCTATCTCTTTATCTTTCTCTATCTCTTTCTCTGTAGGGACATTTTCCCCACCATCACTGGACACATTGTGTCCACTTGTGTGTCCAGTGTCGTGTCCCTCTTGTAGCTCCTTGTTCGCAGCATTACTACGAATTCTGCGTTTTTTCGCCGCCCAGTCGGTTTCACTGCCAATCATGTTCTGATAATCAGAGATTGACAGTGTTCCGTCCGGGTTTTCAAAAATCAAGCCGATTTGTTTATAAACAGTCAGAGCCAGACGGACGGTTGACAGAGGGAACCATTTGCATTCCCTCTGAATCTTTTCGGCATCGTAGGGAATGAGCATTTCTCCGATTTTGGAAACCAAACAACCGTTTGTATTGATGGTCTTGAGACACAGCATTTGATAGAGAACAACATAGTTGGCACCGTCTGGCTGGCTCATAAGATAGTCAATTTCATCCGATGACATGAAACTATCTTTGAGCTTTATCCAGTAATACCGTTTACCAGTTGCCATCAATGAACCTCCTTAGAACGGCAGATCATCGGCATCGTCCAGAACCGAGAAATCATCGTCACTGCCCTGAGAAAAGCTCTGGCTGACCTGAACATTGCCGGGATGATCGGCCGCCCCCTGCCACTGCTGGCGCTGGCTCTGGGTGGCGAAGCCCATCTGCTGGGGCTGCGGCTGCTGGTTCCGATAGGTTGCCGGTGGCGGGTTCGTCCCGCCATCATCCACGGTCCCCTGCTGGTTGTCCTGCTTCGGCCCGGCAAAATAGATGTTGTCCACCACGAACTCAATCGCCGTGCGGTTGTTGCCGTTCTTATCCTCATACTGCCGCGTCTGGCAGCGGGAATGAACCACAGCGGCGCTCCCCTTGCGGAAGTACTTGCTGACGAACTCCGCCGTCTTGCCCCATGCGGTAAAGGTGAGCCAGTCCGTAGGGCGGTGGCCGTTGGCATCAACCATGTCCCGGTCAACCGCCATGCGGAAACTTGCCACCTGCTTTCCTGTCTGGGTGGTCCGCAGTTCAGGATCAGCGGCGAACCGCCCCTGAAAATCACAGCTGTTCAGCATCGGTCAACCTCTCTGCTCCCTGCGCGTGCATCGCCGCCAAAGGTTCAACCATGCCCGGAATGACAGGGGCAGGAGCTTCAGCGTCCAATTCCACCGAATGCAACGCATCATGCATGTTCTGAACGAACTCGTGAAATGTGTACTTTTCCGTGGTAATAGTGCAGCTTTCCAACTTGTGATAAATGATTTTCAGCTCCGTGTTTGCTGCCAGCAATTCCTTGTACTCATCCACCGGAATTGCAATAACTTCCGGTCTTGCGCCATACGTACTCATAATTTTTCCTTTCCGGTCATTTCGACCATTCTTCTTTGTAACGAGCCAGCTGTTCCGGGGTATCCGTCTGGATGCCCAGTTCCTTGGCTTCTTCGATTGCGCCGTCCACAAGACGGGCAAATTCCTTTGAATCCATCTTGTGGCTTTCCTTGTAGACAAAATAGCAGGAGTAGTCTTTGCCGTTTTCCTGCCGGGTTTCATAGAGCCGGACATAGGGGTAAAAGTCGCTGGGATCTACGGTCGGCGGGAGTTTCAGGCCAACAGGCTTGCCGTCCTTATCGCGGGCCAGCGCTCCATACGAAACCACGAGCCGCCGCTTCACAGCATCCTCGCTCTCGCCGGTTTCTGCAGAAATCTTGTTGCACAGAACGTGGAAATACGCATTTGCCGACAGGCTGCGCTTTTCCCTGTGCTTTTTGATTTCTACGTCCAGAACCTGCTCCTGATGGAGCTTGTCCCAGATTTCACGGAAGTCGCCGTTGATTTCCAGCGTGACCCGCTGTTTCCCGCCGAGGGTAAAAGCCATGTCCACCAGCCGTCCGGTCATGTGGCATCCTCCTTGTCCTGATGGCAGTGCATATAGATATAGGCGCTGTTCTGCCCCATGTTGGCGTATAACCAGTCATTGATCTTGGCAAGGCTCATGTGGTTGTGCAGCACTCCCAGCTCGTAGATGTACTCACCGTTCAGCTTTTTCTCTGCAATTTTGGCTTGGATTTCCGCATCATCATAGTTGGCTTCCACCATGTACAGGTCATAGTTTGGAGCCGTGATGCCGTTCAAATTGTTCATATCTGTGCAGTAAAACAGCTTTCCTGATGGGAGCCAGACTTTCCAAGCGCAATTCGGAACATTGTGCTTGACCATATCGGGCCTGACGTTGCAGATGCCGTATCCGTACATGTGTCCCGGCTCCAGAACATCAATCTGCGAGACCGGCACCCCTGCATCCACCAGCGGCTTGCACAGCCATGCACAGCACGCAAAACGGAGCGTGGGGCGGTTTTCTGCCAAAAGCCGGAGCGTTGTCGGCTGGAAGTGGTCACTGTGAATGTGAGTGAGCAGGACCAGCTTCAACGCCCGGTATACTTTTGACAGTGCCTTGAAAGACACGCCGCAGTCAATCAGGATTTTTTGGTCAATCACCACCGCATTGCCTTTACTGCCAGTTGCGATGATGTTGTAGTCGATCATAACGAGCTGAGGTCAACCACCGGCTCGGCGGTCGTGGGTTCGCTCTGAGCAATGTCCACATGGGGCAATGCCTGCCCATCGCCCACCTCAGGCTTCCCGGTATGCAGTTCCGGCTGTTCGGATGCACCGGGCATCGGTTCCGGCTCGGTGATGATCTCGTTGTTGTCGGACACCGTTGCCACGGCGTTGTCGCTCTCCATGGCTTTCGTCATCTCGATGCTCATAACGCCCCAGCGGGAAATAAGCTGACGAAGCAGGGTCTTCTTTGCCATGTCATCAAAGTTTTTGTACCAAAACGAGGAGTACTTCCACATCTCGCTTTCCGGGACTTTGCCAGCCATCAGATCTTCATAGCTCTTGCGGCTGAAAGCCCTGGAGTAGGTATCGGCGTGGGTCATCATCTTCTCTTTCGACCAATACAGCGCCTTGCGGAAGCCATTGAGGTACTCGAAGTAGGCCATATAGCCTACCGTGGGCAGTGCATCCCGCTGATCGTCGTCCTCAATGAACTGGAACTTGGCCTTGCCGGTCGTGGAGTCTTTGCCGAGGTATTCACCCTCTTTGATTTCCATCACGTCAAGTTCCCTGTACTGGCCGCTGCGCAGGGCCAGCTGGATGTAACCCTTATAGCCCAGAACAAACTGTGCCGTGACACTCTCCGGGCGGATCAGCCTGTTGTTGCGGTCATACTTGGCTTTCTGCTTGAAAGGCACGAGGTAGTACTGCCCCAGCTGAGGGGACGGGCTGAGGTTCAGGCTTTCACCCAGCAGAGCGCCAGCCAGAATCGTGCCGGCATCGCATTCCTGCAGGGCGGGGTTGACGGCCACCGCCGAGGTAATGCTGGCCGTGAACCGGCGGGCGCGGGCCGGGTCGCGCAGAGTGTTGGAGATCAAGGACTGATAGCCCTTGGTGGTGATTGCCACGGAGAACTTGGGCTTCTGCTGTACCTGCATCTGATTATAAGTTGCCATATTCAATACCTTCCTTTTCCAGATAATGCTTCAAACCGATCAGCTGGGCTTTGGTGCCTTTCGCATAAAAGCGGGTCATCAGGATAGGTTCAGCCGCCGGGGTGGACTGAAGTTCAGGCTGGGGTTCCGGCTGAGTGCCGGCTTCCGGCAGTTCGGACGGCTCCTGTACCGGGGCGGGCAATTCAACCGCCGAAGCCGCCACAACAGCGGCGCGGGCTTTTTCGGCAGCGGCTTCCCGTTCGGCCTGCCGGGCGCGGCGCTCTTCTTCCCGCCGACGCTGTTCCTCCAGCGCCTTGTGCCGGTCACCCACAGTCTTGATGGCGTTGGGCAAATCCAAATTGCTGCGGTACTCCACCATGATCTCGGCGGCGTTGTCCATGCCCTCAATTGCGGCCACGTCGGCCACAATGCCGTCCACGAATGCCTTTGCCTGCTTTTTCAAAGAGGTCAGGCTGTCGCTCATGTTGACTTTCGGGCGGTAGGTCAGATTATCCAGCCAATCAATGTCGGCGGCTTCCACCAGTTCGCCGTAGTAGTCCATGAGCGCTTCCGTCTTCTGAGCCACAATGCCAGAGGTCACATCCGCGATTTTCTGCTTCAGTTCGGCATCTGCCTGCTGGAACGGTGCCGTCACGCACTCCCGGTAGACCTGCTCAAAGGCATTGTAGGGTTCAAGGATTTTGCTCTTGATGGCCGTGCGCTGGGCTTCGTACTCCTTGAATTCCTTGGTAAGCTGGGCGCGGGCATCTTTGACGCTCTTATAGGTTTCTTCGGTGCAGATCAGCGAGGTGGCTTCGGCGGTGCGCCGCTCAATTTCGGCCTTTACGCTGTGAAGCCGCTCGACAATGATAGGCAACTGCTGAAGTTCAATGACCTGCAATGCGGTATCCTGTGCCATATCGCACTCTCCTTTCAATTTTTGAATACTTCATAATGGCCGGTGGTCTTGTTCATCAGAACCCAGCCGCCGGCATCCGGGCTGTCCTGAATGAAAAGGTACTGCCGGGAATCCCAGCCATGTGCAGAAAGGGCTTCTTTCTGCTTGCGGGTCAGCCTTTTGGGCCGGGCATTCATGTGTCTGCCACTCATACGATGCTCACCTCCTCATTCCAGCGCTTCAGCAACGAGGGCTGCATGGTGATGATCTTGTAGCCGGTGGCTTCCAGCTCAGTGCTGCGGTCGTAGCTCTGCACGTCCTGCGCGTGCCGTGTGACAGCGTTTGCCAGACCATAGAGGGAAAGGTCACCGCCCGCGATAAGATGTCCCAGAATGCCCTCGCTCTCGTTCTGGCGGATGTTGAACTCCTTGGCCGCAAGCTCAACCACCTTGGGAGCCGCCGCCGGGAGAATGGGTGCTTCCTTGGCATCCCGGAGTTTCTGCACCAGCGCATTGAACCGGGCTTCATCGACCGCCGCCCGGACGGTGTCCTCAATCTTCATCAGGAATGCCCGGTCGTCGGCTTCGATGGTCTCATCCCGGAAAATCCCGAAATCGCCATCCACGCTTTCATTGATGCGGCCAACATGGCGCTTGCCAACACCCACATCCGCCACCATGCCATTGGTACAGACAAGACGGTAAATCAGAGGCTTCACGGAAACGCTGCCCATGCCGACCTCAGAATTGGAAATCAGGATGCCGGCCTGAACGATGTCCCCCGGCACTACTTCGGTCTGGATGCGCTCATTGACAACCTTGATGTACATGCGGGTATCGGTCAGTTCACAGCTTTCAATGCGGGCTCCCTGCATTTCAGAGATAATCGGCAGGACCGTCTGTGCAACCTCGTAGTTGTCGATACGGCGGTAGCGGTCGGAGAGGATGGCGCGGGCGGTACCATCAAGGGTGCGAACCATGCGGCGGGTGTCCGGGGACTGCTGGAACCAGCCATTGACGTTTGCCATCAGCAAGCCGGGGTTCTCTGCCCGCATCCGCTCGTAGTAGGGAGCCGGGATCTTCAACTGCAATCCCAGCTGACGGTGGGCATTTTCGTTCAGCTGGAACGGGGTGTTGCCGATCACGAGGTCAAAGTTCTCGTTGACGGCGGTCATCTGCATAGCACCCGCTGTGGCAACGTAGTCCTTTTTGACCTTGGCCTGCCGGTCAAGCTCAATCGCAAGCTCCTGCAAACTTCTTCCGTACTTCATTGAAATCTCCTTTTCTTTCAGAAAAACAACCGGGACAAGCCCGAAATCACATAAACTTGCGGATCAGGTCACCTACCGCGGTATCACGGAGAACACGGCCGAGCCATGCTCCAAAAACATCGAACACGCCCTTGCTATCCAACCAGATCAGCAGCGCCGCCCCAAAAGCGGTCAGCCAGAACTGGAACAACGGGACACGAGCCGCCGCCTGATCGGGGGTGAGGTGGTACATGAACATCAGCAATTCCTGCATCTTTACTCCTCCCCGCCGCAATAGATCTTCTCGGCCTGTTCAACGCTGGTGTCATCGAATGCCCAGTGCAGTTCATGCAGCACCTTTTCGATGGTCTTTTCGTCAAGCCCGGCTCTCTGCATAGCCAGCAGGCAGTATCCGGTACAGGCCGCGTTGCTCCATGCGCCATTCAGCGCAAGTGCTTCAAACAAAGAAATCTGTTCCTCATGGGTCATAGCTACAAACTTTCTCTTGTACTTGATTTCCAGCCGGAAATAAGTTACACTAAAAAACGATGATGCAGCCTTTCCTTGAAGCGGTTCGGCGCATCGCACCTTTCGGCATCGTCCTGCTGCAACGGGACGGTGCCTTTTTATTTGTCAAATCGGACCCGGATTGCCATGCGAAACGGCCTTATGCTTTTCCGAAGTCCTTTTTGTGCTCATTCCTGTGTGTGTAGATTCGTAAGCCTGCACTCCTGCCCACGGCACAAGCCGCGTTCTCTCGCCGACACTAACGAGTTCTCCAAACTCTCCGGCAGCCATCTTGCTGCGAATCGTGGCGCATGATACCCCGTACCGCTCTGCAAGCTCTTTTGCAGTGTACAGTTCTTTGTGTCCTGCGCTCAGGCGCTCAGTTAATTTATCAGCCAGAATGTCAAGCAGTCTATCAACCATTTCGTCCACCAAATTCACCTCCCTCACTTGTTGATGTGGCATCTTCAAAATCAAATCGTCCGCCGGGAGCGCTCAAACGCTTTGATGTCTTCAGCGCTGACCCTGTACTCCTTTCCGATTTTGATTGCACCGAGCTTCTTCTTACGAATCCACTCCCATACGGTAATGATCTGAACACCGTACCGTTCTGCTACATCCTTGCAGGTATACAGTTCCCCCATGAACGTCCTCCTTTCTTTGTATAGATTTATAGTTGTGTTTTGTTTGGTTTTGTGATATGATAATAGTGCAAATCAAACAAATCACAAAACCACCTGTCCATATCACACAAAGCAGTTTTGTTTGTTGTGTGTTTTGTGTGGTATGGCTATACTATACCACGCATTTTGTTTGGTGTCAACGGCACTTTGCGTGTTTTGTGTGGTTTTGTCTTTTATGCACAAAATCAGGCGGTGTAGTATGGATATATTGTTAGAAAGAATCATTGAGTGCATCGGGCCGCGGCACGGTGCTAAGAAAGAACTTGCGGAGCATCTTGGGATTCACCCCAACGTCATCACAAACTGGCTGAATGGGCGTAACAAATCCTATCGGCGCTATGTGAATGAAATTGCTGCTTTTTACGGTGTTTCCGTTGATTACCTCTTAGGGAATGCCGATTCAAAAGAAAAACAGCCTGACTCTCAAAATGAGAATCAGGCTGTCAAGGATGAACTGATTGCCTTTTATGGGGATGTAAAGGATGATCTTACCCCCGATGATATTGACGATCTTATGGTCGCTATGCGCGCAAAGGCCGAGCGGAACAAGAAAAAGAAATCAGGTGTGTAATGCATGAACACAGCCGTTTGCTGTATGTATGATGATCTGGAAGCTTTGAACGTAGACGTTGTGGATGTTAAACTCAAAAACAATTTCGCAATCGCGTTCTTTGACAATTTCCTTGTCATTGATCGCAGCAAATGCAAGACCGCCGCACAGGAACGCACTGTGCTGGCGCATGAAGCAGGGCATTACATGAGCGGTGCTTTTTACCGCGCTTATAGTCCATTTGAAGTCAAAGAACAGGCAGAGCATCGGGCATTTGCCGCATCTGTCGAAAAGTATCTCCCTGTCAACGAAATCCTGAATTGCTACAAGATGGGCATGACAGAAAATTGGGAGATTGCCGAATATTTCAACCTTGAAGAAGAATTTGTTGAAAAAGCAGTACATTATTGGACTGATTGCAAAGGCATAGATTTTAATTGTTTATAAAACGAAAAAACGCCCCCGGTGCTACCAACACCGAGAGCGTTCAAATAGATTGGCTTACTCAAAAAGAGCAGTCACAACCGACACTGTGATTATACCTCTTTTGGGTAGGCTTGTCAAAGTGTACCCAAAGGAGGTTATTTTATTATGGCAAGACTCAAAAAAAGAAAAGATGGCCGCTATCAACGCAAGGTGACATTGTCCAACGGAAAACAGAAATTTGTATACGGCAAAACGATTGCTGAAGTCAATGCCGCTGCAAATGCACTAATGAACCAAGATACCGCCGGGCTTGAAGTTGGAGATCACACATTGGTGGGCGAGTGGGCAAAAATTTGGTTGAAAAACTATAAATCCGATTTACGGGCCGCTACCATCAAAATGTACCGGGATAGCTATAATCTCCACATCATGGAACAGATCGGATACATGGAACTCCGAAACGTAAAACCAGTTCACATCCGACAGGTTATGGCCAGCGTTGCATCCAGATCGGAAAGCCTGCAGCGTAAAGTTCTTCTGACTATGCGCCAGCTTTTTGAGGAAGCACGTTTGAATCATCTGATTATTGATAATCCTACTGAGGGTATCAAAATCACCCCTCACGCTAAAGCGGAAAAGAAAAAGGCTCTGCTTCCCGATGAGGTCGATATTCTGATGAGTGTAGTCGTAGAACCACGCGCCCGCGTATTCTGCGCCCTCTGTCTGTACTGCGGGCTTCGCAAGGAAGAAGCGCTTGGGTTGCAATGGTCGGACATTCAAAGCAACTCTCTGACCGTCCGGCGTGCTATGACCTTTCTGAACAATCAGCAAGATCCCGTAGATGATCTCAAAACAAAAGCTGCGCACAGGGTCATTCCTATCCCGGACAAGCTCAGAGCCATCTTGCTTGATACACCACACTTGAGCCGATATATTGTCCCTGCCTCCAATGGCGGGGATATGACCCGCTCCGCATTCACCCGAATGTGGAATTCTCACGTTGTTTCCCTTGTGCCTTTTCCTCTGCATCCCCACATGCTGCGGCATACCTACGCAACGACACTTTATCGTGCAAGGGTAGACTTACGCACGGCACAAAAACTAATGGGACACAGCAGCATTCAGGTCACCGCCGATATTTATACTCATCTGGAACAAGAGGATTCACTCCATGTTGCCGATAAACTCAACGAGTATCTTTCCGGCAAATCTGAGAACTCCGTGAAAAGTAGTCAAAAAGTAGTCAAGCTCGCCATCTGATACAAAAAAAGAAGCCACACAGCACGTTTTTCAACGCTACCGTGTGGCTTTTCTGGTGCACCTCCAGGGACTCGAACCCTGGGCCCACTGATTAAGAGTCAGTTGCTCTACCAACTGAGCTAGAGGTGCATATGGTGACCCGTACCGGAATCGAACCGATGTTAAAGGCGTGAGAGGCCTCTGTCT
>ENA-OPAC01001163-OPAC01001163.1-human-gut-metagenome-genome-assembly--contig:-NODE-1163-length-12979-cov-20.130300_pt1 | contig 12979 bp, 8 predicted proteins | sample MGYA00241052_ERZ501420 | MGnify/ENA primary metagenome ERZ501420 (study PRJEB25962, sample SAMEA2042513) | human gut metagenome | biome: human gut; feature: human-associated habitat; material: faeces... | reverse complement strand
CTGGTCACGCTTATATTCCAATTGATAGTCACTCAGCTCTTGAGCGCGTGACGGCAATTGTTGAAGTGGCAGAGCCTAGTCTGATTATTGCTATCAATGACTTCCCACTTGAGGATGTCCAAGCACCAATCTTAACATTGGATCAAGTGACAACAGCTTTTGAAAGCAAGACTAGCTACGAAGTGACTCATCCTGTTAAGGGGGATGATACTTATTACATCATCTTTACCTCAGGAACTACAGGTAAGCCTAAAGGGGTCCAAATTTCACACAATAATCTCCTTAGTTTCACTAACTGGATGATTACGGACAAGGAATTTGCGACTCCAAAACGTCCTCAAATGCTGGCTCAACCGCCTTATTCATTTGACCTATCGGTAATGTACTGGGCACCAACATTGGCGCTTGGAGGAACACTCTATGCGCTTCCTTCAGCCATTACACAGGACTTCAAGAAGCTCTTTGAAACGATCTTCTCACTTCCAATTGCTATTTGGACATCAACACCATCTTTTGCAGATATGGCAATGTTGTCTGAAGACTTCAATGCAGAGAAGATGCCGAAAATTACGCATTTCTATTTTGACGGAGAAGAGTTGACTGTCAAGACTGCTCAAAAGCTTCGCCAACGTTTCCCAGAAGCACGTATTATTAATGCTTACGGACCAACTGAAGCAACTGTAGCCTTATCAGCAGTAGCAGTAACTGATGAGATGCTGGCTAACCTTAAGCGTTTGCCGATTGGTTATACCAAGGAAGATTCACCGACTTATATTATCGATGAGGATGGCAATATCCTTCCAAATGGTCAACAAGGTGAAATCATCGTCTCAGGACCAGCAGTTTCAAAAGGATATATGAACAATCCTGAAAAGACTGCGGAAGCCTTCTTCGAGTTTAATGGCCTTCCTGCTTACCATACTGGTGATGTAGGAACGATGACTGATGAAGGTCTCCTTCTTTACGGTGGTCGTATGGACTTCCAGATTAAATTTAATGGTTTCCGTATTGAGTTAGAGGATGTTTCACAAAACCTTAATAAGTCTAAGTATATTGATTCAGCAGTAGCTGTGCCACGTTACAATAAAGACCATAAGGTTCAGAACCTCTTGGCTTATGTGATTCTTAAGGATGGTGTTCGTGAGCAGTTTGAACGTGAAATTGATATCACCAAGGCGATTAAGGCTGACTTAGAAGATATCATGATGTCTTACATGATGCCTACTAAGTTCCTCTATCGTGAGAGCTTGCCTTTAACACCAAATGGGAAAATTGATATCAAGGGTCTTATCAGTGAGGTTAACAACCGATGATTGACTTCTTGAAACAGCTCCCCCATTTAGAAGCCTACGGTAATCCCTTCTATTTTATCTATCTTGGATTAGCTCTATTGCCAATCTTTGTGGGTCTCTTCTTTAAAAAGCGTTTTGCGATTTATGAATGTTTGGTCAGTCTAGCCTTTATTGTTCTCGCTCTGACAGGAACACATGCTAGCCAATTACTAGCCTTACTTTTCTATATCGTTTGGCAAATCATCTGGGTTTATTCTTACAAACATTACCGCAGTAAAAAGGACAATAAATGGGTTTTCTATTTACACTCATTTCTTGTAGTCCTTCCCTTGATTTTTGTTAAGGTAGAGCCTGCGATAAATGGTACTCAGTCACTCTTAAACTTTCTTGGCATTTCTTACTTGACCTTCCGATCAGTTGGTATGATTATCGAGATGCGGGATGGTGTCTTAAAAGAGTTTACACTTGGAGAATTCCTCCGATTCATGCTCTTTATGCCAACCTTTACGAGTGGTCCTATTGATCGTTTCAAACGCTTTAACGAAGATTACAAAGCGATTCCTGAGCGAGATGAGCTGATGAATATGTTGGAGCAAGCTGTCAAATATATCATGCTTGGTTTCCTCTATAAGTTTGTTTTGGCTCAGATTTTCGGAAGTATGCTCTTGCCTTCACTGAAAGCACAAGCTTTGGCTCAGGGTGGTATCTTTAATTTACCAACACTTGGTGTCATGTATGTTTTCGGTTTTGATCTCTTCTTTGACTTTGCGGGTTACTCGATGTTTGCCTTGGCAGCATCATACCTTATGGGGATAAAGAGCCCAATCAACTTTGACAAACCTTTCATCTCACGAGACTTGAAAGAATTTTGGAATCGTTGGCATATGAGTTTGTCTTTCTGGTTCCGTGACTTTGTCTTTATGCGTTTGGTTATGGTTTTGATGCGAAACAAGGTTTTCAAAAATCGTAACACGACATCAAATGTGGCCTATGTCATTAATATGATGGTTATGGGATTCTGGCATGGAGTTACCTGGTACTACATTGCTTATGGTATTTTCCATGGTATTGGTCTAGGAATCAATGATGCCTGGTTACGTAAGAAGAAAACTATTAATAAAGAGCGTAAGAAAGCAGGTCTTGAGCCACTTCCTGATAATAAATGGACGAAGGCTTTGGCAATCTTTATTACATTTAACACTGTTATGTTGTCATTCTTGATTTTCTCTGGATTCTTGAATGACCTCTGGTTCACTAAAAAATAAGTAAAGGAATTATAAAAAATGGATGTAAAATCAGAAGTTATTGAAATTATTGATGAACTCTTCATGGAAGATGTTTCAGACATGATGGATGAAGACCTTTTCGATGCTGGTGTTCTTGATTCTATGGGAACAGTTGAGCTTATCGTTGAATTGGAATCACGTTTCGATATTCGTGTGCCAGTTTCAGAATTTGGTCGTGATGACTGGAACACAGCTAATAAGATTGTTGAAGGGGTAACGGAGCTTCGCAATGCTTAAGCGTTTATGGCAAATTTTTGGCCCTATAATCTGTGCCTTAGTCTTGGTAGTAATAGTTATTTTTTCCTACCCTCAAGGCAGAAAACATAGTTATGAGGTTGAAAAACGTAACGCAGTAACCTTGACAACTGAGAACTTTAAGAGTCGTATTAATAAGACGACAGCTCTTTCTGATAAGAATCATCGATTTGTCCCTTTCTTTGGGTCTAGTGAGTGGTTGCGTTTTGATGCCCTTCATCCAGCTGTTTTAGCTGAAAAATATGACCGTAACTATCGCCCATATTTTATTGGACAACGTGGGGCTGCCTCTCTAAACCAATATTTGGGAATGCAACAAATGCTTCCTGAATTGAAAAATGGGACAGCAGTCTACGTCTTGTCACCACAGTGGTTTACTAAAAAAGGTTACAATTCTGCGGCTTTCCAGCAGTTCTATAATAACGACCAACTTAGTAGTTTCTTAAGTCAAAATCAGACGGATGCAAATTCTCAATATGCTGCTCAGCGTATCTTAGAGATGAAACCTGAGATTACTATGAAATCTCAACTTTCTAAAGTGGCTAATGGGCAAGATTTAAATTCTCTTGATAAGACTTATATTCAAATTATGGCAGAGCTTAATAAGCGAGAAGATGCCTTGTTCAGTCCTTTTGCAGCATCAAATAATGCAAATTACGACAAGAAGGTTCTTCCTTATCTTAAAGAGTTGCCAGACAAGCTCTCTTACGAGGCACTTGACCAGGTTGCCGTAAGAGATGCAGAAGCCCATACCAAGTCAAACGACTTTGGTATCGATGACCGTTTCTATAAGAAACGTTTGGCTAAAAAGATTGGTAAACTTAAAGGGTTCCAAAAGAATCTTTCGTATGAAGTTTCACAAGAATACGGTGACCTACAGTTGGTGTTAAATCAATTTGCTAAGTCAAATACTAACGTCATCTTTGTCATCCCACCTGTTAATAGCAAGTGGATGGCTTATACGGGATTAAGTCAAGAAATGTATGATGCTACGGTTTCTAAAATCTGTTATCAATTAGAAAGTCAAGGCTTTACCAATATTGCCGATTTTTCAAAAGATGGAGATCAACCTTACTTCATGCAAGATACCATTCATATGGGATGGAAAGGATGGGTAGCCTTTGACAAGGCTGTTGATCCATTTGTAAGTAATCCAACACCTGCACCTAGCTATAACTTGAACGACCGCTTTTATAGTAAGGATTGGGCAGGTTATACAGGGGCTCCTAGTCAGTTTAAGTAGCATTACTTAATAAATCAAAAAGGCTTGTTAAAGCCTTTTTATGTTATGATCTTTCCACGGTATCACCTTCATAAATTATAAAAAGGATTGGGAATTACGCCAATCCTTTTTATCCTTTTAAGTTTTATAATATGTTAAACAGATGGTTATTTGTTTTTAGTTAGAGCTTTTCGAATTAAATCTGCAGGGATAATCAAAACCGCGATAAGAAGTGCAACGATATAGTGTTGAACGTCCATAGGAACGGTACTAAATACTTTTCCACCGAATTGAATGATCAAGGTTTGAACGACAGCAATAGAAATCATTACAATTGAGAATTTCTTGTTTTCGCCGATATGTTCAAAAACATTGAATCCATTACTACGTGTATTAAGTGAGTTGAAAATGACAGCATAGATAAATACTATAAAGGTGAATGTTGTTACCATTTCAAAGTTGCCAGTTCCATTTGTGATAAAGTCTTGGATACCACCAACATTTTTAAGAATAGCTAAACATACAAGAGTAATGAAGACGCTAGCTACACCAATAGCAGATTTCATATAGCCAGTAAGAATATTTGCCTTCTTAGCAACTGGCTTTTCATTCATGTAACGATCTAGGGTAGGCTCTTCACCAAAGGCAAGGGCAGCAAGTGTGTCCATGATAAGGTTAATCCAGAGAATTTGGATAATTGTAAATGGTTCTTTGAGGCCCAAAAGTGGTGAGAGAAGTGACATAGCAATTGTAGTCACGTTAACGGTTAATTGGAAGATAATGAATTTACTTACTGACTTACTCATAGTACGTCCATAGAGGACGGCTTTTTCAATCGAAGTCAATGAGTTATTCAAGATAACGATATCTGAGGCTTCACGTGCGACTTCAGTACCATCACCCATTGAGAATCCGACATCAGCCGATTTAAGGGCAGGTGAGTCATTGACTCCATCACCTGTCATACCAGCAACCATATCGAGGTCTTGAGCTGCCTCAATAAGACGTTTTTTATCCATTGGAAGGGCACGACTGACCACTTTTAAGTGAGGCAATTGTTGTTTGAGTTCTTGATCTGAGAGGGCAGAAAGTTCATCGTGAGTAAGGACAAGGTCATTTTGACCAGTAACGATACCGGCTTCTTTAGCGATAGCAACAGCGGTTTCTTTACGGTCACCAGTTACCATAACTACTTGAACCCCTGCACGGTTCATTGTTTCAACAGTTTGTTTAATTGAAGAACGAACGTTATCACGGATACATACGATACCAATTAAAACTTTATCATTACCATCTGTATTGAGGATAGCAAGTAAACGCATTGAACGGTTAGCTTGTTCCAATGATAATTCTTGGAAACGAGCTTTAATATCATCTGTAAAGTTTTGTTTATTACCATCTTTATCAAGATAGTAGTAGCAGTCATTTAGGATGAATTCTGGAGCACCTTTGATGTAGGTTTTTCCGTCCTTAGTCGTTACACTTGCGAATTTTGTTGCTGAGTTGAATTGTTGCTTCTCAGTAATAGTATTTGTATCAAAATCAAGTTGAGAACGTCCGATAAGGAAATCAAGAAGTGCACGGTCAGTGGCGTTACTACCAACAGCACTGCCATCAGCTACCATGGCGTCGTTATTAAGACCGATACCATTAATCATTTCAGCTTTAAGGCTATCTGACATTGTGTCAAAATCAGGAGCGTCAGTTTCACCAGTAGCTGCATAAAGTGTTCCATCAGCAAGGAAGAAGTCAACTACAGATAGTTTACCTTCAGTGATAGTACCAGTCTTATCACTGAAGAGGATATTCATGTATCCGGCTGTTTCAATGGTATCAGGATGGCGAACCAAGATATTTTGTGCTAAAAGTCGACCTGAGTTCATTGAAGAAACGAGTGCCAACATCATTGGGAGACCTTCTGGAACGGCCATGATGATGATTGTAACCGCAAAGAGAATGGTTTCAATGATAAGAAGGAAGATTGAACCACCATTGAGGTTATTAGCCTTATTGAGGGCAATAAAGCCTAAGACAAGGTTGATTACTGAATATGCAGCACCTGCACTATAACCGAGGACACCGATGTTTCCAGCCAGCTTGTTGAGTTTTTCTTTGGATGGTGAATCTTTACTATCTTCTTGAAGAGAAGTATTGATGCTTCCTAGAACGGTATTATCACCAATTTGTGTAGCTTCCATAACGGCTTCGCCTGAAGTAACAACTGTACCACGGAAGGCTTTGAGCTCTGTAAAGAGGTCGGAAGAGTCTGGCTCTGCTTGATCACCAAGAGGAAGTTTTTTAGCATCTTCACTTTCACCATTAAGGACAGCTTGGTTTACTTTTAATTCACCTTCCAAGATGATACCATCAACTGGGATCTTGTCCCCTGATTGAAGGAGAATCTGATCACCTTTTACAATATCATCAACGAGAACCTCTTTAAGTTTACCATCACGATAAACCTTAGCATTAGTTTTTGAAGCCTCTTCCTGAAGAGTGTTGAACTTTTGCTCATTTCGGTATTGTGAGACTGCTGAAAATCCTGTAGACATCAAAATGGCGAAAATTAGTGAGATAGCCTCATACCAATTAGCTTCACCAATAGCAGGGAAAATCATTCCAACAAAGTTAAAGATGATTTTTAATCCTAAGGCAGCCAAGAGGATAAGAATCCATTGATCTTGGAAGGCTTCGATAAAGATTGAGAGGAGCGAGTTAGCCTCTTTACTAGATAGCCTATTATCGCCATGAGCGTTCTTACTTGCTTGAACTTCAGCAGAAGTCAAGCCTTTAAATTTTTTCATTTAAGGTTTTGTATCCTTTCTAAATTATTACTGAGTTTTAAGGCTAGTAAATTATAAGCCAAAAAGTTTATCATTACTGTCACGATAACTGAATAACCATCAGTAAGTATTATACTTTATTTTACTATTAAATGTTGATTTTTTTACCAATAGAATATTGAAATTTCTTTTGTCTTTAGTAAGTGTAGGAGTGTACAAAGAACCCGCATTTTTTATTTAGAGATAATTCTGTTTTTTCACCTTCAATTCATACAACCCTCTCACCGCATTGCATCCATAGATGGCCTGAGCCTGTTCCATATCTTTTAAGGTCAAGACTTTTTCTTTAAGCTTATTATCAGCAATAAGTCTTTGTCTGTAGATGCCATTTAAGAGGCCGAGGTGAACGGGTGGTGTGTAGAGTTGGTCTTTGATTTTAAGAACGATGTTACCGATAGAGGTTTCTAGGAGTTGCCCCTCATGATTATAATAAATTTGTTCGTGAGGTTCGATACTAAGGTGAGGACGGTAATTTGTTTTGAAGAAGGTATAGGGGCTATCCAACGGATGCCTTTGCTCAACTAACCTTGCTTGGCAGAAGTCATTGGATAAGTTTGTTAATTGGGTATGTTCAAACTTCAGTTCACCATCTTTTGCAAGTGACATTTTAAGACGGTAGTCTTTGTCAAGGTTTAGTGATTGGCACAGAGCTTCGACTTGATAGTGTGCTTTTTCTGCATTGAAAGGATAGTCAAAGTAGCGACTGCTCTCTTGCAAGCGTTTCATATGCTCCTCAAGAAATAGCAGTTTTCCTTGATGGACACGACCAGTTGAAATGAGATTGAATTTGGGGTTCTGACGGTATAGAACAGCAGCTTTTTGCTTGGTTTCTTCATATTCAGCTTCCCAGTTGCTATCCCAGGTAATACCTCCTCCGACACCATAGATAGCTTTGGTTCCTTCCATTTGTAGTGTTCGAATGGCCACGTTGAAAATACTAGGTCCCTGTGGCATCAAGATACCAATAGCTCCACAATAGACACCTCGAGGCTGTTTTTCAACCTTCTTAATAATCTCCATGGTTGCTATTTTTGGGGCACCTGTAATCGAGCCGCATGGAAAAAGGGCTTGGAAGACATCGCTTAAACTACTATTTGGTAGGAGTTGCGTCTCAATAGTCGAAGTCATTTGCCAAACCGTAGAGTATTGTTCAACTTGGCAAAGGCTCTTGACATCCTCACTTCCTATTTTTGAAATACGATTCATGTCATTTCTAAGAAGATCGACAATCATCATATTTTCAGAGCGATTTTTCTGATCCTGAGCTAGCCACTGGGCTTGTTTGAGGTCAGATTCACTTGTCAAACCACGATTAGTAGTACCTTTCATAGGACGAGTGGTCAATCTATCACCATCTTTTTTAAAAAAGAGTTCTGGGCTTATGGAAATGATAGAGACATCATCGTGCTGAATAAAGGCATTGTAATGTGCATTTTGCTCAACAACCAATCGGTTATAGATGGCAAAGGGATCAGCTGTCAGGTTCTGTTGAAGTTGAACAGTATAATTGACCTGATAAGTATCACCTTGTCGAATATGGTGGTGTATTTGCTCAATAGCAGCCTTGTATTCCTCTGCAGAAGTTAGCTCTTGCCAAGATTTTGGTAAGGCAATTGGCTCATAAGCAAGTGGAATAGGCTCTATTTGAACAGTTTCATGAATAGTGAAGTAGAGGAGATACTCTGACATTAATGGACCAGCAATAACCTGAAATTTTGTCTCGAAGGCAGGGGCTGCTTCATAGGAAACATAACCTACTGCATAATAGCCTTCATTTTGATAGGCTTCGACTTCAGCTAAAAGGTGCTTAACTTCCTTAATGTTCTTTGTTTTTAGTTCTTTAATGGCATCAGTAAAGATTTGTCTGGCGCCAAGTTCCTTAAAATCAATAACAGTTTTCTTATGCATACTTAAAGTATAACATAAGAAGTTTCCCTCTGGTTCTTTTTCATGTTTTAATTCTCTTTCTCAAAATTTTAACTAAAAATGAACTTTTTTGACAGTTTTACATATGTTATAATAGTGGTGACTAAAAGAAGATTTCAGAGGGAAGTATGACAAAAAAAAACAATTTAAAGAAGGGCAACAGCAGTCTTTCAAACCATAAAATGAAAAAAGGCACTTCTAAGAATTCATGGAAGCATCAAATGTATGAGCTAGAAATTGCCATTGCTAAAGAGTCAAGTAACAAAAAAAGAAATGAACTAATTAAAATTCATAATGGCTATATGAGTGAGTATGATAGCTTAAAGAAACAAATCATTTGGTTAGCCGTATTAGGAATTTGTTTCTTATTGGTATTGGTAGTTTTTGGTTATTATATTTGGAAAAGTTACAATAGTGAGAATATGTCTTATACATCATCTTGCCTTCAAGAGAAAGTACTGAGCACTTATAGAGCTTAGTGTTCCAATCCTAGTAAATAATAGAGTCTCTAGACAAAAGTCTAGGGATTTTTTTGTTAAAAAAGGTTTTATCAGGTTGATGTATAGTTATTAGCTATAACAATATCTAAACAAAAGGAGATAACGGTAGCTAGAAACCCATTACTTTATAGGTTATAGTCTAAAACTATATATAGAGAAAACTAATAGCAATTATACAGCCACCCATTTCTTTGGTAAGATAAGTTCAACAACAAAGAGGAGGACACAAGATGTCAACTACTATCATTGGTTTCCCACGTTTGGGTGAATTCCGCGAATTAAAATTTACAACAGAAAAATACTTTAGAAATGAAATTACTGCAGATGAACTCTTAGCAGCAGCCAAAGACTTACGTGCAAAACACTGGAATATTGTTAAAGAGAAGGGTATCAGTGAAATTCCTTCAAATGATTTTTCACATTACGATAACTTCCTTGATGCAGCTTTCCTTTTCAACGTCGTACCTGAATCTGTTCAAAACTTGGATTTGACAGATCTTGAACGTTACTTTGCTTTGGCGCGTGGTTACCAAGGTGAAAAAGGGGATGTACGTGCCCTTCCTATGAAAAAATGGTTTAACACTAACTACCATTACATCGTTCCTAAATTTGAAAAAACAACAGAAGTTAAACTTGCTGGTCACAAGATTTTTGATGAGTACCAAGAAGCTAAAGAATTGGGACTTAACACACGCCCAGTTGTGGTTGGACCATTCACATTCCTTCAATTATCTGACTTTGAAGATGGTGTGAAAGCAGAAGACTTTGTAGACAGCTTTGTGGCAGCTTACCAAGAAGTCTTCGCAAAATTGGCTGAGCTTGGTGCGACTCGTATTCAACTCGATGAGCCAGCTCTTGTTAAAGATTTGACAGCAGAAGAAAAAACTCTCTTTTTGAACCTCTACAACAAACTCTTGGCTGATAAGAAAGGCCTTGAAGTCTTGATTCAAACTTACTTTGGTGATGTTCGTGATGTCTACAATGACCTTGTGAACTTGCCAGTTGATGGTATTGGTCTTGACTTTGTTGAAGGTAAGAAAACACTTGAATTGGTTAAAGGTGGTTTCCCAGCTGATAAGACTCTCTATGCCGGTATCGTCAATGGTAAAAACATCTGGCGTAACAACTACGAGAAGAGTCTTGAAATTCTTGAACAAGTGCCAGCTGAAAATGTTGTTTTGACAACATCTTGCTCACTTCTTCATGTACCATTTACAACTGCTAACGAAGAATTTGAACCAGCTATCTTGAACCACTTTGCTTTTGCGGTTGAAAAATTGGACGAATTGCGTGATTTGGATGCTATCCGCAATGGTCAAGGTGCAGAAGCCCTTGCTGCAAACAAAGAACTCTTTGCGACTGAGCGTGTTGGTGAAAATGCTGAACTTCGTGCCCGTATTGCAGGCTTGACTGAAGCTGATTACACTCGTTTGCCAGCATTTGCAGAACGTGAAGCGATTCAAAAAGATGCTTTCAAACTTCCATTGCTTCCAACAACAACTATCGGTTCATTCCCTCAAACTAAGGAAGTTCGTGCTAAACGTTTGGCTTTCCGTAAGAATGAATTGTCACAAGAAGAATACGATGCTTTCCTTGCTGAAATCACTGATGAATGGATTAAATGGCAAGAAGAAGTTGGATTTGACGTGCTTGTACACGGTGAATTCGAACGTAACGACATGGTTGAGTACTTCGGTCAAAACTTGTCAGGCTACCTCTTCTCTAAAAATGGTTGGGTGCAATCATATGGTATGCGTGGGGTTAAACCACCAATCATCTGGGGTGATGTCACTCGTCTTAACCCAATAACTGTGAAATGGTCTAGCTACGCACAAAGCCGTACTGACAAACCTGTTAAAGGTATGTTGACTGGACCTGTTACTATCCTTAACTGGTCATTCCCACGTGAAGACATCTCTATTAAGGATTCAACTCTTCAAATTGCTCTTGCAATCAAAGATGAAGTCCTTGACCTTGAAGCTGCAGGCGTGAAAATTATCCAAATTGACGAAGCTGCTCTTCGCGAAAAATTGCCACTCCGTCGTAGTGACTGGTATGAGGATTACCTTGACTGGGCAATTCCAGCCTTCCGTTTGGTACACTCAACAGTAGCACCAGACACACAAATCCACACTCACATGTGTTACTCAGAATTTACAGATATCATTCCAGCTATCGACAACTTGGATGCTGACGTTATCTCATTTGAAGCTAGTCGTTCAAATCTTGAAATCTTGGATGAACTTAAAGCTCAAAACTTCCAAACAGAAGTTGGACCTGGGGTTTACGATATCCACTCACCACGTGTCCCACAAGACGGTGAAATTGACCACACTATCGAAGCAATCTTGGCTAAAGTACCAAGCGGTAAAGTATGGATCAACCCTGACTGTGGTTTGAAGACTCGCGGAATCAAAGAAACTAAAGAAAGCTTGATCAAGCTTGTAGAAGCTGCAAAAGCAGCTCGCGAAAACTTGTAAGCAGAAGTTATCATATGTTGAAGACCTTCTTCCTTAAGTGTAGAAGGTTTTCAATAGCGAATAATGTTCTAAAGATTTTTGCAAGCAGGCTATGATTAACAAGTGTTTAACTGAACTCATGAAGTCAGTAGGCACTTAAAACAGCTTTCGTCTTAACAAAAATCTAAAAAGAAGAAGGTATAAAATATGACAAGCCAAACACCATCACTCTCTTTTGAAGTCTTTCCACCTAACCCAGCAGTAGGTAATGAAAAAATCCTACGTGCTCTTGAGGATATGCAAGGATTGGCTCCACACTTTATCAGTGTGACAGCTAGTAATAACAAATATAATATCAAAGAGACGACGGTTCCTTTGGCAGATCATATTCAAAATGACCTAGCCATCCCAACGATTGCCCACCTTCCAGCTATCTATTTGAGTAAAGAAAAGGTTGCTGATACCTTACGTGACTTGGATGCCGTTGGTGTACACCGTATCTTAGCCCTACGTGGCGATATCATTCCTGGTGTGGAACCTCTTAAAGACTTTAAATATGCCACTGATTTGATTGAATTTATCAAGGAAGAAGCTCCTCAATTTGATATCATCGGTGCCTGCTATCCTGAAGGGCATCCAGATTCGCCAAATCAAATCTCTGATATCCAAAACCTTAAGAAAAAGGTTGATGCAGGTTGTTCTGGTCTTTTAACCCAACTCTTCTTTGACAATGAACGTTTCTATGATTTTCAAGATAAATGTACCTTGGCTGGAATTGATGTACCAATTCATGCGGGTATTATGCCAATTTTGAATCGTAACCAAGCTCTACGTTTGCTTAAGACTTGTGAGAATATCCATTTGCCACGTAAGTTCCGTGCCATTTTGGATAAGTATGAGCATGATCCTGAGTCACTTAGAGCGGCAGGTCTTGCTTATGCGATTGACCAGATTGTCGACCTTGTTACTCAAGATGTTGCAGGCGTTCACCTCTACACTATGAATAATGCAGAAACTGCTCGTCATATTCACGAAGCTACTCATTCCTTGTTTAAGCATCATTCACAAGTTAGCGCTCTATAATTGAATCATAAAACTACCACCTATAGTTTAATCTATAGGTGGTTTCGTGTTTATAGTATCTTGAATATACAATATAAGTGCACAATAAAAACTCATAAGATTTTCTAGTAAAA
>ENA-OPAC01001162-OPAC01001162.1-human-gut-metagenome-genome-assembly--contig:-NODE-1162-length-12984-cov-4.114162_pt1 | contig 12984 bp, 5 predicted proteins | sample MGYA00241052_ERZ501420 | MGnify/ENA primary metagenome ERZ501420 (study PRJEB25962, sample SAMEA2042513) | human gut metagenome | biome: human gut; feature: human-associated habitat; material: faeces... | reverse complement strand
AGCCGCGTCGACAATCACCGCCGCGTCCTCGCCGCGCTCGCTGCCGGACTTGCCAAGCGCAAGCTGGGCGGCGGCGAACAGCACCGCCAGCCAGATGACGCCGGCGATCACGGCGATGCGGTAGCTTGCGGAGAAGCACATGAGCACCACAACCAGCAGCATGAACGCGATCACCACATACGGCGTCACATTGGCGAACGGCAGCTTGAACGCGATCTTGTCGAGCGCTTCCTTGCCCTTCAGCCCCTTAAGTTCGGCCGGGCCATCGCCAGCCGCAACCATGCGACGGAACTTAATCTCCGTAATCATAATCATGATCCAGTTGATCGCAGCCGCGATCGTGGCGATCGACATCAGATAATTGAACGCGAATTCCGGCCATACGAACACGACGACAACGGCAATCGCAATAATTATCGCGGAAGTGATAACACCCCCGACCGGCACGCCTTTCTTGCTGAGCTTACCCAGGTAAGCCGGCGCGTTGCCCTGCTTTGCCAGCGAATACAGCATGCGGGAGTTGGCGTACAGGCCGGAATTGTAGACGCTCATCACGGCGGTCAGGCACACGAAATTGAGGATGCCGGCGGCCGCGTGCACGCCGACGGAATCGAAGATCTGCACGAACGGGCTGGAATCGCCGTCGATTTTGCTCCACGGAATCACCGCCATAATCACGCCGAGCGCGCAGATGTAGAAGACGAGAATACGCCAGATGATGCCGTTCGTGGCCTTCGGAATGGTGGTGCGCGGATTCTCGGTTTCGCCGGCGGTGATACCGATGAGTTCGGTGCCGCCGAAGCTGAACATCACCACGACAAGCGCCATCAACAGGCCGGTCCAGGTGCCGTCCTTAGTCTGCTCCATGAGACCGTTCGGGAAGAAGCCCCCTTCCAAGGTGAACCAGTTGGCGAAGCTCGCGCGAATGCCCGAAGCGGTCGGCACGTTGGCGATCACGACATACAGGCCGCCGAGAATCATGGCCAGCACGGCCACGATCTTGATGATGGCGAACCAGAATTCGAATTCGCCGAACTTGTTCACGCCCATGAGATTCAGCGCCGCGATGGCCACGAGGAACACCGCCGCCGACACCCACTTCGGAATGTTCGGGAACCAGTAGTTCACGAACGAGCCGACCACGGCAAGCTCCACCATGGCCACCAGCACGTAGTTGAACCAGTAGTTCCAGCCGGAAATGAAGCCCGCTCGCCGTGACCAGTAGCGCGTCGCGTAGTAGCTGAACGCGCCAGCCTTCGGATCCTCGACCGCCATCTCGCTCAGAGCGCGCACGATCATGAAGATCGCGAGACCGCCGACGAGGTAGGCGAGCAGAATGGACGGGCCGGACAGCTGGATGGATTCGCTGGAGCCGTAGAACAGGCCGGTGCCGATAGCGCCACCCAGCGCGATGAGCTGGATATGGCGGTTTTTCAACGATTTACGGAGCGTCGGCGGAACCGGTACATCGTCGGTTCCACGCGGCTTCTTTGCGGCGGTGACGTCGCTCATGGAGATTTCCTCTTCTCTGTTTCCTTGCGATTGCGCGTTGTGCGTTGCGCTCGCTGCTTGCGTTGCGTGCTGTTGCACGCTTGCATGTGCTTGTTTTGCTTGCTTTTTTGCGATTCGCCCTTTGTGAGGGAACGTTCCCGATTGTAGCGGGAAGCGGCGGGCAAAGTGTTGGTTTGTTCGTTCCGGAATGTCTGGTTTGCTTAACGGGTTGTTTGGTTTAGAAGTTCGATTCGCGCGATTGCTGTGCGATTCGAACGCGCGATTTGGACACGTGTTGCGGATGTGCGGTTTGGCGCGTCTTTCCAAGCTTCATGGTGTTCAATGGAATGAGGGGCTACGAACGGAGGTCGACATGGCATTCGTCAAGGACATGCTGCGAATGTGGGCGCATTCGTGGAAAAGATTCATTTCCATCGCCATGATCACGTTGCTCGGTGTGGCCGTGCTCACCGGCATTTACGCGGGCTGCCGTGACGCGTTCCGCAGCACCGATCGCTTTTTCGACGCGCAGGGCCTGCACGACGTCCAGGTGCTGTCCACTGCGGGCCTGTCGAACGGCGATATCGCCGCGTTGCGCAAGGTGAACGGTGTTGCGAAAGTGCAGGCGGAACGGTCGCAGGAAGTGACGTTCGATTTGGACGGCCGCAAGTCGGCGACCATGCAGGAAATCGGCACGAACGGCATTGACCAGCCATACTCGCAGGAAGGGCGCATGCCGAAGAAAGCCGGCGAAATCGCGGTAACCAGGAAATTTATTCGCGATTCGGGCAAGCGTATCGGCAGCCGCCTCACCGTAACCCCCGAATCGGCTTCCTCCGATACTTCCGATACGAACGATACGAACGGTGCGGACGGCACGAATGAAACGAACGGCACGGACGAGGCGCCGAGCTTCCCGACCAAGCTCACCATCGTGGGCGTGGTGCTCGATCCGCAGAACCTGAGCAACCCGGACGGCTACTCCGCCATGACCTCGTTCCGTTCCACCGCCACCACCGACTACACGTTCTTCGCGCCGTCCGATGGCGTGACCGGCACCCTCTACACGTCCGCCACGCTGCTCGTCAAGGGTGCGGCCGCCGAAAGCACGTTCGACGAATCGTACGAAAACACCGTCAAGCAGGTGACCGACCGCATCGACGGCACCGTGAAAACCGACCGCCAGAAGGCCCGTCGGCAGGAACTGCTCGACGCGGGCAACAAGAAGATCGCCGACGCGCGTGCGGAAGCCGACAAGAAGTTCGCGGACGCGCAGTCGCAAATCGACGCGAATCGGCAGCAATTCAACCAGCAGGTCGACCAGATTGTCAGCATGCAGGCGGGCGCGGCAGCTGCGGCAAACGGCGCGAACGCAGGTGCGGCGGCGGCCGCAGGCGCAACTACCCCCCAACTTGACGAAACCACGCGTGAAACAATGCGTGAAACCATCATCGCCGCTAGTTCCGAACTGACGCAAGCCAAGCAGCAGCTCGACCAGGCGCAATCGCAATTGAACGAGCAGAAGGCAAGTACCGAACAAACGCTGAAAACCAAGGAAAACGAGCTGAAAACCAGCATTCCGCAAGTGCGCTGGTATGTGCAGGACCGGCAGTCGCTCGGCGGGTTCAGCGCGCTCAAATCCGACCTCGACTCCATCCAGTCGCTCGGCAACGCGTTCCCGATTGTGTTCCTGCTGGTGGCCGTGATGATGAGCCTGACCGCCATGGCGCGCATGGTCGAAGAGGACCGCTCGCTCATCGGCACGTACGTGGGGCTCGGCTACGGGCGGCTGGCGGTCGCGTCGCGCTACCTGCTGTTCGCGTTGCTCGCCTGCCTCATCGGCGGCGGCCTCGGCCTGATCGCCGGCTTCCTTGGCATTCCTGCGTTCCTGCTGGTCGTATTGCAAGGCATGTATGTGATGCCCGGTCTGCGGCTGGAATACGACTGGCTGTACGGCTCGCTCGGCATCGCGCTGTTCGTGGTCGGCGTGCTCGCCGCCACCATCTACGCGTGCGTGCAGGAAATGCGGCAGACGCCCGCCGCGCTGCTGCGTCCGAAAGCGCCGCGCGCCGGCTCGCGCATTCTGCTGGAACGGATTCGGCCGGTCTGGAATCGCATGGGCTTCCTCGGCAAAGTGACCGCGCGCAACATCTTCCGCTTCAAGTCGCGCCTCATCATGACGGTCGGCGGTGTGGCCGGCTGCACCGCGCTGATCGTCTGCGGCCTGGCCATCAACGACACCGTCGCCGACCTCGGCATCAAGCAATACCGCGACATCTACCAGTACGACCTGATGGTGGTTTCCGACGATTCGGACGCGTCGGCGATGCGCACGAAAGTCGCGTCAGACGGGCGCGTCACGTCATCGCTTGACGTGCGCATAGAGTCGGGCGATTTGACGGTTGCGGGCAGTGGCGACGGTGACAGCGGCAAGGCCGGCAGCAGCGGCAGCGAAAGCATCCAGCTGGTCGCGGTGCCGGAAAAGCATCTGTCCGATTTGGGCGAAATGGTCACGTTGCAGCCGGTCTCGTCCGGCATACTGGGCACGTCCGGCGTCGGCAAAACCGGTTCGCTGAAACTCGATGACGATGGCGTGATCGTCGCGCAGTCGGCGGCAAGCGCGCTGGGCGTCAAGGCCGGTTCCAAGGTGCGACTGACCAACGGCGACGGCGTGCAGGCCACGGCGAAGGTGAGCGCGGTGAATCGCAACCTCATCGGCTCGGATGTGTACGTAAGCGAAACCTACTACGCCAAGCTTTTCGACTCGAAAGACGCGAAGAACACCAAGAATTCCAAGAGTTCCGAGGATTCCGAGGCTCTGACGTGGAACGCCGTGCTCGCCAAGCTTTCCGGCTCCGACACTTCGCAAACCGACTATGCGGAATCGCTCGAAGAGGACAGTTCGGTGATGAAGGCCGTAAGCTGCGCGCATATGGCCGACAGCTTCAAATTCGACCTCATGGGCGCGGTGGTGGCGCTGATCGTGGCGCTCGCCGGCGGTCTGGCGCTTGTGGTGCTGTTCACGCTCGCCAATACGAATGTGTCGGAACGCGTGCGCGAGATGGCCACGCTCAAGGTGCTTGGCTTCTTCGACCGCGAAGTGCACCATTACGTGAACCGTGAGATGATGATTCTCACCGTCATGGGCGTGATACTGGGTCTGCCGCTCGGCCGGTTCGTTGGCGGCATGCTGACGATGGCGCTCAACATGCCCTCGTTGTATTTCGAGGTGGAGGTCAAGCCGCTGAGCTACGTGATCGCGGCCGTGGCGACCATGGCCTTCGCGCTGCTCGTGCAGCTGTTCGTCAACCCCGTCCTCGACCGCATCGACCCCATCAGCTCCCTCAAGTCCGTGGAGTAGCGCCCCTCCGAAGCCCTCTCAGTTCTTCGGGTAGCGGTAGTTGTGGGGGAGTTGGGTGGTGAGCTGCGGGTCCAGGCCGAGTTCCTTGAGTTGGCGGTCGATTTCGAGGCGCGCACGTTCCACAAGTTCGGCGCGACGGCTGTCCAAACCGTTCAGCCCCTCCTGCTTTTCCAGCGATTCCAACGTCTCCGCCATACGCTTGAGCCGGTCCTGATGGTGCAGCAGCGCACGCACCTGCGCATGTTCGCGTACGATCTCACGCCAATCGGATGGCGTGTGCGCAATCTCCCGAACCGCGGTGACGGGGTGTATGTCGGCCACCTGATATGTGATCGAGCCAAGCAGCGGCATCAGGAACACCGTGATCGCGCCGGCTGCGACCAGTGTCGACGCGGTGTCGCTTTGCATGGTGCCGACCTTCACCGCCAGCGATGTGACGGCGACGATAATCGGCAGCGCGGTCGTGCAATACAGCGCTACGGTGACGCGATGATGCGACGACAGCGGATTCTTGCGCTTGTCAAGCGACAGGGCAATATACACCGGCACCGCGCGAATCAGCATCAGCATGACGATGAACGCGACGAGCAGTGCGGGCCGGCCTGCCACGGCGCGCACGTTGATCGCGGCGCCTGACACCACGAAAAACACAGGAATAAGGAAGCCATAGCCGACACCCTCCAACTTCATTTCCAGCGACTTGCTACCGTCGGGAATGATGTAACGCAGGATAAAGCCTGCGGCGAACGCGCCGAGCACCGCGTCAAGTTCGAACAGTGCGGAAATGGTGACAAGGAAGATGAGCAGGAATGTGGTCAGTCGCATGAGCGTTTGCGATGACGTGTTCGCATTTTCCGTAAGGAAACGGTACAGGCGATGGCCGGTTCTCAGTGCTTTCGTAGGTAGCATCGCGCACAGTAGGCAGATGGCAAGGAACGCGCCGAGCACGAGCATGGTTTGCCAGCCGGTTCGGGTGGATAGCAGGATGGCCATGGCAAGGATTGGGCCGAGTTCGCCCCACGTTCCGTACGAGATGATGGCGTCGCCGATGGGGGTGCCTTCGAGGTTGCGTTCCTTGAGAATCGGCATGAGCGTGCCGAGCGCGGTGGTGGTGAGTGCGATTACCGTGGCCACGCCGTTGATGCCTTGCTTGGTGAAGAACGGAAGGAATGTCACAACCAGCCAGGCGAGGCCTAGCGTGATTCCCCATGTAAGCAGTCCGACTTTGCCTTGATGTCCGGCGAGTCGTTTGGGGTCGATTTCGTAGCCGGCGAGCAGGAACAGGAACGCCATGCCGAGCTCGTTCAAGAGTTTCACGGCGTCGTTTACTTCGATCACGCCTAGTCCGTACGGGCCGAGCGCGGTTCCGGCGGCGAGCAGCAGTACGGTTTGTGGAATGAACCTTCCCGGAATCAGCTGCGCCACAATCGGGCTGACGGCCGCCACCGCCATGATGATGGTCAGGGAAACAAGCTCTTGCGTCATACCGTCGAGCCTAGTGAGCCATTGTGACCGGAGGTTGAAGAATGTGATTTCCGCTATCTGTGGCAGGTTTCTTCGGGGAAACCGACCTAGGGGGCATGATTCCTACCCCCTAGGTCTGGATTTGCTCAAGGAACCTGCCACACATAACGCAAATCGTTTTCTTGTGAAGGGCGAATCTGCCACATATAGCACGTTTCACGACATTAAGGGGGTCGGTCGCGTTTGCGAGGAGGCCAACCCCCGGTTCTCGTCCGCCGCGCGCGCACCACCCGCCCGCCAAATGCTATCTAGCTTATAGATGGCGGATGGTTCGCCCCATTTGCCAGTTCGGGGGTATAAATCATACCCCCGAACCGCCTATTCTCGTCTAGCACCCGCCATCTATAAGCGAAATACCTTTCCGCAAAGCCCCAAATCCGCCATCTATAAGCCAGATAGACCCATCAGTTTGACCATGGATAGACTCGGTTAGAGATGCTCTTGGCAAAAATGCCAATTTCGGCCTCCTGCAAGGGTTTTGCTGGGGCTAACCCGCGATTTGCATAAAACCTAACCCACGATTTGCGTAAGTCCTAACCCATGATTTGCGTAAAACGTGGTTCGCTCAGAGCTGTGGCCGGAGACCGTCCAAGTTCGACCGACATTATCGGAATCGTCAGGGAAGAAGGCACGCGGGCGGAGTGCAATATAATGTTCCCTATGGCTGGCAGTTCAAGGGGGCAAGACTGATGGCAGTTTTTCCGCATGGGAGCGCGCGCGGCGGGTCGAGAAGCGACGGTCCGCAGCAAATTAAGGACTTACGCGCCGACGATTTTTATGGCGATTCGCACGATGGCAACGACGGCTCGCGCGGTTCGCACGACACCACGCGCAACACCCGCACCTACACCCTCCCGACTTTCGCGGAGGCGACCGACGCGTCCGAAGCGATGCGCGAGCGTCGCGCGGATCGCAACAAGTCCATTGCCATGCGCGTGCTTGCGGCGGTGCTGATTCTTACCGCGCTCGGCATTGGCATGTTTCCGAGAGTGTTGCAATACCGTTCGGCGCGCGAGCTGGCGAGCACGTCCGCCCGTTCCGAGCAGAGCGTCGCGGGCTGGCCGTATCCGCAGGCCGACGAGGCATTCGCCGCAGCTGGGGCGTACAACAAGCGTCTCGCCGAATCGGGGCAGCCGGTGATTGGCGAGGCTGAGGATCCGCTCGCCGAGTTGTACAACAACAATCAGTCCGACTCCAGCGACGGTTCCGGTTCCAGCTCGACGGGCGCAGGCGCCACTGGCGATGGTAACAAGGATTCCGCTAGCTCCAAAGACGCGGAATACCAGCGTTTGCTGGATACTGGCGATGGCGTGATGGGTTCCATCCGCATTCCAAAGATTTCTGTGGATTTGCCGATCTACCATGGCACGTCGGAGCAGACGCTTGCGTCCGGTGCGGGGCATTTGTATGGCAGTAGTCTGCCGGTGGGTGGCAAGGATACGCATGCGGTGATTACCGGACATCGGGGTTTGGTTGAAGCCTCAATGTTTACGCGTTTGGATGAGATGCGGGTTGGCGATTACTTCTATATCGATGTGATGGGCCATACGCTTGGCTACAAGGTGGATCGCATCACCGAAATCAACCCGGATGACACGTCGAAGTTGAAGATCGTGCCCGGCGAGGACCGTGTGACGCTGATGACATGCACCCCGTATGGCGTGAATACGCATCGTCTGTTGGTTTCGGCATTACGTTCCGCCATTCCCGAAGAGATTCCCGCGGAGGATGATGCGGCAAAAGATGTGCGTGTGATTGCGGGCGTGGTGTCAGCTGCCACGTTGCTGGTCGGTTTGTTGTTGGTTTGGCTGCTCCGCTGTCCGTGGCATGTCCGTAGGCATGCCGCTTGGTGGCCAAAGCGCAACTAGGGGTTGATGGCGTTAATGTTGCACTTGACAGATGCTTTTTTGTCGGGGAAAATTCTGAAAGAGACATGACAACGTTTGCTTATAGTTTTTGCATCGCGATTTACGGGGGCAAGAATACTCTAGAATCGCGATGATATGTGCGATTTCAAGGAAAGTATATCCCCTTGATTACCTCGTTGGGAGGGTATGTATCCCTCTGTTTTTCTCCTTAAGGTTTAGGCAACGAAGCGATTGTCAGACGGTATGTGAAGCGAAGACGCATCAAATATACCGGTCGAAGGAGGAAGGTATTTCCCCGATCGCTTAACGGTACAAGGGGGTAGGCGTATGAGACACGTCTTTGAGCGAAACAGGGCGAGGGGCACAGGTCTGTTCACGCGTCGTGTCATTGCGGCCGTCGCGACGGTCGCAATGCTCGCCGGCGTGGGGTGCGTCACTGCTTCGTCAGCGGCGGCGGAAGATGCCACGGGAGCCTTGGAACAACAAATCGAGCAGCCGGTATTGCAAGAATCTGGGCAAGAGGATTCACAGCCGGTGGAACAAAATTTGATGGTGGGAGAAGAGCAGCCGTCAGATCAAGAGCAGCCGTCAGATCAAGAGGCTTACCAGCAAGTCGAACAAGAAACGGAACAAGAAACGAAAGAAGAGACTGAGCAGTGGGTTGAGCAGGAGGTTGAACAACAATCTGAACAACAATCTGAACAACCTGATGAGCAGCCAGTTACGTTGTCCGCTCAACCGATTGCGCGAGCAAATCGGGCGCAGTCGGTTGCGCAGAACGAGACCGGTTCTCAGTTGGGCGCTCCGGAGAAGCATAAGCGCATCAAGAAGAACGATGATGGCAATTACACCGTGAACGTGGATGTGAAGGGCGCCGTCAACAGCACCACGGTCACCACCACCCAGCCGATCGACTTCACGCTGGTGCTGGATGTGTCCGGTTCGATGGACGATCCGATGAGTAAGACGGATCGGACCAGGCGGTTAGACGCACTGAAAGAAGCGGTTAAAGCATTTCTTGATGAAGCTGCGAATACTAATACGGAGGCCGGTTCCGAACTGGTTCGCGTTGGACTGGTGAAGTTCGCCGGCAACGAAAAGGACAAAATCGGGGATGACACGTACCGAAGTGGTGGGTACACCTACAACTACTCCCAAATCGTTAGCGATCTGACTGCGGATATGAACGGTCTGAAGAACAAAGTCAGCAAACTCAAAGCCGCTGGCGCCACCCGAGCCGACAATGGATTCAATCTTGCGGCCAAGATGATGGGCAGTGCTCGAACCGATGCGAAGAAGGTCGTTATCTTTTTCACGGATGGTTCGCCTACATCGTCTAGTGGCTTCGAGGGTAAAGTGGCAAATAAGGCCGTCGAAGCTGCCAAGGAATTGAAAGATGGTGGCGCCACGGTGTATTCCATCGGTGTTTTTTCCGGTGCTGATCCCTCCTCGATCCAAGGTAACGAGAACCAGTTCATGCACGCGGTGTCCAGCAATTTCCCAAAGGCAACGAAATACAACCAGCGCGGTGAAGGGAATATCAAAGCCGGCTATTATAAAAGCGCGACGAACGCTTCGGAGCTGAATGCCATCTTCGACGAGATTGAGAAGAGCGAGACCACCACATCCGCATACACCAAGGTGACCATGGAGGACACGCTCTCCGGCTATGTCGAGCTTGCGGATAGCAACTACAAGGTCGTTGCCAAGGATGCTTCCGGCAAGGTGGTCTCCTTGACTAAGAATGTCGATTACACCTTGACGTATGACGCGAGCACGAAGAAATTCACGGTCGCATTCCTGAAGCCTCTGGTCAACAACGTGACATACACGCTGGAATACAACGTGAAACCCACGCAGAAAGCGTATGACGAGTATGCCGCCAACCTGAACGCCGGTAAGGATGGATATGACGGCGTAAAGGGTGACGCGAACACCGATCTGCCGGGAAACGCCACGTCCTCGAACCAGCCGGGTTTCCATGCGAACGATTCCGCGTGCCTGGCGTACTCGGCCGATGGCGTGGATCATGCATGCGGCGGCAATCCGTATCCGCATCCGGTGATCCAGGTGGTTTCCTCGACGCTGCATATCGAAAAGCAGTGGAGTGGAGACGGTGACAAGCCGGAAAGCATCACGGTGGATATCAAACAGGGCAACGATACCTATAAGACGGTCACGCTGAAGCGTGACGATAGCGGCAAATGGTCCACCGACGTGATTATTCCGGCAGGCGCCCAAAAGACGTACACGGTGACGGAAGTCGAACCGGACAGCCACTTGTGGAAGGCTTCCTACCAGCACAAGGTCGGCGATGGAAATCTCGCTGACGGCAATGCGGTGACGGTGCCGGAATCCACGGCATCGCAGGAAGCCACGGTGATCATCACCAACACGTTGAAGCAGACCATGCTGACGCATGCGATTGGCGTGCAGAAGGAGCTGAAGGGCCGCGATTGGAAGGATTCCGACGAGTTCACTTTCAAGCTGAAGGCAGACGATTCCAATCCAGACGCGCCGATGCCAGCTTCCTGCAAGAACCAGTCGGCGTGCACGGTGACGGTGAAACGCGATTCGTCTGACGATCACGTTGCTTACTTCGGCGACATCACGTATGACGCAGGTGAAGCCGAGTACACATATCTTGTGACGGAGAACGCTGGTAATGCTTCCGCAATGTATTACTCGCAGGCGGAATACCGGGTGGTCGTGTCCGTGATGAAAGACGGAACGTCCGGTGAATGGAGGGCCGTTGTCGAATCCGTGACCCAGCTGAAAACCGATTATGGTGCCGCTGGTTCGAATTGGGACGAGACCCAGCCAATGCTGTTCACCAACCAATACATTTCGGCATCGTCACTGCCATTGACGGGCCGCATGGGTGCGGAACGATGGTGGCAGATTGCGGCCGGCGGAGTTGGCGTGCTGGCATTGCTCGCCGTCGCTGCGGCCGACCAGTGGAGACGTAAGAAGCGGCTCAGCTGAACAACACAGGATTTGCGGATCGCGGGGGCGCGTTGGGTTCCCGCCTCCCGCGATTGCAGAAAACAGTAACCAACAATCAAGGAAGAGGAGATTCTCATGAAGATGAGGAAGCTTTTCGCAGGGCTGGCCGCCGCGGCAACGTTGCTGAGCGGCATGGCCATCGGCGTCGCCGCCGCACAGGCTGATGATGCTCCATTGCTGCAAGTTAACCACGCACAGGAAGACCATACGTACACGCCATACAAGTTTGCCACGTTCGAGAATCCTGGCGATGGCTCGGTCGAAGTGAAAACGGTTGACGCATGGAAGGGAGCTGTGACCACCGCTGCTGACGCGGCTGATGGAAGCCACAACGGCATCCCGACAGAGTACAAGGATAATCCAGCCGCCTATGTGGCGACGTTCACTGCGGATCAGCTCCGTGTCTTCGCCAAGACCTTGGCTGGAATTACTCCGCCGGCAGGACCTGATGGTACTGGCCTGACCGTAACTACGGAGCAGGCAAATACGAGCCAGGCGGTCAATGTGAACGGAGAAGGCTGGTATCTGGTGAAGGATACGTTCATCAAGGCTGGCGAAACGACTGTGACGTCGGGAACTCCGGCTGTGGTGGCCACCACCGTCAATGGACTGTCCAATCTGAGGATTGTGGCCGATGCGACGACCGGTCAGGGCAACATCACGACTGAAGGCCAGTTCAACGCGAAGAACGCGAATCCGACCGACGAGCCGCTCAAATTCGCCCGGATGAATGACGTGGATGTGAACGGTAAGAGCGTAAAGGTGGGCGACACCGTGGACTTCACTGTGGCCGCGGACGTTCCTCATGCTGCGGCTGGCTGGGATGCGTACCCCTTTACCATTACCGATACCGCGTCCAAAGGTTTGCGGATTGCGGAAACGAGTGACTTCAAGGTCCAGTTCAAAGACCAGACTACTGTGAATCCCGATCTGTACACGATAACGCAGAAAGGCAATGCTCAATCCGGCACCACCACGACCATCTATTTTGCCGATGCCACAACGCTGGCCGGTAGGACGATCGTCGTGTCGTACCAGGGCACCGTCACCAAGGATGCGTTGGATGGCTTGAGCGGCAGTGTGGACAACAAGGCCACAATCACCACCAAGGATGGTACCAGCGGTGAAGGCAAGACTGTCCTTAAGACCTACGGTTTCCAGTTCACGAAGATTGGCAAGGAAGGGAATGAGGCCAAGCCTCTAGCCGGCGCCAAGTTCGTTGTCAAGAATGCGGAGGGCAAGTTCCTTAAGCAGGCTGAGGACGGTGCGTGGTCGTTTGTTTCCGATCAGAATGATGCCAAGACGTTCATTACTGAGAATGATGGTTTGGTGAAGGTCGCGGGTCTTGCGGCAGGAACCTACACGGTTGTGGAGACTCAGGCTCCGACCGATTACGCCCAGAACTTCAGGGTCACTTTCAATGTGGAGATCACAGATGAAGGTCTCGTCACTTTCGAACAGGATGCCCTTCGTCAGGTCCAGCCGAACAATAACACCACTGCGAATGCCACCGCTACCGTGCTGAACGTGAAGAATGTCACTCAGCTGCCGCTGACTGGTGCTGCGGGAACCGTGCTGTTCACGGTCGTGGCGCTGCTGGTGGGTGGCGCTGGCGTGGCTGTGGCGGTCAAGAGTCGTCGCCGCACGTACTGAGCGCATGCGTTCGGTGTGAGTGAGTTGTGAATTGACTCACTCGCAATAAAAGTCAATGCGGGCGGTTGTGGATATTCCATA
>ENA-OPAC01001155-OPAC01001155.1-human-gut-metagenome-genome-assembly--contig:-NODE-1155-length-13082-cov-8.465264_pt1 | contig 13082 bp, 10 predicted proteins | sample MGYA00241052_ERZ501420 | MGnify/ENA primary metagenome ERZ501420 (study PRJEB25962, sample SAMEA2042513) | human gut metagenome | biome: human gut; feature: human-associated habitat; material: faeces... | reverse complement strand
TTGTAAAACCATTTTTCTTTTCCATTTTTCTTTCTCCTTTTAGAATTGATTTAACATATTGAGTGGCATCATCATAATTTGATAGACAATCAAAACTAAGATTCCAATACTCATATACGAAAACAATTGAATACCCGTCGATATCTTCTTGACAGACTTTTCTAGATCTAGACTGCATTTCTTCATGTACAAGTCAAAAAAGACATGCATTTGGTTGCTCGTTAAGGCATAGACCAACATCTTTTTAAAATCCGAATCAAACACTTCGATTTCTAGAAAACTTTCTTCTAGACTCTTTCCATGTTTTAAATATACAAGAATTTCATTTGAAACCTTTCCAACAACACTAAAATCCATACACGCTAATGTTTCTAAAATTTCCTGTGTCGAAGTATAAGACTTGTCTAAAGCTTGATACATACATACAAATTGGAGCGATATCATTTTTTTCATTAACCGAAATGGCCATTTCATTTTCGAATTGTATTTATAAAACAATACATAATAAAGAAACAAATAGAAGATCATGGATAGAATCGCAAATCCAAACCCCCACTTTAATAGATGGATAAACACAAATACCATTCTATTTGAAATGTAGTCTTTCATTTGAACAAGGACATAGTCTGAAAAGAATAGAATCATAAAGAACGCAAAGATCAATAAAAAGAACGGATAGCTAATCTTCTTTAAAAGTGTTTCAAAAAAAGTTTTCGAACTTTTCTCAATTTTATTTACGCAATCCAACGCATCACTTAAATTTAATTTTCCAGATAGAATTCGCAAATATTTAAAATACAATTTCTTTTGATTTAGAGTAAATATTTCTTGAAGACTCATCCCTTCTTTTAAATACGTTATGATTTCTTCATCCTTTTTAAACGTTAAATGAATCAATGTATCTAATGGCAAGCCTTGATTCATCAACATCGCAAATTGTTCAATTTCATCCCGATAAACTAAGACTATCGTATTTTGCCTGGGCATCCACGATATATCCTTTTTCAATACCTTCTGTAATCTTTTTAGATAAAGTTTTAAATTCTTTTGGATACCTTCCGTGTTCCAAGACATACTGCAATGTTTTTTGATCCATGATTTCATAAACACATACCTTAGAGTCACCTCTAGAATATAGGCGTTGCGAAATAATGGCCGTACAAACACTAGCCAGATCTTTCTTAGATACACCTAGATCTTCAAGACGACGAATACACTCCTTTCCATCTTTGGCATGAATACTCGTAAAAACAAAGTGACCGGTTAAACTCGCTCTCAAGACCATCTTTGCGGTATAGCTGTTCCTTGTTTCACCAATACAAATAATGTCAGGATCATGCCGCAACAATTGTTCAATACCGACATCATAGGTAAATCCCATACTTTCATTGATCTGCAGCTGCAAGTAAGAATCATCCTCAATCTCAATGGGATCTTCAAGACTCACCACTTTATGCTTCTTGGTTTTGGCAATCTCATGAAGTAAGGCATGTAGCGTCGTGGTCTTTCCACTATTGGTCGGACCTACACTGATGACAAGGCCTTGTCTTAATGGCACAAGTGAATTGAAAAAATGCGTATCTTCTTTCCATAAAGATAAAGCATTTAGTTCAATCGCATGCATCGTATTCAACATTCGAATAACACCTGTTTGCACGTTATGATTATTCAGCATACTGAAACGACAAAAGATTTCGTGATTATGAAGTAAAATTTTGAATTGGCCACTCTGTGGAACATATGGACTGGTAAGATCCATTCTAGAAATGAACTTGAGATACTCAAAGAATGCGGGCTGCCAAATATCTTGGTAGACATCTAACATTTCATTTTGCGTTCGAAGTTTGATTTGAAGTTTTTGATTCTGCACGACAAAATGAATATCACTTGCCTTTTTTTCAATCGCATACGCAATGAGATCTTGCAATAAATCATCCATTTTTTATCACCCCTTCTCATATACGAAAAAAAAAGCAGAAATTCTAATAAATTTCTGCATATTTTAAACTTTCGTTCCATTTTTTCTCTTGCGATAAAGAAGTGGATGGGCCATGACCTGGATACACTTTATAATCCTTGTCTAATTGAGCCAATTTTTTTAGAGATTGTTTCATACTAGATACAGAGCCTGTTGCCAAATCCATTCTTCCAATAGATCCTTGAAATAAAACATCTCCAGTAAATAAACAATCTTCAATTTTTAATACAGTTGAACCAACGGAATGTCCTGGACAATACATGGCTTCTATATCAAATCCTGCAATGGTGTTCTTTCCTTCTAAAATGGGTTTACATTTTGCGACACATGTAACATCCATATAGAAGGCAGAAGATGAATTTAAATCAGGATCTTGAAGAAAATCAAATTCATTGGGATTTAAATACACATCGCAATGGAATGCATCCACAATCTTATCTACGCCTGAAATATGATCAAAGTGAGCATGTGTTAAAATAATGGCTTCTAGAGTGCATTCATTTTCTTTTAAAATAAATTCAAGGTTTGGATACATATCTGCAGGATCAATCAAGATAGCATGATGATTTTCCATCACCAAATAACAATTCGCCTGTACAGGTCCTAAGGGTTGTTGAAGTACTTTCATAGTCTAATACATAAAAAAGACCGAATAAAACGGTCTTTCTTACTTTTTCTCCTTATGTTCAGTCTGCTGATTGCATTTTGGACAATATTTTTTAACAGTCATACGTTCAGGATGTTTTTTCTTATTTCTTGTACCAATATAATTTTCTTCACCGCAAACAGAGCACTTAAATGTAATACGATCTCTCATGTTCAGTCCTCCTCACATTAGTAATTACTAGTTGATTCTAGCATAACTTACAAGTCAATTTCAAGTCATTTTCAAAATTTTAACTTGCTGGATACAATTCAAAATATTTTTTTACCACTTCTGGCATAACAGCCGTTGTACAAATGTTTGGTGCAACACTCTTAGTATTCATTGAAGAAGTCGGTGCCGAGCACGCAAAAGACATCGTTGGAGATGAACTTGGTGCATATCCAACTAGGTTTGCGGTTGTATAGTCGTCAACTTCAGCTGTACCTGTTTTAGCCGATACTTCCACGCCAATATCCTTTAGCTCATCCCCACAATAGCCAGAAGATACACAGGCTCTAAATCCTTGTTGCACACGCTCTAAATATTGTGCATTCTTTTCAGGTAATGTAGATTTAATTTTTTTGCCATTACTCACAACTACTTCACTCGAATTGACTTCTGTCGCATAAGCCATAAAGTGTGGTTCATATAAATTACCACCTGAGGCAATGGTTGTACTATAAGTAGCCAATTGAAGTGGTGTATACATATCAAACTGACCAATCGAATAGTTTAGTAACATGCCTGGTTCAGAACCATAACCCATATAAGAGCTCGATTCATTTGGCACATCCACACCCGTCTTATTGCCTAGGCCAAACATCGAATAATAAGAACGCATTAAATTTAGCGTACCTTGAAGGTCTGCCACAGCTAATGGCTCTTTTTCTACATAGCTTGAACCGGCTAAACGAATGGCTACATTAAACATATAAACGTTACTACTTACTTGTAGTGCAGATACATCATCAACAGGTCCATGATCTTCATACGAACCAAATTCCTGACCCCCAATATTCATAACTTTATCGACAATCACTTCGCCTGGACTTACGACATGTTCACTCTCACCCACATAGACAGTAGCCCCCTTGATACAAGATCCTGGGTTCACTAAAGACATATAGTTACCAGAGGCAAAGTAGGTCATTTCTTTAGTGTCTAGATCCATTTGATAGCCAGACATCGCAAGTATCGAACCATCTTTTGAATTTAAAACAGTCGTAAATAAAGATTGGAAGTTTTCACGATTTTTCGTACCCCCATTCTCACTCAATGTATTCTTTAATACATTATCTAATGTAGATTGAAGATCGATATCAATTGACAAATGAATGTCATATCCTTTTTTGGCTTCCTGAATCACTTCTTTTTGCGCTAGCCCCTTTGAATCATAGGTGATCTTGGCAATTTCTGGAGTTCCTGCTAGTAAGTCATTATATTGATATTCTAGGCCCGATTTCCCAACACTCGCATTATATTGATAACCTTTCGATAGATAATAATTCGCAAGCTCACTTGGTAATCCTTGGGTACTTGTAGTAACACTGCCTAAAACGTCGGATAAAGATTCACCATATGGATATTCGCGTTTCCAGCCTCCAAAATCAACGTCAAAACCAGGAAAATCCGTTTTATGTTCCACTAAATACGCGACATCATCATCACTGACATCTTCTAATACAACATTTTCTTGACCTGTACTTTGGTTGGCCACCATTCTTTGGTAGATGACACACATCTTTAGATCAGCCTGAGACATTTCTCCAATTTGTTTCTTACCAATACGATTCATTAAAATTTGATATCTTTTACTTTCAGCATCATCACCCCATGCCCCATTTTTATATTGTTTCAATTCTTTCGCAGTCAATAAATGATTGGCGGCATATTCACTATCACTCGGTGATAAGAATGATTTGTATGTGATATACGCTTGTTTTTTATCTTCATCCGTAAAATCTTTAGCACTGACACTGAAGACTTTTACAATACGCTTGGCATACAATTCATAGTCATCTTCATCAAAATTATTAGGTGAAGTAAAAACGATATTGTGACTGACTACTGTTTTAGCTAAGATTCTTCCCTTACAATCATAAATCTGGCCTCGTGGTGCCGATGTATATTGTTTGATGGACGTATAGTCTTCACGCTTTGCGGTATAGTCATTATATGAAATGATCTGCAGATAAAACAATCGTAAAAAGATGACCAAGAAGCACACGACTATTGTGAGTGTAAGTATCAATATACGATTGGAAATGACTTGATCAACAGATACATTTTGATTTGCCCTTTTCAATGTTTTTCTACTCTTTTTCAATTGGATCCCCCTTTGTACGAAACAATATATATTATACACGTTTCCAAGATGAAATGGAAAAAAAAGAAGGAATGGCGTATACTTTAGTCATGGAGGTTGTCTATGAAAAGAACAGAAACTCGTCAAGTAAAAGCAGGAAATCTTGAAATTGGACATAATAATCACGTCATTATTCAATCTATGTGTAACATAGAGACTAAAAAGGCCGATGAAGTTGCCAAACAAATTTTAAACCTAGAAAAAATGGGATGCGAATTGATTCGTGTCAGCTGTATGGATATGGAGGATGCCAAAGCCATTAAAGACATTAAGAAACAAATTCATATTCCATTAGTAGCCGATATTCATTTTGATTATCGTTTAGCCTTGGCATGTATTGAGGCCGGTGTGGATAAGATTCGTTTAAATCCAGGTAATATTGGAGCTAGAGAAAATGTAGAAAAGGTTGTGAAGGCGTGTAAAGAAAAACACATTCCGATTCGTATTGGAATCAATGGTGGTTCTTTAGAAAAGGATATTCACGAAAAATATGGCAAGCCAACAGCCCAAGGTATGATTGAAAGTGCTAAAAGACATGTACAAATTCTAGAAGATCTCGATTTCTATGATACGGTATTATCTTTTAAATCCAGTGATCCATTACTTTGTATTGAAGCTTATCGCTTGGCTGCCCAAACTTTTGATTACCCACTACACTTAGGTGTAACCGAAGCAGGTACTACAATGACAAGTGCCATTAAGTCCAGCTTAGCTTTAGGTACATTATTAAATGAAGGTATTGGAAATACGATTCGTATTAGTGTGAATGGAGCTCCTGAAAAAGAAATTCCAATTGTTAAAGAATTATTAAAAGATTGTAAATTGATTCAAAACGTACCGAATCTAATCGCATGTCCAACTTGTGGACGTACACAATGGGATATGGAGCCAGCCGTAAATGAAATTGAAAGCTATCTTCAAACCGTCAATAAAGATGTCACAGTCGCCATCATGGGATGTGCTGTCAATGGTCCAGGGGAAGCAAAACATGCCGACATCGCCATTGCGGGCGGCAAAAAAGAGGGGTTATTAATCAAGAAGGGTAAAATCATTGAAAAGATTCCTCAAGACAAGATTGTGGCTCGTTTAAAGGAAGAAATTGATAAATTTTAAAAAATCTCAGCGCAATGCTGAGATTTCTTCTTTATAAGGAATATATAAAACTAGATAGGGATAAATCAACCTTTAAAAGTCATAGGGATTTTGACTCTGAGATAGAGATGACCTTTAAACACTTTTAGGGTGTAGTTCTCTATCTTTTTTTGTTACAGTATTTTTAGAAAGGATTGGACGTAAATAAAAAAGGTAGAAATCCTCACCGACCAAAGTTTGTGATTTCTACCCGTCCTCTTAGACAATATTATGATACTGAAAATTACCAACGACTTCAACCTGATTTTGAATAAAGATGATTATCAAGATTTTGTTAATGCGATTGATTTGCTTTCTTTACATTGTCCTGTTTGTGGTGTCGTTGGTCTTTTCATCTTATATGGACACTATAAAAGATTTGTGATTATTGATGATATTTCCAGTGGTGAGTGTAAGATTCAAATTCCTATTCAGCGTATCCAATGTACGCAATGTAAATCCACTCATGCCTTGCTTCCAACTAATTTTGTCCCTTATACTCAGTTCACTTATCTTTTCATTTACTATATTGTCACACTTGATGAGGACGATGATTTGATCACTTCTTTTGAAGTCGCTCTACAAACGATTCGTAAAGTCAAAGCTCGTGTAATCGAATTTTGGGATTCACTCTTCCCAGACTGGAGAGATTTCAAGCAGGATGACTTGAAAATAGAATCTTTAAAGTGTCACAATATCCTCTTTGGATCCACTAGAAGCTATTGTAAACTTTGTGTACTGTCACCAACAGGGTCGCAACTCTGATTCTGATTTCTTTTGATATTATGTCATTGAAATCAGAGAGGAGTTGATCTTATGATCGAAAATGATGCTTTCAAACTGTTATTAATCAATCTTTTTCACCTGAATCCTGATGATATTGCCAATATTCTCTGTACTACGTTCAATAAGATGATGGTTCTTCTTGTGACTCTTACAGATAAACATCAGGCTTGTCCTTACTGTGGGTTTACTGCGCCTAAAATCAAGGAATATGTAACCAAGGAGATCACTCATTCGGCTCTTACCACACAGAAATGCATAATAAAATACAGGGCAAGGCGCTACAAATGCCCATGTTGTGGAAAGACCTACTATGAATTCAATCCCTTTGTCTACAAATCTCAGAAAATATCGATCCTTACTGTACATAATATTCTGAAGGATCTAAAAGATTTCAACGAGACATTTACTTCCGTTGCCAGACGGTATCATGTTTCTCCAACTTCTGTATCCACTATCTTTGATAATCATGTGGATATTGGCAGAAACCCGCTTCCGGAAATCATTAATTTTGATGAGGTATATGCCTTCAAATCCGAAAAGAGTAAATATGTCTGTGTTCTTCTTGATTTTAAAAAGCAGATTCCTGTTGATGTCCTTCCAAATCGTAAAAAGGAATATCTTTTAAACTATTTTCAGAAGATTCCTTTAGAAGAACGGAAAAAGGTAAAATACGCCTGTTCAGACATGTATGAAGTATATCGAGATGTCGTACATAAGGTGTTTCCTGCGGCAAAACATTTGTTAGATTATTTTCATCTTTCACAAGATTTCCATAGGAAAATGAATGAGGTGCGTATCAAAGTCATGAAAGGATACAAAGATGACAAGGCTTCAGATGAATATTATCTTCTCAAAAAATTCAACTGGTTGTTATTCAAAAATCCAGAGGATGAAGACAAATACGGAAGACTGTTTGATGTAGAACGTGAGCGTAAATACAACTCTCATTTTAAAAGCTATATGAACTACTACGATTTAAGAAGAAAACTGCTTGAAATCAATAATGACCTAACTATTTGTTACTCATTAAAACTAGAACTTGTAGACTTCTATTCAAAATCTACTATCGATAATGCGCAAGTGAATCTGGAACATTTGATTCGCAGCTGCATTGATACAAACATTGAAGAAATGATTGCCTTTTCCAACAATCTGATCAACTGGAAACAGGAGATCATCAATTCATTTACGATTGTAGGTACTGAATATAAAGTTGAGGCAGACAAAGGCCAGGTGGTGGTCTGCAATAAAAAAGTGAATAATGCGATTATTGAGAATCGAAACAAGATTATAAAGTGTATCAAGAACAACGCCAATGGCTACACCAACTGGTCTCGCTTCCGCAATCGCGTAATGTATGTACTCGATTCAAACGCAACATTCAGCCTAGAACCAAGGGAGAAATGATCATGGATGCACAAGACATTATCGAATTGATCGAATATTTCAGAAATCTTCAAAGCAATGAAATGAAATTTGAAATTGAAGAATTACGAGGATACATTGACATAAGATTCGAAGAATTATATGACAAATTAACAGAATACATTGATTTCAATCGTGCAGATTCAAATCACCCATTATAAAAGGAGCAGAGATTCAAACTAAACTGGTTCAAAAGTCAAGGACAAATATCTGACAGTTCTTGTTAAATGAGTGTCACAATTAGTGATACTCATTTTTTTTATGTTTGTAATTTATATGCTGTTTGTACGACGAAAGGAAGTCCTGATTTTTGGACTTTTTTCAATCTGAGATTTATTATTTTTTTAAGTTTTAGTATAATGCGTCAATATCTTTATAATAATCAAGTTGTGTATGATTCTTCCAGTTTAATGGATCTTTCAATTGTTCCTTGATTTCATCAGTTGCTTCATTATAGTAGAAGCGCAAAGCGTCATCGATTTTTTTTAGTACATCTTTTAGCTTCGCCAATTGGTTTTCTACAAGTTCAAGCTTCTTGTCCCATTTTTTCTTTTCGGATTTTATTTTCCTCTTGTCGCGTTTTATGATTTCAAGTGGATCTGTAAATAATCTAGACTGCTGTTCATTGATCGTTTGACGTTCTCTTTTTAATTCTTTTTTCTTTTCCTGCATTTCCAGTTTTGCTTCAATGATCTGTTCAAGCGACATCAGTTCTGTAGCTTCAATTCCATAGTAATTATCCAATGGATATTGTCCTGTTACTTTGTATGTATAGAATTCACTTGGAGAAAGGGCTGCAAGGTTTTCCTGATAACGTTCATTATTGTGCATATTTATATATCCGTTGATCAATTGTTTTACAGTATCTAGATTTTTACATCTAGCGATAATATCGATTATTTCAGTTTTCATGCGTCCAAAAAAAGATTCCATTGGGGCATTGTCCTGGCTGTTGCCTCTTCTTGACATGGACTGAATAAAGTCATTTTCATTTAATAATTGTTTGAATGTAGTTGAAAGGTACTGGGAGCCTTGATCACTGTGACAGTATACTTCCATATCTTTTGGGAATTCACTTTTATGATCGTCCATCATATTGTTGAAGGCTTCCTGAATAAGCGCTACATCCATTTTACTTGATACAGCACATCCTAGTATTTCTGTTGTATAGGCATCTTTAAAAACACACATGTAGGCAGGTGTGCGATAGTAACCATAATGAATATAAGTGATATCAGTAAGAACAACTTGTCTTACTCCTAGTTTGAAATTGCGGTTGACAAGATTTGGCTTGGCCATACATTCATGGTGATGTGTGGCCTGACCTTTATAGGCATCTTTTTTAGGAAGCTGTGCTGTGATTTGCATCTTTTTCATGATCTTTGATGTTCTGGATACACTGATCTTATAGTTGAATCTTCTAAACATATGGCGGCGGAATGTTCGCTTGCCAGGGACAAATCCCAATCTTCTAATGATACGTTTAAAGCAGCGAATCACGTAGTTTTCATCTCTTCTTTTAGCTGCAAGTTTTCCATTTCTGTCTTCTTTTCGTGCAACATAATCATAATAACCTGTACTGCTAATACCGAACATCTTAAAAACCTTTGTGTTCGTATATCCATTTTCTTCTGCTTTTCCTCTTTTTATATAGTCATATGCCATGTAGAATTTATCATCTTTTACTTCTTGACGTTGTACGATGAGTATATCTCCTCCAATATGGATGGCATTTTTTTTTGAAATTCTACGTAATCTTCCAAATATCTGATACGAGCTTCCTGATACGCTACTTTTTCTTCAAGACTCATTTCAGGCATTTCTTCAATTGGAACACTTCCATCAAAGTTATCTGCCTTTGGTTCAAACTCGCCATTTCTAGCCTTTTGTCTTGCTCTTTTGGCTGCAGACTGCGCACAGTCTTTTCCAAGTGTTTTTGTGTTGAATCCCAATGATTCATAGGCTTCGATAGCTGTCATTCCTTTTTCTAATTGTTTATAAAGGGCAATATAAAAATCTTTTGTATAAATGAATGCGTCCATCTTTTCTGTAAGTTCTGCAACGAATTTATTGTCTGCATGCGCAATGACCGCATCACGATGTGCTAATCTTTGTGCTTCTGTCTGTTTCTTCTTTTTCTTTTTTACTTGAGCCATAATTCTAATTTCTCCTGTGTAAAGGCACCAAGCTCAACTGCTCGTTTTAATGCCTTTATTCCTGCTTTTTCCATCATCTTATCATATTTTTCCTGTTCGATTTCCATATATTCTGAATATTCACCTTCTGACATCGAATTAAGATAATTCTCATAGTCTACAGGAGTCATCTTGTTGCGTGTCCATTGAGGGCGTTCATAATTGTAGTAGTATATATATTCATCAACCTTTTTCTTTACATCTTCCGGAGTGGAGCATTTAGAGAAATCACACTCATCCTTCATATGTCCAAAGTAGGATTCCTGACTAGAGTTGTCCCAGCAGTTGCCTCGACGGGACATAGATTGTTCGTAACCTAGTTCTTTTAATTTATTCTGGAAAGATTCATTAAAGTACAGGATTCCTTGATCCGAATGGAAAAGAGTATTTTCAGTGGAATCAAGGAACGCTATTGTATCTGTAGCCAAATTCAAATCGTTAGCGGATGAAGTGACATGATTCACGATTCTGCCTGTGACTGCATCCTTTATACATGAAAAGTATTCCGTTTTATTAGTACTGTATTTTAAATAACTCACATCCGTAAGCAGTATCTCATTAGGCCTTGCCAGACGAAATCTTCTTTTTAATAAGTTTGGTTTTCGATTATTCTTCAAATTCTCTCTATTCGTTTTCAATTCAGGACGTTCCTTGCGCACAGTACATACACAGCCATACTTTTTCATCAGTCTAAGGATCTTGGCTCTTCCAAAATGAACACCACACATGCCAGGAAGCATCATATAAATGGTACGTGAACCTTTCTTGAATCCTTTATAATCTATAACTGTCTTTATATGTTGAAAATCAATTTCATCCTGTTTGTCCTTCATGCCATAGTTGTCATTTGAAAGAATCGAATAGTAGGATGATCTAGACAATCCAATCTTTTTAAGAATCGATTGAACAGAATAATCGTATCGATCATGAGGAAGGTCCTTAATCCACATACACAACACTTTCTTTTGATTGAAAGTATAGTGTGGAAGATTGTTTCGTAATCTGTTGAAATGCATCAAAGATATCTTTTCTAAAGCTTGTATCTTATTGTATTGAATGCGAAGTATGAAATCCAAATCAACTTTGTCTGTAACATCCAAAGATTCAACATTCCAGTTGTTCAATTTATATTGTATTCTGTTACGTACACCAATAGGCAGATCAGATCCATTGATTTCAAATATACCAAGAACCTCATCAATAGGAAGATCTTTAAATCTCGAAGCTTCATTATAAAAACTATTATTAAGAACAAGTTGTTTGGATGTACACCTTTGAACATATGGATGATGGATATACCTATTTATAATATCTGAATCATAATTTTCATTATGTGGATTTATGTCTTCAAGAAGATTTTTTAACTTGTAGATTCTTTGATAACCAACTCTTTTAGGATCTAAGCCATAAGATTCCAACTGAGATTCGATGGAAACTTCAGGATATTCTTTATAGACTTGATCAATAAATTCAGAAGTGAATCGAACACCTATTCCAGATTTAATAAAAACACCTGAATCTACTAAATAAGAATCATCATATTTCTCAGCTAGTAATTCATGAATTCCAAACGATTTGTTCTTCCCCCGTGAAGGTCGTCCATTTCTTTTAAAATCCCTATGTATCCTGTTAACAACTTTATAGCCAATCATTACACAATTGAAATTATATGACGTGAGAACTTTTCTTATTTGAACAACAGTTGGTGATTTGATCCATTCATTATAAAGAATGCATCTAAATTCATAGGTAAAGGTAAGCCTATTTTCTCGAATATTTTTTACATAAGGCGATTTAGATAAAATGTCTATTTCATCTTTAGTAAATCTTTTCCCATTTAACATATTTATTTTGAAACAACGAACAAAAAAAGATACCCACAAGTGAGCATCACAACTGTCACGTTGTTGTCCTCCTTATGGGTACCATTTTAAACATCTCTGCTCCCTAGTTAATAATCCTTTAAACACTCATAGGGTTTTCAACCCTACAATTTTTGAAGCCAACTTTTAGTCAGCCCTATCTAATTGCGGATTACCTTATTGATTTGTTCAGTACAAAATTTCAAGAGAGTCAACTAAAAACAATAGAAGAAATTGTTCTGAATCTTAATCTTTACGACGAGAAGAAGCATAAATATCAGGCATTAATAAAAATGGGGATATCAGATGAAAATTCAAAAAAACTTTCTTCATTGAACTCAAAGAAATTTTATGGATTGTCAGAAAAATTTGTTTTAAAAACACCATTAAATAAAGATGGACGATGTCTTTTAGAAATATTATTTGAAGATAACCAGCCTGGTTATACAAACGAAATGATGACGGCTATTACAAATGCTTGTGATATGAATGGAAATCCTGTTTCGTTTATTGCTAATAAATATGAGGCAGCTTTTAAAGAGTTAGAAAAAAATGAAGAGTTAGAATTAAATTTTAATAGCCTTTTAGAAGTAATGAATAAAACTGGAAATGGTTTCCAAATTCCTGCTTCTCGTCCAGTACTTCGTTCTATTAATCAAATGATGAAAGTGATTCAGGCTGTTTATTTATATTA
>ENA-OPAC01001149-OPAC01001149.1-human-gut-metagenome-genome-assembly--contig:-NODE-1149-length-13111-cov-4.185738_pt1 | contig 13111 bp, 16 predicted proteins | sample MGYA00241052_ERZ501420 | MGnify/ENA primary metagenome ERZ501420 (study PRJEB25962, sample SAMEA2042513) | human gut metagenome | biome: human gut; feature: human-associated habitat; material: faeces... | reverse complement strand
CCATCGAAGCCGACGCCCGCGCCCGTGCCACCACCATTGTTTCTGACGGTGAAAAGCGTGCTCAGAGTATCGTCGATGAAGCCAAAGCTCAGGCTCAGGTCGAAGCTGACCGCATTATCGAATCTGCCAAGGCGGAAGCCGATGTGCAGGTTCAGCGTGCGCGCGATCAGCTCCGCGACCAGGTTGCTGATTTGGCCGTTCAGGGTGCTGAACAGATTCTCGCCCGCGAGGTCGATAAGACTGTTCATGCTCAGCTGCTTGATCAACTGAAGGCGAAGCTCTAACTATGGCGGAACTTTCTACGATAGCGCGCCCTTACGCTGTAGGTCTCATGGAAGCCCTGCAGGAGCGTAAAGCCAGCGCACAGGATATGTCTGCGGTGCTTGATGCAGTTTCTCGTCTTGCAGAAACTGCTGTCGACCCTCAGATCGGTCAGCTCGAGGGAGATCCCGGACTTACCGATGACCAGTTCTACGACATCTTTGCGAGCGTCGTGGGTGCGGATCAGCCGGATGAAGTCAACAGACTGATAGAAAAATTTATCGGCGAGGTAGATGGAAAAAGTTTAGCAAAAAGTAAAAAGACAATACTCTACGAAGCGTAGAATCCGCATATATTCACCATTTTCTACGTTCCGTGGGTGTAAAACATCTATTTTATATACTACTCTGTGGTCAGAAAGGAGGAAAAGTTAGCTTTTTATTTCTTTAGAACTGTTTTACAGCAAGTATGGACAGTCATACAGTAATATATCATATAAATTATAAATGTAAGCAGAATAGCGATAAACATAGGAATATACAGAATAAGGCTTTCTTTCAGAATGTTCTGCATAAGGGCTGTCCTGTATACTAATGTTGCAAAGACACAGTCTACCAACCCGAATAAAAACGGAATACTAAAAAAAGATATCGTCTGCTTCTTTATTATTTTTTTCACCGTTCTGTCTGTGTATCCCATTTTTCTTAAGATTTCATAATCAGCCTTTGAATCGCTTATGGCAGAAAGATTATTAAAATATAATATGCTTCCAGTTGCGATAAAAAACAAGATTACAAGAAATCCAAGCAGTAAGAAGGTTGAACTGCTTAGGGAAAATATCTCATGTATCCTATGCGAGTTTCCCTGTAAATAAGGACTATCATTTAAATATTCGGATAAATCAAGAAACAGAGCTTCATTATCTTTGATTGACTGCCCATTTATACTTAGGACTTCCGTTTCGGGGCTAATTTCTTCTGCTATTGCATCATATAAGTCGTCACTTACAATCAAAGTACCAATGCTATTTGCAAATGAAATGGGATTATCTAAAGTAGTTGCGATGACTGTTACAGATATTTCTTCATTACCTATAAGCAAAGGATAAACATTACCCGTTTCGTCATTGTCTGAATCTGGCTGGTATTTTACTAAAATGCACTCACTATCGTGTAGCTCGCCAATTTGTTCCAAAGCCCCTTTTTTTCCTTGCGCTTCTAAGAGAGCTATATAGTTTGAATAAGAGATACATTCAAACCCTGCATTTCGCAGAATTTTTTCGTTATCTGAATCACCTTTAGAGCTTCCTGCACTATATTCCAAAGGAACTTGTTCGGAAGTAGATGTAACTTTATAAATATTCGTTTGCAGGAATGAAACATCATTTTTGGACAAATGCTCATTTACAATTTGTTTGATTGCATCTATTTCGCTTTCATTTTCAATTCTACATTCAATTTCTGACGGTGCCATACGTGACACAGCAGCTATTGGATAGTATAAAGATAAAGCCATAACGCTGGAGACGGTAAGCGTTGCTGCGGATAACAGTGTAAGCATGATTAAAGTCTTAGAGTTTGAACGCATACGGTATATGAAATTTGGGGAAGTAATTATTTTTGTTTCTGTATAAAACTTCCGTTTGTTGTTTTTGCTTATGTGTACTACAAAAGGAAGAAAGGATGAAATAAAAAGTATTGTTCCCACAACTACGAGTACAAGTGTCAGCATGGCAATGGGGGTATAACCAATCGAAAACCAAACAGATTTATCTCCTTTGAGGATATCCAATGCAAGAACATACCCCAAAATAATGCAGCAAAAGCCAACGATGGCAGGAACAGCATGAAATTTCATTTTTCGTTCAGCACTTTTTTCAAATCTAACTAATCCCATAAGCGATGTCTTGAAAAGAAACCTGCTGTTAGACAGCATCAATACAATCACGATAGCAAAAATAAAGCAAGCTGTTTTTGCAATGGCATTGACATTGAAAAAGGGTATTTTTGAATTATTGATAGATAAATCCAGTAACTTGGTTATGCCAAAAACAATGCCTTTATGAAAAAAACTACCGAGAAGTATTCCTACTATAAACGCTCCAAAACAAACCAGTAAATTCTCTGTTGTCAGCAATGACAACACTGTGGTTTTTCTATATCCTAATAATGCGTAAACACCAAGTTCTTTTGTTCGACGACGTAAAAAGAAACGGTTGGAATATGACATATAAAAAACAACAAAAGCCATTAGGAATACAGAAATTACGTTACACATCATTTCAACCCGCCCGTTACCAGATATCTTTTCAAGCATAATTGTATTCATTGAGAATGAAGTAAATGCAAAAAAGACAGTAATTACAAATGATACAGAAAGCAGGTAAAGGGCGTAAAATGAAAAATTTTTTTTTAGATTTTTAAGTGCCATTGATAAATTATTCATAAATTTTGCCCCCGTATCTTTCCGTATCTAATTTGGCTACTTCCTGTGCAATGGTTTCATAGAATGTTCGTCTATCGGCATCCTGTTTAAGAAGTTCGCGTATAATGCTTCCGTCTTTGAAAATCAGAATACGGTTAGCAAAACTTGCAGCGTATGCATCATGTGTGACCATTAGTATAGTGGTATGCAATTCTTCATTTGCTTCTTTCAAAGTTTTTAATAACTCGGTAGCAGAGTTTGAGTCCAATGCTCCTGTCGGTTCGTCAGCAAATAAAATACTTGGCTGTTTTACAATGGCTCTTGCCGCCGATGCTCGTTGTCGCTGCCCGCCAGACAGCTCGTTTGGATATTTGTCTAACTGAGAGGCAATGCCAAAGCGTTCTGCTAAACTCCGCACCATTTTTTCGATTTTTTTATGCGGAAGCTTTTGTAAAGTGAGTGGGACAGAGATGTTTTCTCGGATGGTAAGGCTGTCAAGTAAAAAGTATTCCTGAAATATAAATCCAAGATTATCCCTGCGGAAATCCGCGGAACCTGTGTCGCTCAGTTGTTTTAAATTAACACCATTGATTACAATGCTGCCACTTGTAGGGGTATCAATAGTGGAAAGAACATTAAGCAATGTAGTCTTTCCAGAGCCAGAAGCACCCATAATAGCGATAAATTCACTTTCTGCTACATTGAAAGATACTTTATTTAGGCTTGGACGTTGCCCTTTAGCATAGATTTTTGTTACTTCATTTGCTTCTAATAATGTTGCCATATTTTAATCTCCTTTTCGTTTGATAGTTTCATTGTACTTTTTCTGCTTAAAAAGCGAATGAGTAAATCAGGCAATTTTTTTAATCGTATTGTCTGTTGGTGTGATAAAGGAGATAAAATCTATGATTTATGATGAATGGGTGTTTCACGATGTGGAACATATTTATTTGCAACTTATAAAAAAATAAGGTGTGCGATTTATAGTGGACAACTTTCAGCAGGCGAAAAAATCCCATCTGTTCGAGAAATGGTAAAGAAGCGAGAGGATACTGCAAAGGTACTTTGTTTTTCTTACTTCGGTAATATGTTTGCATTAGGATTTTCCAAAGATGAAGCAGAAAATATCCGATCAGAAGATGCCGGAGAAACCAAAGACCAAGCGTCAGGAAGCAAGTTTATAAAGTTTTATGGAAAGAGCAGGTAGCAATCTATCTGCTTTTTCCTGTTATGTGGTTATCGTAAGCCGAGAAGGTTAAGTGACGAACAAAGGGAACAGGCAAGGTTACGGATGGAGAAAATCAATTCAGATGATAATTGTCGGGAAGATTAGAGTCCAGTCGCAACATTCAGAAGTCCAGTCACAACATTTCCAAATTAAAAGAAAGAAATCTGCCGATAATATAAATGAACAATAGATGATGTTATCCATATTTGATAATGAGCCATGAAAATGAGGTGGAATAGTTGAACATAGCAATTTGCGATGATGAGGAAAATATACGCATTTACATATGCAAGCTGATACAGAAGCAGGAAACTTTTTGTAAGATAACAGAGTTTTCATCGGGCAAGGAATTATTGGAGTTTCAGGATGAGACAAATGCAGAAGAAATAGACATACTTTTTCTGGATATCTCTATGGGAGATGAGGATGGAATGACTGTGGCAAAGCAGCTCAGGAGCCAGATGGAAAGCAAGAAAGAAGCAGTGTGGGGAAGCCTGCCGCTTCTGATATTTGTAACGGGATATCCGGAATATATGCAGGAGGCTTTTTCTGTTAATGCTTTTCAGTATATTGTAAAACCGATTCAGGAAAGCAATTTTGAGCAGGTTTTTGCACAGACCATACGGGAGTATCAATATTTGATGGCAAAGAAAAAGGAAAAACCAAAAGAAGTATTAGTTCGGAATGGAAATAGAACAAGAAGTGTTTCAGCAGATGATATTTACTATATTGAAAGCAGTAATCGAAAAGTGACCTTGTATTTGCGGCATGAAAAAATTGAATATTATGACAAGATCAGCTCACTGGAAAGCGAGCTTAAGCCGGATTTTTTCCGTATACACAAAGGGTATCTGGTTAACATAAAATATGTGGAACGATATGACCGGACAGAGGTGAAAATGAGAAACGGGGACAGTCTGCTGATATCCAAGTATAAATATCAGGACTTTGTAAAGCGTTATTTGGAATACATTTCGGAGGAAAGATAATTGAGTCAGGTTACATATGAAATCATTCGCAAGCTTTTTGAAATCTATCCTATTATTCTGCAAATCGTTCTTTTTCTGGTATTGTGGAATGTATTTTTTCGGTGGGAGAAAGGGATATGGATTGTTGCAGGAATATTGGCAGTGATGAATATCTGCATGGGGCTATGGCTGGAAAAGCCGGGGGTAATACGATATACAATGTCCGCTGTCATTGTGTTGGGATATTGTTTTTGCAAATACCAAAAACATTTGGAAAAGGCGGTATTCATACTGCTGCTGTTTTACAATTTTCATGCGTTAAGTTATTTGATTGCAGACAGTATTTATCAATGTACAGTGGAGAGCATATTTAGAGGGTTGGATGTTCTGAGTGAGGAATATATATTTCGGGTTTATCTGGGTATGGCGATAGGTATGGGCATCCTGCTTTTATCGTACACGTTGGTATTACTGATTATGACAGGTGTCGTGATAAAAATCGTAAAGAAACCGTTTATGCTGAGATGGCAGGAAACGATATTCCTTTCAGTACTGAATATTGTAGGGAGTATGATTGTAGGAATAAGCGTAGACCTTTCCGTAGTGCAAATCGAGGGTGGAGTTTTTCTGTTGTATGATGACAAGCAGGAAATGTTGTGGAAATTACCGATAATTGCGGTTCTTATCTATGTGGGGGAAATTTCGGCAATATACATCTACCAGAATTACAGGGAGCTTCAAAAAGAACGGCAGAAACATTTTGTGGAAGAACAACAGGTCAAAGCCATGAAGCAGAGACTGGAAGAAGCAGAGAACTTCTACGGGAGCATTCGCAGAGTAAGGCATGAGATGAAAAACCATATGACGAATATAAAAGGGCTGGTGGCAAGTGAGAAATATGATGAAGTAGAGAGTTATATCGAAAAGCTGGATGAAACCATACAGACTATGGACTATAAATTCAATACAGGAAATGCGGTCACAGATGTGATTATCAATGATAAATACCAGAAAGCGGAAAATGCAGGTATTTCGTTTCAAGTAAAATTTAACTTGGGGGAAACAGACACAATTTCTGCATTTGATATAGGTATCATTCTGAATAACCTTTTAGACAATGCCATAGAAGCCTGCGAGAAACTGGAGCAGGAACAGCGATATATCAATCTGACTTTAAAGAAAAAGAATCATTTCCTACTGATTGAAGTGGAAAACAGCTTTGATGGGAAAGTGATATGGGAAGATGGAGGTATCGTCCCGATGACAACGAAACAGAGCGATCTGCCGGATATTTTGATGGAGCATGGAATAGGGTTAAAAAATGTAAAGGATGTGGCAGACCATTATCTTGGAGATATGGATATCAAAATAAAAAACGATGTGTTTAAAGTCACAGTAATGCTGCAGCAGAAGGAAATAAAATAAAAAAATATGAAAAAGGAAGGAGAATGTAGTAATGGATGTAGGTTCAGTTTATGGCAGTTATTATGAAACAGCAAAGAGTTACATGGGTTTGAGGAAGGAGGAAAAACAAGCGGGATCTGCGGAAAAGGTCACAGACAAAAGTCAGGTTTCCTCGGAAGATATGACCTTGGAGGAATACAAGGAGTATTTTAATGAAAAGATGAATTCATTATATACACATCCATCGCAGCGGAATAGAAATGATATTATAGATATTACGGATGCCGCTTATAAAAGAATGCAGACTGATCCGGAATATGAGAAGAAAATATTAGACGCTTTAGCGAAGAATAAGGCAGTTAATTTTGGAAACTATATTCCACAAATATCATATATGCATATAGATGACACATATGAGAAATGTTACGGCTATACGCAGGGCATGAAGGAGAATGACGGTTATTCCGGGAGTTCCTCCGCAAAGGGAACTGATGCCGGACGGCAGAAAAAGGCAAGGCAGAAGGAACTGCTGGAAGAATATTTGGAAAAGCGGGCGCAGGCTAAGAAACAGCAGCTGGAAATGTTAAATAAAAAAATTGCAAAGATGGAACTGGAAAGAAGTAGACAGACTCAGTCATGGAACAGTGAGAGGCAGATGGCAAAGGCTTCCAATGCTTATGATGCAAATATTATGATGGAAGCAGAGCTTGTGAAGAACATAACCAAAGGAGAAAACAATGGAAATTTCAAATAATCAATCTTATTATATCAATCCGAATACCAGACAATTCACATCAAATGTGAAAAATACAGCAATAAAGGACAGGGAGGTATTCAATGGTTCGATGCAGAATCTGTTAAATCCCATAGAGGATTTGGTATAGGTGCTCAAAACGCCGATTAAGCTGGTAGATAGTTCTTCTCTAAACAGGCTGAGCAATTCCGTCAATATTGCATCCGACATGCGCATCGCTGTAAACGACGGTTACATATTGAAGGTAAAGCAACAGGGTGTGGAGGTTTCCGGCGGTAATGATCCTTATGATACAGAGGCATATATGAAAGCGCAGAAGATGGCGGGTTCGCTGTCTACGCTGTTGCGGAATGCTTGTGGGAATATGCACACAGTAGCATATTCTCAGGAGGAATTAGTGAATAACTTTGGCAGTTCAGAGTTCTTTATCAACAAAGCCATCGGTTGGAGTCTGAGAGATTATTCTAAGACAAATCAGGATTGGGTAAGAAATTTTGTTGAAACTCATAAAGACAAGATGGATAAATTGAGTATCAGAGAAGCAAGCAAATATTTATAAGTCAAATGGGAAACACAAAATTGGGTTTTATGAATGTCCCTAATGGTGATGCAATAGCATTTGATATGAAAGAGAGTGAAATAAATCCGTCTGTGGTATATCTTAGCCATGACGATGGTGAAGGACATGGATATATACTGGGTAAAGATTTTAATACTTATTTAGAACAATTGTTATTGGTAGGAGCATGTGGCAATGAGGATTGGCAGATGTTACCGTTTTGCTTGGATGCGCAATCAGGAATTGTATCAGATTGTGAAAATGCAAAGGAGTATCGAAAACTTATAGGGTTACAGATATAGTAAGAGGCACGCCCAAATTTCAGGTTTCGTTCCATTCTGTAAAGAAAAATGAATGAATGTCGATAAATATTATGAGCTAAGGATGGCGTCTGTTTTCAAGGGATTGAATGTGAAAATAGACGCTGTTTCTGTTTGGATTGGAGGTTATATTATGAGAATACAAGCGGCAAATACATTTTATACAGGTACTTACTCTGTTTTGAATACGAAGTCATCATTTCCATATGCTGTGAAAGTTGAAGGTTACGGAAATACAAGAAACCAAAGGAGTTTATTTCAGTTTGCACATGTGACAATAACAGAACATATGATAAATGCAAAATATGGTACAAAGATTACAAACGGTCCGAGAGTGCAGATGCAGACCGCAGGTAGTAAGAAAAAAGAAGATTGGACTGAGGTTTCCAAAGAACAGTTGGCAGAAGTAAAACTACCGGCATCATTTGATAAATTGAAAGAACAAAATTCTTATTTTTATCATGGAGAAAACATATCGGATTATGAACTAGTGCAAACTGCAGTAGCATTGGGGAAAATGGAATTACCAACAGATGAGAAAAAGTGTATCCCAGACAGAGTTGCAATGGATGCATTTGAAGTGCTTGTCAGAGACCAGGCGGCTCCAAAAAACTCATGGTCAAATACATTGTATTCGGAAGATGGAAAATATACCTTTACAAAGACTGAAAGCGGAAGATGGCAGATGCATTTGATTGATGATGCTGCCATAGGTGCATCTTTGGAAGATATAGCAAATTGGATGATGAGCGGCACGCCCAATAGAAATATTGAGACACGCTACCTAAATTATCTTCATACTGTTGATCCGGATTTATATAATGTGGCGATGCGAATAGGTTCCGAGGTTCGTTCTTATGGTTTTATGGAGGATTTACATCAGCAGGGAGTATTAAGTGATAGTCAAAATCAGTATGATATGAGTCTGTTGGGTATGTTATTCGGTAAAGATGCGGATAGTATGCGTATGATATTGAATGGGTGTAAGGAGTCTGGTAATTTTTTTGAATTATTGGATTTGTATAGCCCGGATGGAGCAAAATCGTTGGATAAGCTTCGGGAACAGCAATATAAGCACGGTGGAATTGTTTAATATAGCGAGTTTTATGACAGGATATGAAAAAGCAGTTAATTCTCGAAGTAGAAGAGTGTGAAACACTAATGTAGCAACGGAGGTAAAGACAAACAGCAAGGACAAAGTGCAGGAATATTATGAGAAACTGTGTAAAAAGTTCCCGGAGATTACTTTTAATACGGGTAGCAGTCTTATGAGTGGAAATGAAAATAAAGTGGTAATAAATCTTTCTAGCGAATGTCTAAAGAAAATGGCAAATGATCCGGAATTTGCCAAGAAAGTAGAGTTTAATTTAACTGGTGCAGTACCGGGACAGAATAGAATGTTTGCACAAGCCAAAGCTGATAATGCAGTGATACATGGTGTTACAACTGTAATAGATGACGATGGGAATGCTTCTGTTACTTGCGGAGGTATGACAAGAACCAGTGGTTCAAAACAAAATTCAACTACATTGAATGCGGAAAAGAAACAAAAAGAAAGATTATAGAAAAAGCGTGAGGAAAGAAAAATCTCAGAAGAAAAGGCAGCTAAGAGACGGGCAGAGAAAAAGGCGCAGTTGGAGAAGCTGACAGAAGATGAAACGTTTACAATATCAGCTACTGGCACTGATGTAAAAAGTGTTACGCAGAACCTCTTAGCTGCGGTTTCTGGTACATCTGCGCCGACAGGGGCAAGTTTTGATATAAAGGCATAAGGAGAAATTGTTCATATTCCGCAAGGCGCATAAACCTTTGCTTTTGCGGACTGCCCGGACTTATTGCAAGGGGGCAGGGGCGGCAATATAAAAAATTGATGACAATGGAGAATTAGGAAATGGCTATTAATGGAGTCGGACATAATTATGATTATTTGGGAACGACTACAAATTATATACGGGGAAAAGCAACTGTTAGGGAAGCAATCTCAAAGATGGTGAAGCAGTCGGCAAATCTTTCTATTTCTGATGCAGGAAGAAATATGCTGCGGGAAATGATATGAAACCCGTTATAATGAAATCGTAAAAGAACATGAAAATGGAGATCGTGAAGTTTCCTACGAACTTACGGGGAAAAGGTCATTGACACTTGACGAAGATTTAGCCGGATTGGACGAAGCCTTTAAAATGCGTCTGGCAAATTTAGAAGGATATATTACCTGTCAACAAACCAATAAAGCATTTGAAAACGCAGACAGTTCATGGTATTTCCGTAGAAATAGCCCTCAAAATGAAGTAAAAACACAAGATAAGGCTCAAATGTTTGATACAAAATATCAGAAAACCGCAGTATCAATAATGGAGCAGGCTAAAGAGAAGTTTTTGGTAGCCTTTAAAAGTATAAATTACAAACAAGGAACAGCAACAAGCATACTATCGGATATTATGAAAAAGTGCTGATAAAGGAGGATTAAAAATGGCTATTAGTGGAGTAGGACAGAGTTATTATCAGAACAATGTTGCAACAACGAAAAGTACAAAGAGCGTAAACAGCACGGGAGAAACGGGCAATACAAAGGAATTATCAGAAGCGGAAGAAATGGCGATTTTCAAAAAGGAATTTTATGCTGAAATTGATAAGATACCCAGAAATAGAACTATAACCAATGTGGCTATCAACATATCAGAGGAAGCATTTAAGAATATGAAAGATGATCCGGAGTACAGGGAAAAGATATTATCAGCACTTAAACGTGACTTAACTTCGTCCTTTGCACCGTTGGAAGCTTCTATGGTGCTCACTGTAGGAGCTACTGCTAAAGATTATAGGGGCGATTCATGGTCTGGTGTTAATAATCAATCGGAATTGTGCGCCCAGACAAGGGCGAGTAGTCTAACAGGTGGAATGCCTGTCTGGTAAGGTCTAACCAACCGCCAGTAGCGAGTCTTGGGTGACTGCCAGTAATGGTAGTTGCTAAGCGTAGACAGCGAGAAAATAGAGAGTGTGATTGAGCCTCGAAATTTGACATTTAGAAGGCTGACGTTCTAATTCCGACGGAAAGCAATACAAATCAATTCGCATTGGTGAGAAATGGTTTGCTTCTACGGGGTCAAAGAGCACTTTATGTTTTACATTGTGATTATTCAGTCAACTGGGGAGAGCCTATTGTTTCTTGCCATTGCAAGTATGGCAAACAACTGCAAAATAGGAGAATGTCAAAAGAACAGTAGGCAGTCGGATAGCTTCATAGTACTGAAAAAGTTGTGTAATGCCAACGGAGGAAAGGGAGCTACATAATAATGGTCTTTCTGAGGACACATCAACCGTACTCAGGGACGGAGGTATTGATGGAAACGAAATTAGAAAGAATAGCAGAAATATCGGCAAATTCGCCGAGACCAGAGTTCACATCGTTGTATCATCTAATCAATAAAGAAATGCTTTTGCAATGTCACAAAGAATTAGACGGAAACAAAGCAGTCGGTGTTGATGAGATTACTAAGAAAGAGTACGAGAGAAATCTGGAGCAAAACATAGATGACTTGGTAGAAAGACTGAAAAGAAAATCATACAAACCACAGCCATCAATTAGGGTATATATCCCTAAAAGCAATGGAAAACTTCGACCATTAGGAATTGCGTGCTATGAGGACAAAATAGTCCAATTAGCATTAAAGAAGATATTGGAAGCTATCTATGAACCGAGATTTCTGAACTGCATGTACGGATTCAGACCAAACCGAGGATGTCATAACGCAATAAAAGAACTGTATAAGAGATTAAACAACACGAAAATCTGCTATATTGTGGATGCTGACATCAAAGGATTCTTCGACCATATGAAGCATGAATGGATTATCAAGTTTCTCAAACTTTATATTAAAGACCCCAATATAATTGGTCTTGTCAAGAAGTATCTTAAAGTGGGAGTGCTGGATAATGGTGAACTTATGGTGAATGAAGAAGGTTCAGCTCAAGGCAATATCATAAGTCCAATCCTAGCAAACATATATATGCACAATGTATTGACACTATGGTATAAGTTTATTATTACCAAAGAATGCAAGGGAGATAACTTTCTAATTGTATATGCAGATGATTTTGTTGCAGGATTTCAATACAAATGGGAAGCTGAAAACTACTATAAGCTTCTAAAAGAACGAATGGAAAAGTTCGGTTTGCAATTAGAGGAAAGTAAAAGCCGTCTATTGCAAAGTGGCGCTTACATTGCGAGGGCGAAGCAAAAGAGCGGTGAGTCTACCAGATTAGAGACATTTGATTTCTTGGGATTCACATTCTACTGTGGACGTTCACGCAAAGGCATGCCGTACATAATGCCAAAGACAAGCTCTAAGAAATTCAGACAGAAAATCCGAGACATTAAAGTATGGCTATATGCGAATAGAGACCAATCGTTGAAGAAACTAATGGGAATGCTTAATCTGAAGTTAGTCGGTCACTATAGATACTATGGCATCAGCTTTAATGGCAGAATGATTTCAAATTACAAACAGCAAGTCAGAGAGCTTCTGTTTAAGGTGCTGAATAGACGAAGTGACAGAAAGAGCTACACAAGAGAAGGATTCATTGAAATGCTGAAATACTATCCATTGGCATTGCCAAAGATATATGTCAGCCTGTTTTGATACTGTAAATATTATTATGAAGAGCCGTATGCGGGAAAGCCGCACGTACGGTTCTGTGAGGGGCTTACATTGTGAGGTGTGAGTCTACTCGACTGTGTGGTGTAAAAATGGTATATAATGATTTGGAAAATATGCTAAATGAAGACAACTGGGATAATGGATTTGAGATTCCAAAAGAAATACTTGCTGACCCTAGGTGTGATTTGGCATTGGCATTAGAAATATTTTATTTAAGTGATGGGTATGCCTATTTAGAAGATTTAGAGAAAACAACTGACTTAAAAGAATGGAACAGTTTTATTACCGCTCTTTATGATGATATATCGAACAATAAATTTCCAAAGACAGGTAAATCATTTAAAATTCCATTATCCAAGGTTCAAAAATACAAGCTTCAGAAAAAAGGTATTTCAAAAATTTTTTTGATTGATTTATAACTTCAAGTTTGATGGAGAAAGCAAAAATCAGTCATGCCCTTTATCATATAGTTTCTGCATATTTTTGGAAGTTTGTCAGGCAACATGGCATTTATAGCATCTTCGTTACCATCTTT
>ENA-OPAC01001146-OPAC01001146.1-human-gut-metagenome-genome-assembly--contig:-NODE-1146-length-13130-cov-3.015449_pt1 | contig 13130 bp, 14 predicted proteins | sample MGYA00241052_ERZ501420 | MGnify/ENA primary metagenome ERZ501420 (study PRJEB25962, sample SAMEA2042513) | human gut metagenome | biome: human gut; feature: human-associated habitat; material: faeces... | reverse complement strand
TTGTGAGTAGATAGATATTTATATCATCAAAAGCATACTCGTTGAAGTAGGAATGAAACATAGAAGTTTGTAACTTTTTATAAGTTTTCAGTAACGGTATGAGGAATGAAAATATGAGTAATACAGCGACGATTTCGCAGGGACAGGAGATTTTAGCACTCCAGGATGAACTGACCGGTGCGCTGATCGGTCTTGCCAGATCCTGTGGTAACAATCCAAAGACAGAAAACACAGATGAGATTATCATCGAAGGTCTTGTGCATACGATTACGAACAGCAACACCGGGGCAGCAGCTTTAAAAGCGATGATCGAAAAAGTAAGAGAAGAAAAAAATACCGTCGCACCGGATTGCGCAGTCTGTGCAGCACCGTGTGGCAATACCTCCGAATATGATGTGAGCAATATCTGGAAACACGAAACAGATGTGCGCGGCGTGGAGACTGCAATCCTTTTCGGAATCCGGGAGATGGCAGCCATTATTTACCCGGCGGTCGTTATGGGGAAAATGGATGCAGAAGTGAACGAATTTTTCTACAAGGCACTCTGCATGATCAGTTATGGAATGAGTAAAGAGGATCTGTTACCGGTTGTGCAGGAACTGGGTGAGATGAACCAGAAGTGCAGAGAGCTTCTGGGACAGGTGTAGCAAGAGAAAAGTCTAAAAAATGAGATTTCTTGACAGAGAACAGGGGATTTGGTATTGTTTAAAAGATGGAAAAATCTGACAGACGAGAAATAAACCGATAGAAAAGAAATGAAATAATAGGAAGCGGGTTGCGTCTGGCAATCCGCTTCTTTTAAAATTGGAAGTTGGACAGTGGCGTAGCGAGTGTAACGTAGTTATGCTTTTAGATTTTAACGAAAAGGAAAAGAGGGCAAAAATGGAACTGAGTATACTTCTGATGGAACAGATTGCAAAATTGTTTATTATGATCTTTATGGGATATGCGGTAGTCAAAATGGGATTGTTGAAAGATGAAGACAGTAAAGTACTGTCAACATTGGTGCTCTATTTGATTGTACCATGTGTGATTCTGAATGCATTTCAGGTAGACTATACGCCGGAAAAAGTAAGTGGACTGGAGCTGGCTTGCATTGCATCGTTATTGCTTCTTTTTATATTACTTCCAATCGTCAACCTGATTGGAAAGGTTCTTCATCTGAATGAAGTGGAAACGATGTCCATTTACTATTCCAATTCTGGAAATCTGATCGTACCACTTGTTGCATTTATGCTTGGAGATAAATGGGTATTTTATGCGTGTGTATTTATGGGACTTCAGACTATCTTTTTCTGGACACACTGTAAAAAAGTACTTAGTCATGAAAAAGGATTTAATCTGAAGAAAATATTCTTTAATATCAATATCATTACGATTATCATTGCGATTACTTTGTTTTTTGCAAAAATACGTCTGCCGGAAATCATTACAGGAACACTTAGTTCAGTCGGAGCAATGATTGGACCGGCAAGTATGTTTGTAATTGGGATGCTGATCGGTGGAATGGATTTAAAGAAAGTATTGACGAATAAGAAAGCATATTTCATTTCGTTTATGCGACTGATCGTGATTCCGCTTATTGCGTTGCTTATCCTGAAGGTAAGTGGTCTTGTGGGATGGAATAAAGAAGGAGAAGAAATCCTTTTGATCGTATTTATGGCGGTAATTTCGCCGGTTGCTTCAACTGTTACACAGATGTGCCAGGTATATGACAATGATTCCAGATATGCCAGTACGATCAGTGTGCTGACTACACTTGGAGCGATTGTGACGATGCCTTTGATGGTACTGGTGTTCCAGATGGTGATGTAAAGGAATTAAGCATAAATATATAGTAGTAGAGATGAGAAAGAATGTTCCTGGGGATGGGGATGTTCTTTTTTTATACCTAAAAATAGTTGGTTTTAGGAAAGAATTATATGGATATAAATAAAAACTAAGGAAAATGTTACATAGATAATTTAAAAGGAAAAGTGATAAAAAAGAATGAAATTGTTAAAAACATACAAAAAATACAGTGTTAAATTGCTAAATATGACAAAAATAAATAATGGTATTTACATTTTAAAAACCAGGTTGTATATTATAGGAAAAGGAACTGGTCATGACGACATGACATCATAACAAAGGAGGAAGAAAAATGAAAAAAAGAGTAGTACAGGCATTGGGATGTATACTTGCAATGACGATGGTAGTAGGAAGTCTGACAGCATGCGGAGGAAAATCTGAGAAAAAAGCAGACAAAAAAGCAGGAAGCGATGTAAAGGTCGCAATTATATGTTCAGCTGCTGGACAGAATGATAATGGATATAATCAATCCGCAGTAGAAGGCGCAAAAAAAGCTGCTGACGAATTTGGTATTGAATATAAGGTTGTTGAGCCGACAACAGGTGTACCACAGGCACTGGAATCATCAGCTGATGATGGATACAATGTAATTTTCAATCTGGAATATGACTTTGAAGCTTTGATCCAGGGAACCGGTGGAGCGCAACCAATTGCAGAAATGTATCCAGATACAACATTTGTATGTGTAAATGATAATCCGAATCAGGATGAAGACGGAAATACAATTCATGATAATGTAATCAGTGTTCTGTTTGACGTACATCAGGCATCTTTCGTAGCAGGTGCACTTACTACATTGGTAAATGAAAATGCAGAAACTTTATTTGGTACAGATGGTTATAATTTCACACCTGCAGATAATGGCGGACGATCCGTAGGATTTATCGGAGGAACTAATTCAAATGGTATCACGGTATTCTCTTATGGATATATCGAAGGTATCAACTATGAAGCTGAAAAGCTGGGTGTAAATTATGATTACTATGCAAAATATGATGCAGGATTTGCTGATTCTGCAACAGGAAGTACAGTAGCAGGAACATATTATAATCAGGGAGCAAATATTGTATTCTCAGTAGCTGGTTCTGTAGGTGATGGTGTTGCATCAAAGGCAAAAGAAGAAGGAAAGCTTGCAATTCAGGTAGATGCTAACAAAGATGATCAGCAGCCAGGATATGTTCTGACAAGTGTTATTAAAAATACAGAAGTACCTGTATATGACATTGTAAAAGAAGCAGTAAATGGAAAGATTGATAAGATGGATCGTGCACAGACATATTCATTAGCATCAGGCGCAGCTTCTATTACAGATCTTTCAGAAATCAGCAAACATATACAGGATAGCGGAAAAGACAAATGGGAAGAAATCAAAACTGAAATCAAAGATGTAGAAGACAAGATTTCAGATGGAACAATTGTAGTAACGGATGCGCAGAGTGGAGAAGAATTCGATGCTTCTAAATGCCCGAATGTTACAGTAAAATAGTTGTTTTGACAGAAAGGAAGCAGCAATATGAACAGCATGATACAGACGGTTGATCTGACCAAAAAGTTTAACGATTTTGTCGCAAATGATCATATTAATCTGGATGTAAAAGAACAGGAGATTAAATGTATTGTAGGTGAAAACGGTGCAGGAAAATCTACAATGATGAATATGCTCTACGGATTGCTGCAGCCAACAAGCGGAAAAATCCTGATCCGGGGGAAAGAAGTTACACTGAACAGCCCGGTTGATGCGATTGCAAACGGGATAGGGATGGTGCACCAGCATTTTAAGCTGGTGCCGTCTCTTACCGTATATGAAAATATACTGTTGGGTGCGGAAATTACACAGAAAAAAGGCGGAATGAAAACTCCGTTTATCGATCAGAAAGAGGAAATTAAAAGAGTTGAGAAACTGATTCAGGAAAATCATCTGGAATTAAATGCAACAGATAAGATTGAAGATATATCTGTCGGTGGACGTCAGAGAGTAGAAATTCTGAAGATGTTATACAGAAATGTAGACATATTGATTCTGGATGAGCCGACAGCCGTACTTACACCACAGGAAGTTGATGAATTGATTGCAACGCTCAAAAATCTAAAAGAGCAAGGAAAAACAATCATTGTTATTACACACAAATTAAGGGAAGTAATGGAACTGGCAGACAGTATTACTGTAATAAAACAGGGAAAAGTTGTTGGAAATGTATTAAAGAAGGACACAAGTGAACGAGAACTGGCACAGATGATGGTCGGAAGGGATGTTGTTCTTACTGTAAATAATGCACGAAAACAACAAGTTGAATCAGAGATTATGTACAAAGCAGAAAATCTTACGACTGTGAATGACTATGGAAAAGAAGTTGTATCAGATATGTCATTTGAAGTGCATAAAGGTGAGATCCTTGGAATAGCCGGTGTTGAAGGAAACGGACAGTCAGAGCTTGTAAAGCTTATGACTGGTTTGATGGAATCGACGAGAGGAACAGTATTTTTTGACGGTAAAGATATTACAAACTGGTGGCCGGAAAAATTAAGAAAAGCAGGAATTGGAATTATTCCTGAGGACAGATATGCACAGGGATTGTGCCGGGAAATGACGGTTTCCGATAACTGTATAGCAGGATATCACGGAGAAAAAGATGTTTGTAAACACGGACTTTTTAATAAGAAAATAATCAATGCCAAAAGAGATAAATATATTAAAGAATTTGATATCCGTCTTGGTGATGTGAATGGCAATATAGGCAATTTGTCAGGAGGAAATGCACAGAAAGTTATCATTGCAAGAGAGCTTTCTGCAAATCCCAAACTTCTGATTGCCTGCCAGCCAACGCGAGGCGTTGATATCGGATCTATTGAATTCATACATAAACAGATTCTGAAATTCAGGGATGCAGGAAATACTGTTATCCTGATTTCAAGTGAGCTGTCAGAAATTATGAGTTTATCTGATCGGGTAATTGTTATGTATAAAGGTAAGATTTCAGGTGAAGTATCACCGAAAGAAGTGTCTATGGCTGCCATGGGACTTTTGATGGCTGGAATTGGAAAGGAGGAACAGGATCATGAAAAAGAAAGATAGTATTATAAAAGGAATCGTCAATTCTGTACTTCCGGTAATTCTTGCATTTGCATTTGGAGCAATTATTATTGCGGCGATCGGGGAAAGTCCGCTGGAAACATACGGGGTACTGATCAGAAAATCACTTTTAACAGAGAAAGGATTTATGAATACATTGCATTATGCATCACCTCTCATTCTGACAGGGCTTGCAATTGCAATTACATTCAAAGCAAATCTGTATAACATGGGTGTGGAAGGCCAGATGCTTTTAGGAGGATTCTTTGCAGGAATCACTGGAGCATATCTTAATATTTCCAATCCATTTATAAGCAAACTGATCTGCTTTTTAGTTGCAATTGTCTGTGGAATGTTATTTGCGCTGATTCCGGCAATTTTAAAAGCGAAATGTAATGTAAATGAGATGGTTGTGACTTTGATGTTAAACTATGCAGTTTCAAAGACTCTGGAATTTTTAACAACTGGTGTATTCAAAGATAAGAGTGCAGGTTATGTGGCTACACCTACGATTAAAGAGAATGTGATGTTCAAAAGATTTGGAGCATCAAGAATGACCATGTTTTTTGTGATTGCAATGATTATTCTGGTAATTATGTATTTTGTTATGAAGAAATCAAAACTGGGATATGAAATTACAGCTATTGGAAAAATCCGGAATTTGCAGAAGCAACAGGTATGAATGTCGGAAAGAAAATCATTATTATGATGTTGATAAGTGGTGCACTTTCCGGTGTGGCTGGAGCAGGATGGATGTTAAGTGATCAGTTTAAATATACACTGACATTTTCTGCAAACCCTGGTCTTGGATGGGATGGTATGCTGATTGCTCTGCTCGGTGGACATTCGCCAATTGGAATTTTGATCGCGGCAATCTTTTATGCTGCATTAAAAACCGGTAGTGACAGCATCAATATGTATACTGCAGTTCCGAAAGAAATCGTTGCAATTATTCAGGGAATGATCATTCTGTTCCTGGCAGTTAAGTTTATTGGTGATAAAACAAGCGTATTTAGTCGTTTTAAAAAGGCGAAAAAGGAGGATGCATAATGGAATTATTAAATAGTATTTTGTATGACACAGTATACCATAGTGCTCCTATTATTCTATGCGTGATCGGTGGAATATTTGCATATAAAGCAAATGTATTGAATATCGCACTGGAAGGAATGATGCTGAATGGAGCATTTATTTCAGTGTTAGTCGAGTATCTGACAGGAAGTGTGGCTCTGGCAGTGATTGCCGCAATCGTAACGACTTTATTGTGGGGACTTGTATTTTCATTTTTAGGAATTACTTGTAATGGTAATGTTATTGTTATCGGTCTTGGAATTAACTTGATTGTTCCAGCGATTGCAAAATTTGTACTGAAAGTTATGGAGCTTGCTAATATCAGTCTTCAAGATGTAGGAGTTGCAGATTTTAAGATCAATATACCGGGCATCAAGAGTATTCCGCTGATTGGTGGAATCGTAAGTGGTCATCCGGTTATTACATATCTGGCATTTATTGGAATTGCGGCAGCAGCTATTCTGATGTACAAAACAAAATTTGGAATCTATGTCAGAGTTGTTGGTGAAAATGAAGATTCAGCGATCAGTCTTGGACTGAAAACACAGAAATACAAATATATTGCTGTTCTGATTGGAGCATTTTGCTGTGCATTAGCCGGAATCAATTTATCAATGGAGAGAATGGCAATGTTTACAAGTGATATGACAGCAGGACGAGGCTTTATTGCAATTGCAGCAATTTATTGTGGACAGGGGAAACCGGTACAGTCTTCACTCTATGCAATCTTATTCGGTGTTGCAAGATCACTTGCAGTCAATTTAAGTGTATATGCAGGACCGGCAGCAGGAATGTTCGATACAATTCCATATATCATTATGGTAGCGGTGCTTGCAGTTGTTTCATTTATGAAATTTAAGGATGTTAAGGTAAGAGGATACAAGTTCGACTAAGGGGGAGGAAAATGGCAAAGACAGCATTGATTATTGTGGACATGGTTCGCGATTTTACGGATCCGGAAGGTCTGGTATTTTATCCTGAGAATCAAAAGATTCTTCCACGGATTAAAAAGGTTCTGGATGAAAGCCGGAAACATGAACTGCTGATTGTTTTTTTACAGCACTGTAACAGAAAAGATAAAGTAGATAAAAAAGCACAGTCCATGAGACCAAATTGTATAGAAGGGACTTTTGGAATTGAAATTGATCCAATGTTGGAAGTTGATGAAAAGAAAGATTATGTCATCCGAAAGAGAAGGTACAGTGGATTCTTCGGCACAGACCTGGATCTGGTATTGCGGGAAAATGAAGTGGAAAATGTAGTCGTTGTTGGAACGAAAACAAACTGCTGCATTCGGGCAACGGTGACAGATGCATTTTATCTGAATTACAACCCATATGTTATCCGGGAATGTGTGGCAACGAATTCAGAAACAGTTAATGAAGTTCATCTGACAGATATTGATAAGTATCTGGGAAAAGTCATCGATATGAATACATTCAGCAAGATGCTAGAAGAGGGACAGTTGTAGGAGGCACGGATAATGAAAGTAGATGTTCTGACAAGCGGCTATGTAAGTATGGATCACATTATAAAAATAGCAACACCTGCCAAAGTGGGATTTACATCACTGGTTACAAATAAATCCAATTCAAAAATTTTTTACGGAGGCTGTTCTGTAAATATTGCCTATGCACTTTGCCGGCTAGGAATGAAGGCAATGCCAGTTTTAAGAGTAGGCGGAGATTATGAAAGTAATGGTTTTAAAAAGTTTCTGGAAGAAGGAAATGTACCACAGGATGGGATTACACAAATAGCAGAGGAAGCAACCAGTGTATGTTATTTGTTACAGGATAATAATAACGATCATATTACCATATTTTATCCTGGAGCAATGGATGGAAGATATGCACAGAAAATGAAAGACAGCTTGTTTGAAACGGCAAAGCTGGGAGTGATAACCGTTGCATCAAGACCAGACAATGAAGAGTTTTTTGCAAAATGTAAAAAGCATCATGTACCGGTAGTTTTTGGAATGAAAGATGATTTTGATGCATTTCCAGAACCATTTTTGAAACAGTTGTTAACAGAAAGCAAAATCATTTTCACAAATGAAGTAGAATGTGAAATTATTGAAAAGCTTTTCGGACTAAATACGATTACAGAGCTGTTTAAAATTGGAAAAGCAGATATTATTGTGACAACTCTGGGAAAAGACGGAAGCATTTGTTATGTGCGGGAAGACGGAAAAATACGGAAAGAAGAGATTGGAATTTGTCAAGTGGAACAGGTAGTAGATGCAACTGGATCGGGAGATGCTTACATGGCAGGATTTGTTTATGGATATTTACATGGATATTCTCCGGCAGACTGCTGTAGGCTTGGAAGTGTATTATCTTACTTTGTTTTACAGGCAGAAGGGTGCTGTACAAATGCGCCAACAGAACAGGAATTATTACAGAAATTTGAAACATTACGCTGAAAGGGGAAATGCAGATGAGTACATTATATATGGGAGCAAGCGAAGAAACGGTTGCGAAATATGTACTTTTTTCGGGAGATCCATGGAGAGTAGAAGTTGTAAAAAAGTATTTGGATAACCCCAAAAAAGTTGCATTCATGAGAGAGTTCAATACATATACAGGAACCTATAAAGGAGTAGAGATTACAGTAACGTCGACGGGAATCGGGGCACCGTCCGCAGCGATTGCGATGGAAGAGATGTATGAGTCTGGAATGCAGGTCGCTGTTAGAATGGGGACAGTAATGTCTATGCAGGATGATATGCTGGGACATTTTATGATTCCGATTGCCGCAATGAGGCGAGAAGGAACCAGTCAGAGTTATGTAGATTTGAGTTATCCTGCAGTCGCAGATGTTGAGCTTGTTAATGTGATGAATGAAACAGTTCAGCAGATGGGAAAACGTTATCTGAATGGATTGAACTGTACGATGGATGGTTTCTACAGTTGCATGCATGATTCCAAGTTTTCTCTGGAATGTGGACGGGATATGTCAAAGACATTTGAAGAGGTTAAGAAACTTGGAGTAACAGGAATTGACATGGAATCCTCCTGTATTTTGACGCTGGGACGTTTGATGGGAGTTAAGACCTGTATTTTAACAGTTGTTACAGTGCTTGAAAATTTGAAGGAAACTTTAAAAGGACAGGATCGGGTGGATGCAGAGGATCTGCTTTGCAGAACAGCATTGGAAGGAATTTATAATTATCATATAAAAAGAGAGGATGGTAAAAATGAGTAAAGAAATACTTACCTTAAATTCACAGACAGTAATCGGAATGGTGCATTGTCTTCCTCTTCCGACGACAGCAGGATTTGATGGAGATTATCAGCGAATTATTGATCGTGCAGTTCAGGATGCAGTTACGCTTGAAAAAGCAGGGGTAGATGCTGTTATTGTAGAAAATATGGGGGATACACCTTTTTCCGCTTTTTTAAATAAAGCACAGGTAGCGGCGCTTACAGCTGCAGCATATGCTGTGAAACAGGCAGTTCAGATTCCAGTAGGACTTGACGCAGCGTTTAATGACTGTGAAGCAGATATTGCGATTGCTGCAATGGTAGGAGCATCCTTTATCAGAGTTCCAGTATTTGTGGATACAGTATTGTTTACAGATGGAATTATTCAGCCATGTGCAAAGAAATGTATGGAATATCGCAAGATGATGGGACAGGAAAATGTTAAAATTCTTGCCGATGTGCAGGTAAAACATGCGCATATGTTAAGAGAACATATTACGATTGAGCAGTCAGCAAAAGATGCTGCATCAAACGGAGCAGACGGAATTATTGTTACAGGTACACAGGTTGGAGAAGAGACACCACTGGATCTGATTAAGAGAGTGAAAAATGTTGTAAATCTTCCGGTGTTTGCAGGAAGTGGTGTAAATGCAGAAAATATTCATGATCAGCTTCAGACAGCAGATGGTGCGATTATCGGTTCTAGCTTGAAAGAGGGAGGAATTTTAACAAATCCAATCTCTTATGAACTGGTTAAGAAAGTATTAGACGGATTGAAATAGAGAAAGGCAGGAAGATAAAAATGATGCGACCAATGAAACTTGCAGGATCAGAATTGATGTTTGGAGAAGGAAGTCTTGCATATATTAAGACAATTAAAGCAAAAAAAGTCAGTATTGTTATTGGCGGACATAGCATGGAAAAGAGTGGAATGCTGGCAAAGGTAGAAGGATATTTTAAAGAAACCGGTGCTGAAACAATGGTTATCAGAGGCGTAGAACCAGATCCGTCTTTTGAAACTGTACTCAGAGGAAGAAATGAAATGCTGGAATTTGAACCAGATCTGATTGTCGGACTTGGCGGTGGATCAGCAATGGATGCTGCAAAAGCAATGTGGATCTTTTATGAACATCCGGAACTGACTCAGATGGAAGATATTCTTCCGCCGAATGAATTTCCGAAATTACGAGGTAAAGCAAGAATGTGTTGTATTCCTTCAACAAGTGGAACAGCAAGTGAAGTTTCACGTTCTATCGTAATTTCAGATAATGAAAAAGGATTAAAGCATGGTGTTGGAAATATGGAAATGATGCCGGATATCGCAATCTGTGATCCGGAAGTAACAATGTCTATGCCGGCTAAGATTACCGCAGAGACAGGAATGGATGCGCTTACCCATGCACTGGAAGCACTTGCTTCAAACCGTGCAAATTATCTGTCAGATATTCTTGCAAGCCAGGCAGCCCAGGATATTATGGAAACTTTACCGACTGCATATGAGAATGGCAATGATATAAAAGCAAGAGAGACTATGGTACAGGCATCTATGGTAGCTGGAATTGCATTTACCAATGTATCGCTTGGAATTGTACATTCTATGGCGCATACAATCGGTGGTATTTTCCATGTATCACATGGTCTGGCAGACGCCATTATTTTGCCGTACATCATCAGATATAATGAGCAGAATGAAACTGCGAAAGAAGTTTATGCAAAATTTGCAAAGAGAATCGGAGCAGAAAATCTTCATGAAGCAGTAGAAGCGTTAAATGAAAAGTTAAATATTCCAAAATGCTTTAAAGAGATCATTCCGGATGAAGAAAAATATATGGCAAAACTGGATGAGATGGCTCCGCTTGCAAAAGCTGATGGATGCACAAAAACAAATCCGGTTATTCCGGAAATTGACGAATTTAAAGAATTATTTATCAAGGTGTACAGAGGAGAATAAAAATGGAGATTATTTGTTATTTATCAAATGGATATCCTACAATTGAAGCAAGTTATAATATGGCAGTAGAATATGCAGATGCAGGATGCAGAATGATGGAAGTGGATTTTCCATCCAGAAATCCATACCTGGAGAGTGATTATATTGCAGGAAGAATGAAAAAAGCACTGGAGGCTTGCGATGATTATGAAAAATATATGGATTCAATTGTTGCCATTCAGAAGAGACTTCCAGATGTGAAGATTCTGGTTCTGGCATATGAAAATACAGTTGAAGAGATTGGTGTAGACAGATTTATTGAGTTCTGCCTGACAAATAATTTAAAAGATATTTTGCTTGTTGGCTTAAAAGATGATATTATTAAAAATAAGATAATTGCAGCGGGGCTTCAGGTATCTTGTTATGTACAGTTCCATTTACCGAAAGAAGAAGTGGAAATGGCAAAACAATCAAATGGATTTGTATATTTACAGGCGAAGCCGTATGATACACAGCAAAAAAATGAGGAATATCCTACATTAAAAGATTGTGTAGAGTATTTAAGAAGCTGTGGAATTGAAAGACCTATTTATTGTGGGGTAGGCGTTCATGCACCAGAAGATGTAAGACTAGTAAGAGAGGCAGGCGGGGATGCAGCGTTCGTTGGCAGTACAATTCTAAAACTTCATGAAAATATTCCTGCAATGAAAGAAAAGATCAGGGAATTTAAAGCTATGTGTTAACACTTGGAATATTCTGTGATCAAAAAAGGTGAGATGGGGTGAAGGAGATGTTCGACGAAAAGTTACCTAAATATTATCTTGTGAAGAAGGCAATCGTAGAGAATATTGATAATGAAGTTTACGATTCAAAGGAGCCGATTCCGAGCGAAAGAGAATTGATGGAGACTTATCAGGTCAGCAGAATTACGATCCGGAAAGCGATTGATGAATTGGTCACAGAAGGATATTTGTACAAAGTCCAGGGAAAAGGAACCTATGTAAAGACGGATGAAGGAAGTAACAATCTTTTTTCAATTACGAGTTGTACGGAAGATGTATTAAAGCTGGGACTGACACCAAGTAAAAAAGTTGTTGTTTCAGAGCTGGTTGATGCGAATGTAAAGAGAGCAAAAGCACTTGAGATTACAACCAGTGATAATGTTTATATGATAGGAAGAATCTTATATGCAGATAAAGAGCCGCTAAACTATACGCTGACTTTTCTGCCGGAAAAGATTTTTCCGAGTTTATCAAAGTATGATTTGAAAAAGGAATCCCTTTATCAGATCATAACAGAAGTTTATGGTGTTAAGATAACAAAGGCAAGAAGAACGATTGAGGCGATCGGGGCACAGGATGAAATTGCCGAGTATTTGGACATCGAGGAAGGAACACCGATTATTCTGTTTCGTTGTATTACATATGGCATTGTGAATGGAAGAGAAATTCCGATCGAGAATTTTAAATGCTATTATCGAACAGATAAATTTAAATTCTATATTGATCAGGTGAGATAAAAAATCAGGGAAATAGTAAAATTGAGCACATCGAGCTCTTCGAAAAGTCGTCAGCAGAAATGTTGGCGACTTTTCAATTTTTGGAAAAATGTTACAAATCTAATACAAAAAACAAAGAAAAAAGTGGCAAACAGGTGTGAATATAGATGGAAAAATGTTACAATACTAATAATGGAGGTGCAAAAGCATGCTGGAAAGAAAGATATACAGAAAATTAGATGAGTGGAAGCGGACATCAGATAAAAAAGCACTGTGCATTATTGGAGCCAGACAGATAGGGAAAACTACCATTATAAGAGAATTTGCAAAGAAAAATTATGAGCATTATGTTGAAGTTAATTTTATCTTAGATAAAGAGGCGGGGAAAATATTTGATGGTAATTTGGATGCAGATACAATCATTACGAATCTGACTGCGTTTAAAATGCAGGAATTTGTACCTGGAAAAACTTTGATTTTTTTAGATGAGATTCAGGAATGTCCAAA
>ENA-OPAC01001143-OPAC01001143.1-human-gut-metagenome-genome-assembly--contig:-NODE-1143-length-13217-cov-1.735602_pt1 | contig 13217 bp, 18 predicted proteins | sample MGYA00241052_ERZ501420 | MGnify/ENA primary metagenome ERZ501420 (study PRJEB25962, sample SAMEA2042513) | human gut metagenome | biome: human gut; feature: human-associated habitat; material: faeces... | reverse complement strand
TTTAAAGTATATGTAAAATAAATACAAAATATAATGTTTTATATTTTAGATAATAAAATATTTAAAAAATAAGAAAAATGAAATATTTAATTAATTTAATTGCGATAATTAAAAATAAAGACTTATTTACAAAATTAAACATTTAAGTTAAACTTACATAAGTGAAAAGTAAAATTAAAGGAGGAAAATTAAAGTGAAAAAGAAATTTATAGCAATTACATTTTTATTGTTGATAACTTTTGGAATGATAGGTTGTGGAAAAAATCAAGTTTTAAAAAAGGAAAATGTAAATGAAACAAATCAAGAACAAGCAACAGAAAATAAAGAAACTGCTGAAGAGCAGCAAGAGAATACTAACAATGATACAGAAGAACAAAGTCAATCTCAAATTGATTATATAAACATAGCACCAGAAGAAGTAAAAATACCAATTCTTATGTATCATTCTATAAGTGATGAAGATCCAAGTAATAATTTATTAGTACCTCCAGCAATGTTTGAGGAACAAATGGCATGGCTTGAAGCAAATAATTTTACAGCTATGAATATGGATGAAGCATTAGAAGCAATGAGAACTGGAAAGGTACCTAAAAGGCCTGTTGTAATAACATTTGATGATGGATATGCAAATAATTATACTAGTGCTTTTCCATCTTTAAAAAATCATAAATTAAAGGCTACATTCTTTGTAATTACCGATGGAGTAGATAATGGTTATTATATGTCATCTGATAATTTAAAAGAAATGCAAGACGCAGGGATGTCAATTGAAAATCATACTGCTAATCATTTAGAATTAAATAACTTATCTAAAACAGATGCTTATGAATCCATAAAAAGAGCTCAAGATTACTTAAGAAATGTTATAGGTTCTGATGGAAATTATCTTTGTTATCCTGTTGGAAAATATAATGATGAAACTATTCAAATAGAAGAAGAATTAGGAATAAAAGCAGCAGTTACAACACAAGGTGGTTTTGCATCAATAAATGATGGACTACATACATTAAAAAGAGTTAGAATATCACCAATGAGTATTGAAGGTTTTGCATCAATATTTTCAGAGTACATTAATTAGATATAAGTAATGCTATAATGAACGATAAATTTATTACAGTGGAGGAAAAATAGTAATGGCAAAAATAACAAGTAAAAATAATAGTTTATTAAGGGATTCAAGAAATAAGGTATCTCCTAAGGTGTATAATCTTTTAATGGAACTAGTTAATGATGATAGAGAAGAACTAGCAGAAATTGTTTTAAAAATAGATTATTTAATAGAATATGCTAATAGTGCAGTTAAAGCAAAGGATTATAATACTGCTTTAGAAACTGTTAAAAGAGCAGAAGAAAGAGTGAAATTAATTAAAAGAGAGAATTATGATGTTAGTCATTTAGAATATCTTATTGAAGGTGTTAAATTAAAGATTAAAAAATAAAAAATCCCCCTATAGATGTATAATTACAATGTCTATAGGGGGTATGTATTAGCTTAAAATTAAGCTATATTAATTATTTTTAGATTTTCTATTTCTATTTCTGCTTTTCTTTTTGTTATTAGTAGAAACTTCAACATTAACTCTTCTCTTATTAATTTTTCCACCAGTACATTTTTCAAGTACTTGTCTATGAATAGAGTTATCAACATTAACAAATGCAAAGTTCTCCATTATATCAATATCTCTTATTTGAGATGCTCCTACTTTTGCATTATTCTTAATGTAGCTAATTAATGTTTTAATAGTTAAGCCATCTCTTCTACCAGCTGAGAAGAATAATCTAACATCATCTCCCTTAACCTTAGCAGGTGATTCTAATTTGTCAGAAGAATAATCAAAAGATAATTGATTTTTAAATTGGCTTTGAAGTAAAGAAGCTATAACCTTAACAGAATCATGAGTTTGTGTTAATTCTGTTGCTATATCTACAAATTTAGAATAATCTTCAGCTTCAATTATTGAAGAAACTTCTTCTGTCATTATTTTAAATTTAGCATTATAAATTTCTTGAACTGTAGGTACTTGCTTTCTTTCAATATTACTCTTAGTAACATTTTTAATTTGCTTAAGGAATCCAAATTCTTTAGGAGTTATTATGCTGTAAGCAGTTCCTTCACGTCCAGCTCTACCAGTTCTACCAATTCTATGAACATATGATTCAATATCTTGAGGTAATTCATAGTTAAATACGTGAGTAACACCATCAACGTCAATTCCTCTAGCAGCAACGTCTGTAGCAACTAAGAATTTTAAGGAACCATTTTTAAACTTATTTAAAGTTTTTATTCTTTGAATTTGAGACATGTCTCCATGCATTCCTTCAACCATATAACCTTTAGCTTGCATTGAAGCAACTAATTCATCAACGCCCTTTTTAGTTCTGCAGAAGATAATACCAGCAGATGGATTATCAAGATCTATTAATCTGCAAAGAGCTTCTAATCTTTGAGAACCATTAACTTCAAAATAATTTTGAGTAATTGTAGAACCAGTTAATTCTTTTCTTGCAATAGCAACATGTTTAGCATCTTCTTTTAAATATTTTTTAGATAATTTCTTTATTTGTGGTGGCATTGTTGCTGAGAATAGCATAGTTTGTCTTTCTTCAGGAATGCTCTTCATTATTTCTTCCATATCATCAATGAATCCCATGTTTAACATTTCATCAGCTTCATCTAAAACTAAAAATTCTACACAAGATAAAGGTAAATTGCCTCTTCTAATATGGTCTAAGACTCTACCTGGAGTTCCTACTACAATGTTAGCTTTTTTTAAATCTCTTGCTTGAATGTGAATTGGTGCACCACCATATACAGCAACGATATTTAATTTTTCGTACTTAGTTAATTTTACTAATTCATCATGTACTTGTATAGCTAATTCTCTTGTTGGAGCAAGAATTATTGACCCAATTGCATTTTTTACAGTTAAGTTATTGATTAAAGGTAAACCAAATGCAGCAGTTTTACCAGTACCAGTTTGTGCTTGACCGATTATATCAATACCTTCAAGTGCAACTGGAATTGCTTCAGCTTGAATTGGAGATGGTGCAATAAAACCTAAGTCGTCAATGGCTTTTACTAAAGTCTCCTTTAAGCCTAAATCAGTAAATTTTAAATTCGTCATATAATATCCTCTTTTTCATATATTTTTATTTATTTCAAATTATTTAAATAATTATCTCTCATCAATCGACTTTATTAAGTATATAGCAAAAATATAATTAATGCACTAAGTATTTATTGTAAAATTAGAAATACTAGTTTATTTTTAAGATAAGTAGCATTGAAAATGTTTTCTAAGGGGAAAATGAAAAATTCCAAAAAAATATAATTGACAATTTGATAAAAATAGTTCAAAATATGCAATGGAAATAGTCATTACTTAAATTTTAAATATTGTGTTATTGTGTCATGGAGTATGTGGGAAGTTTATCTACCTATGTACTCTATTTTTTTGTATAAAAAAAGATGAGCAAGCGCTCATCTTAAATATTAAGAGAGTTTAGATGAAATAATATCTTGAACCTTCTTATGTAATTCTTCTTGTTCTTCTTTATTTAAAGATGCTGTTTCAATAGCAGGATGTATATAAAGATTTACTATTGCAGGTTTAATCCATGGACCATTTCCATGTTCCATAATTTTATATGATCCATCTATAGTAACAGGAACTATTGGAGATTTAGATTTAGTAGCTAATTTGAAGCTTCCTGCTTTAAATTCTTTTATAGGACCACCCTTACTTCTAGTTCCTTCAGGAAATATTACTAAGGAATGGTTGTCCTTTAATAATTTAATACCTTTAATAATTGATTCACTAGATTTTCTTAAGTTACTTCTATCCATAAATACACAATGCATAAAAGTCATCCAAGTTTTTACTACAGGAATTTTTTCAACTTCAATTTTTGAAATAAATCCTATAACTCTAGGCATTTGGGTCATATATATAGGGATATCGAAATTTCCTTGATGGTTACCTACAAATAATACAGTTTTATCTTTAGGAATATTTTCAATGCCATGAACATTAATTTTAACACCAGCTAATTTTAATAAGGATTTAGCCCAGATATTAGTGCATTTATATATTAATGCTTCACTTTCCTCTATCTTATTTTTCTTTATTAAGTATTTTACTCTAAGTGAAAATGGTAAACTTATTAATAAGCTTAAAACAAACCATATGAACCATATTATAGTTCTAATCATAACTTTGTCACTCCTCAAATTTTAAATATTAATTAAAGTATACTATAAAGTATAGCGTTATAGTAGGATTTGTAAGGTAAAAAATAAACTAAATACTAATATATGAATATATTAATTTTAAAATGAATTTTTATATGGAGAAAATAACAATGTATAAATTTAATCCTAATAAATTAAAAGTAATATATAGGCAAGAAATAAATAAAAAATTATTAGAAACTCCAAGAAAATATACTTTAACCCATAGTGATAAAACTGCAAATTTATTTTTAACAATAGGAAAAACGTATGATTATAAAAGTATTAATTATAATATGAGAGATGAAGTTTTTGCATCTTGGGAAAAAGATGATAAATATTATTTAAAAGTTAAGCTAGAAGTTGATAATGGAGAATCACTTGTTAAGGTAATATTGAGAAATAAAATTTTTAGGGAGGAGTTACCCTTAGCACTTAAAGCGATTGTATATGGTGATAGACTTATGATTGAAAATAATAAATTTTTATATTATTCACATGTTATAGTATATTTTAAATCTAAAATTGAAAAATATAATAGTATAGAAGAGTGGGGAGTATTAGGTGATTATAAGTATAATGGTTAATATGTAGAAAAAATTGACATATAATTATAGTTGTAATAAAATATATTTATAGGGTTTGCTCTCATAGTTTAATGGATAGAATAGTCCCCTCCTAAGGGATAGATACAGGTTCGATTCCTGTTGGGAGTACCACATATAACAAATAAACGGCTTAAACACTAATGTTTAGCCGTTTTTGTTTTATAAAATACCGACATTTAACCGACATTTTTGTATAAAAAAATTAAATATCATCAAACATGATATCTAGTAAGTCGGCTGTTTTCTTTTCCATCTCGGGTATAACATGACTATAAGTATCCCATGTAATTTGGGTTGAAGTATGCCCAAGTCTTTTTGAAATAACTTTAATATTTTCACCTTTAAGTAACAATATAGTTGCATGAGTATGCCTTAATCCATGAATAGAGATTTTAGGAAGAGCTTTAGTATAATCTTCTAATGATTTATTAAACCTCTCTAGCTTCTTTGTAAAGTCCATAGATACGTTTCGAGGGTTACACATCTTATTATCCCTACTTAGTACAACAAAGCCCTTAGAATTGCTTTCAGATTGATTTAATTTATGATTAGTTAATACATTTACTAAGCTATTAGGTATAGAAATACTTCTAAAAGCTGAATTAGTCTTTAATATGCTAGTATGTATTAATTTATGATTTGTTTTATCTTGTATAACTTGCTCTCTAATATTTATAAATCCATTTTCTAGGTCTATATTATCCCATCTAAGACCACATAACTCACCAACACGTAAACCAGTAAGGCTTATTATTAATATAGGCATATAAAGCCAAGAATCCTTTATATATAACAGGAATGATTTTAATTGTTCTTCATTCCATACAATAACCTTTTCTTTTTCTTGTGATATTTTCTCAATATCAGTGGGAATATAATTAACTAGATTTAATTTTTTAGCATATTTATAACAACCAGTAAGAACCTCAATAATCTTTTTGGTGCTATTAGGCTTTAATCCACCATTTATAAGTTCATTATAAAATTGTTGCACTGTAGCAGTATTAAGGCGACCTATTTCAATATCTCCAAGATAAGGAATTATATAATTATCTATCCTAGATCTATAAGAAGTTTTAGTATTTATACTTAATGTTTTAGATTTGTATTCATTGTACCAAGCATTAATAAAATCTTTTAATAACACTTTATTATCAATAACATTTAGTCCGTTAGCAATATCAACACAAAATGAACTTGCATATGCTACGGCTTCTTTTTTAGTTTTAAATCCACTTTTAAATTTTCTCATTCTTTTTCCAGTAGAGGGATTACGACCGAGGTCGATAGTTACTTCCCATTTACCATTAGATAATTTCCTAAAACTAGCCATTCTGAGAGCTCCTTTCTATTCAATAGTATTTATCTTTTTAAAATAAAAACGCTTATATAATCTAATATTAATCTTTAGAGCTAACTACAAAATTGTGGTTAGTTATTTTTATTAATAGCTTACCCTGTGATATATCGGGTGCGCTTTAAAGTGGGAAATTCCCACTTTTGATGTAGTTACCTTTGGATTATATATAGCATCCACATAACTAAGTCAATATTATTGACTTGGTTATTCTATCCTTAAGTGCAACTTATATGTTATCTGGGGGCGTTTGCTACCCCATTAAAATTTAAGGTGTTTAAATCAACTGAGTGTGTAGTTATTATAAAAGAGAATATAGGAACTACAATTTCATTTTTCGTACTTGAGAGAAAGGACAGTGGAATATTTTTTTTTTAAAGCTATTCATTTTCTAAATCAGTTTGTTCAAATAAAGTTCCATTAAATTCAGATACCTTACGTTTTTGGTAATCTAATTTTTTAATCGAATCTATCAGTTTAAGAAATTGTTTTATCGTGTTATTATCTTTTATAATTTCAGTGCCTTGTATTGGGTCAAGATTATTTTGTTTAACATATGAATCTTTAACATATTCCAAAAAGAGTCTTAGATATTTAGATAATATAATTATATCCTCGGTAGAGGAAAATTTTATAGTGCCATAAAGTGAATCAAGTATAAAACCTATATTCTCGTTTATAGTTTTATTATCTAAGTCTTCAACAGAGTCTAAAATTTCATCTAGTGCATATCTATCTGGGAAAATATAATCACTGTATTTTTTATCACTATTACCCGATAGATAATCAACGCTAACTTCTAGAGTTGCTGCGAGTTCTGAAATTATTTCGAATTTTGGTAAGCGTATACCATTTTCATAATGTGATATAGCCTGTTCAGAAAGACCTGTTAACTTACCTAGCTGTTTTAATGTTAAATTACTTTCCTTTCTTAATTCTTTTAATCTTGAAGAAAATAATTCTTTATTTTTTATACTATTTCTTATTGCCATTAAATCACCTCATAGATAGTTTATCTTATTTTTGAAAAAAAATATATACAACTGTATAAAAAAATATTGACTACTATACAGTTGTATAGTATAGTATCACTATACAGTTGTATAGTTAAGAGGAGGAAATAAATGAATGTAAAAATAGAAAGAATAAAAAAGGGAATGACACAACTAGAGTTGTCTAAAAAAACTGGAATAGGAAGAATAACTATATCTAAGATAGAAAAAGGTCAGTTTGAAAATGTTAAATTATCACTATTAATTAAAATAGCAGACGCTCTTGATACAAATGTTACAGAGTTGTTTTTAGGTGATAATAAATAATTTCAAATGTTGGTTAAACCGACATCTAAAATTATCATAAACTATTTTGATATTCTAATTTTGGATATTCAAAAATGTATTATATGAACTATTAAAATTTTCTGCCACAAGTGGCAAAAGTGAATATATTCACTATCAAAACATATCTAAAAAATTCGGCAAAGTTGTCGAAAAGAAAATCATATATAAAAGACACTACAGAGTAAGACATAAGTAAAGTGCAATACTTTATAAGAAATGTACAAGCTCCACTATAAAATCACACTACAGTGGTTCTAAGTAGATGTATTGGAAAGGATAAATAATTAAATTATGGAGGGAGATAAAATGACAAGTAATAGAAATTGGCTTACAACTGATGAAACAGCAGACTATTTAGGAGTCACACCAGCATATGTAAGAGAATTGCTTAATAGAGGGCAGTATGATAGCACTATAAAGCTTAAAGGTACTAAATGTGGTAAAGAATGGCGAATAGATAGAAAGAGTGTTAATGACTATCTAGGAATAGAAATTGATGAAAATAATTATAAGAAAGATTTATATATTAAAGAGCTTGAAGGAAAGGTTAAGTTGTATGAAACCAAATTACAAGCATTTGAAGTTTTAGCAGTAACATTACAAGGATTAGTAGGGAATAGCAAGGAAGGGAATTAAAAGCATGAATATTAAGATATTAAGTTTATATATAGCAAATTGTAAGAGCATGGGTAAAGAGCCGATATGGGAAAATTTAAGGCTATTTAATAAAGTGTTTAAGTAGGTGAGAGCTTGAATGAAAGCAAGAGATGGAAAGAGTTTAATTTAATTATTGATACATTAGATTTAGATGTTAAGGAAAAAGGATTGTTACTAATAATATTTAGATATGTAAATCATAAAACAGGATATGCAAACCCAAGTAGAGCATTACTAAAAAAATTATATGGAACAAATAAAAATGATGTTATAGATAAAGTTATAAATTCATTAATTAGCAAAGGGTATCTATATAGAGAGAGTGGGAAAGGAGTGAGAAGTAAATATTTTGTAAAACTAGGTACTGAAATAGAACCTAGCGCCGATATAGAACCTAGTTCTAAAACAGAACCACCACTAGGTACTGAAATAGAACCACCACTAGGTACTGAAATAGAACCACAAAAAGAAAATAAAAAGAAAATAAAAGAAAATATATATAATAGTATTTTTGACTTTTGGATTAGTAAAAATATAAAAAAGCATAGAAGTCTAACAAATGAAATGAAAAAGTCTATAGATAAATCAATAAAGGATTATTCTGAAAGTGAAATATTAGAAGCTATTAATAATTATAGCGTTATGTATAATGATTCAGCATATCAGTGGTGTAGTCATCAATGGGGGTTAAATGAATTTTTAGTTAGAAAGGATAAAGACGGAATAAGACAAATAGGTATGTTTTTAAATGATGGTAGTAAGTATTTGAATTATTTATCGTGGAAATCAAAGAATAATCCCCAACAAACTGGGGAAAAAGACATAGGGGATTTAATGGAGCAGTTAATGGCAAATAGGGAGGAATAATGGATAGAGATAAATTATATAGTATGGAAGTTGAAGAGCAAATATTGGGTATATCAATATGTGAAACTAAATGCTTTATTCAAGTGATGGAATTAAAGGTAAAAGAGAGTGACTTTTATTTTGATAGAAATAAGATACTTTTTAATGCAATAAAAACAGTATTTAGAGAAAAGCAAACAACAGATTTTGTAATATTAGCAGAATATTTAAAGAAAAATAATACTTTAGATAAGGTTGGTGGTATTACTAAAATTAGTGATTTGATGGGTGGAGTAATAACAACCAGTAATATAAAAGCTTATGTTGAAGCATTAAAAGAATATAGTCAAAAAAGATATTTAATTAATATATCTAAGAGTATTCAATTAAATATAGATAAAAGTCCCGAAGAGATTCAACAAGTTGTTAATACATTAATAGTTGATATGACAACGGAATCATCAACAGAAACTGTAGAAGGTCAAGAGGAAGAATATTTAAATGTACTAGATAAAAGAATGAAAGGAGAAATAAATCCATTAAGAACAGGGTTAAGGGATTTAGATAATAACATAACTGGTTTTAGTGGTGGTGATCTTGTAACAATATTTGCTTTTAGTGGAGTAGGTAAAACTACATTAGCGACTCAAATAGCATTAAATGTTATACGACAAAAAAAGAGAGTATTATTTTTTAGTCTTGAAATGCCGAAAGAACAGATAAGGGATAGAATAATATCAAATTTAACTAATATACCGTTTAGAAATATAAAATATGGCAGATTACAAGATGAAGAGTTAAATAAAGTAATAATGGCAAATGGTTATTTATCTAGAGATAAAGGATTGTTGGTAAGTGAAGAAGATGAGCTGGTAGATATAACAAGTAAAATACAATATGAAGTTCTGAAAAATAATATTGATATTGTTTTTATAGACTACATAAACTTAGTTAATATTACAGGTAATAACAAAGAAGAACATCAAAGGATAACTGAATGTACAAGATTATTTAAAAAACTTGCTAAAAGTATTAAAAAGCCAATAGTTATATTAGCACAAGGAAAGCAAGAATCAGCCCATAAAATGCAAAATAAAAATATAGCTTTATGGGATAAGGTAGCAGTTAATGACATAGCTGGTGGAGCTTCTATATATAGAGATAGTGACATAGTTTTAGGTATGTATAGAAATGTAGAATTAGATAATAAGTTAGTAAGAGATTATTTAGTAAAAGAGAATGAAAAAAATATAGACTATAATTCTCCTTTAGCTGATAAAAACCCCGAATGTGTAAATATATTAATTAAGAAGAGTAGAGCAAGTAAAAAGGATATATTAAATTTTAGATGGAAAGCTGAAAGTTATAGAATAAACAATTGGTAATAGTAGGAGAAGGGAATGGAGAAAAATAATAATTATGTATTAGAAAATAAAGTTTTGGATATAGGTAAAAAGTATAAAAATGTGGACAAGCCTATAAAAATAGAAGTTGGAAAATTAATGTTAGGGAAAATAAGAAAATTTAAAAAGAAAAAAAGCTTATAGATACTATCAATATCTATAAGCAAGGAGCTATCCATAGGATAACCTAAAGTATCGCAACTTAAGTTTATCCTATAAGCTCCTAAATAATCAAGAGTAAAATAAAGGAGATATAAGATAATGACTAATTTAGAAATACTAAAAAATGAGTATTTGCAATTATGCGATGAATTTGATAGAGCAAGTGAGTATATGCACAGTATAGGTAGAAAAATTAGAGAAAAGAGAAAAGAGATAGAAGAATTAGAATCAAGAAAGTATTTTAAATATAATGGAGAAACATACAAGGTTTTATATGAAAAGTTAGATAAACCGTATAGAAGTCTTCTATTAAGAGATAGAAGAGATGGAACTTTAGTAATAAAAATTGATAATAGGCTAAATTCAAAAGAAAAGCAAGAGGAATTACATATAATTTTAAAAAGAAAGAAAGGTCTTGCATATTTTTAGGGGAAAATAATGATGAAAATACAAATTAGATATGAGAATGAAATAGAAAAGGTTAAAATATTAGAAGTTTTATCTAAAGGAATTAAGATAAATAAAATTAGTAAACCAAGTAAGACAGGTAGATATTATAGGGTTTATGTAGATATAGAGTAGTTACTATATTTAATATCGAAGTAACTACAGGAGGCGAAATTTATGTCAGAGAATGAGAAAAAAGTTTTGTGAGTTATTGAGTGAAATTATTTTAAAAAGGTGATTCTATGATTAGGAAAAAGGAATTTAAAATATTATTAGATAAATTGCTACAGAAGGAATTAGAGGAATTAAGAAAAAGATTTAGACCATATAAGAGAAAGCTATTTTTAAGAAATAAAGTTACCATTGATTTAGATTTAAAGTATAAGAGTAAAAATACTCTTGGATATTATGAGAATACAAGAGCAAATGAAAAGCAATGGAAATATGAACATAAGATATTTTTAACCAAGCTATCAAGAAAACGCTACGAAACGTATTGTAATGTGTTTAGTGAAAATAAAAAGGGAATTAAATATTTAAGAGAAATAATAAGACATGAATTAATCCATGCTTTTGTATATGAAGAATTTGACGAATGGGAAATGATAGAAGGGTGTAATAGAGATTATTCTCCTATATTTTTAGCATGCCTTCATTGGAGTGGTTTGGATTCACCATATCCATATACAAATAAATTTAAAGAAAGTGATTTATATAAAAATATAGAAAAGTGTAAAAATTACGATATGGTGTATATGTATTTAGTTCATTATATTGGTGATATAGAAAGAAGTGTAAGAAAAATAAATGAAAAGTTAAATAGTGATTCTAATAATTATAAAAATTTAAAGATATCATTTAATTATTATGAAGCAGGAATTATTAAAAAAACTTATTCGAGTTGTACTGTAAGAAGAAAAAAGGATAATGGAATGTGTATAGGGAAAGCTGTTGAAATGGACTTAGGAATAGGATTTCTAGTTACCCCAAATGATATAGAATTAAATTATGAAAGAAAGTTTAATAATAATTCAATGGCAACAATTCATTTAGAAACAGCATATTATTTAATAAATAATGAATTAAAACAAAAGACAATAATAAGAGAAAGTTAGTATTGGAGAATGGAATTAAATTTATATATTAAAATACTAGCTTAAAATATAGTTTTATGATAAAATAAGTATAAAGATAAATATAAAAATAAGAAGTAAATATTAGATAGTACCCCACTTGATTAAGTGGAAAGCATATAAAGGCTACGGGAAATAGATTAACTTAAGGGAAAGTGAAGATATTCACTTACTAACGAGTTTATATATTCCTGTAGTCTTTTTTTTATTTTTAAGAAAGGAGCTATAGCAATGAATGATGAAGCAAGAAAATTAAGAAATGCTTATGCTAGAGAGTGGCGTTCTAAGAATAAAGATAAAGTAAAAGCCCACCAAGAGAAGTATTGGAAAAATAAAGCTAAAAAATTAAAAGAAGAAGGAGAGAAAAGTAATGGCTAAAAAATTAAGTGATGTAAAAGTTGAGCTTGATCCAGAGCTTAAAGAAATAATTAATTCATATTTTCATAATGAAACTTTAGAAGAAAGAGAAGAAAAAGTTGTAAATAAAATAATAGATGTGTTAGAAGATGGAGAGATACCAATATACAGAGTGCCAGCAATAATGGAGAATGTAGAAAAAAGAATATATTCAGCAGTAGTAAAATTAGCAAGTATTAGACAGTAAAATTTTAAATAATTAAATAGAGAGGTATTAAAATGAGTAAAAAAAGTGAATTATTAAATATTATTGAAGGATATAAAAGACAACAGGAATTATTTAAGAGTAAAGTAAACCAAATAGAAAGTAAACCATATTTAACTCAAGAAGGCAAGGAAATTGAAATAGAGAAAATAGCAATACCATTTAAAGAAGTTGCACAAAATTATCAAAATAGAGCTTTAGAAACATTAAATAGAGGGATTGAAGCTTTAGAGAAAAAATGGAGAGATAATTCAGTTGGAAGATTATTAGATTCAAATTATCAAATAGGATTAACAAATGCAATGAAAATGATTGAAGCAGGAGCGATTACAAATCAAGAAGATTTCCAAAATATTATAAATGTATATAAAGATGATTACGCACCGGAAGTTCTTGAAACATTTATAAATA
>ENA-OPAC01001137-OPAC01001137.1-human-gut-metagenome-genome-assembly--contig:-NODE-1137-length-13257-cov-2.797682_pt1 | contig 13257 bp, 7 predicted proteins | sample MGYA00241052_ERZ501420 | MGnify/ENA primary metagenome ERZ501420 (study PRJEB25962, sample SAMEA2042513) | human gut metagenome | biome: human gut; feature: human-associated habitat; material: faeces... | reverse complement strand
ATCTGGAATGAATTTTGGCTACGTTACTGTGAACGGAGTGAACAGTAACGAGATTTTTCATAGAGTCAGGTGGATATCCTCAATTGAAGCAGGGCTTACTTAATTGGGTTAATTTACAGTATTCTCTGAAATTATTACGAGTATACTCAAAAAACAGCAGAACAGATACAAATTATCCATCCTGCTGACGTTCCTTCCATAGCAATCTGCGTAAATAATATATTAATCCAGTTCAGTAGAATTTCACGCTCTGCTGAACCACATCACAATTCATTATTTTCCAAAATTGCAATACTCATAATGTAGTTATAATCTTATACAATGTCTCCACGCTGTACGGCAGTATTCTCTCATCCAATTGAAATTTCGGATGATGCAGAGGATGATTCTCTCCTGGTATTCCCGCAAGAAATACTGTGAAAAGTCCTCTGGTTTCTCTGAAATATCTGTATGCATTATCACCTGAAAGAAACAGCTCATCTTCTCCTTCCAGGACAAACTTATCCCCAAATACTTCTTCACCCACTGCCTTTGCTGTCTCTGTAAGTTCCTCATCATTGGCAAACGCATATACCGGATCTTTTGGAAATTCCATACGGATCTGTGTGCCAGTCTGCTTTTCAATTTCCTGCAGATTTCTCTCCAGCTCGTGCTCAAGTGCCATGTAAGTTTCTTCATGAACTGCGCGTATATTTCCGTTTAATACCACATGGTCTGCAATAATATTCGTATATTCACCGCCATGGATCGTACCCGTACCCACAATATATTTTCCTGCATCCGGATGCTGTTTTCCAAAACTTTCATTCAGATCATGAATGGCACTTATCACTTGAGCAGCTGCATAAATTGCATCAATCCCCTTATCCGCTTCACACCAGTGACTGGATTTTCCATGAACATGAATCTGCATACTGTTGATCATGGAAGATGCCTGTCCCTGATGCACAGCCATTCCAAATGTCATGTCCGCTGCGTAATGAAACATCAGAAATGCATCTGCTTTCGGATTCTCTAATGCTCCGGCCTGAAGCATTCTTTTTGCACCTTCACCAATCTCCTCTGCAGGCTCAAAAAGGAACCGGAGTCTGACCGGAAAACTTTCCTGCATTCTTTGCTCTTCTGCCACAATTTTTGCAAGGATCAGTGCTGCTGCCAGGATCATATCGTGACCGCAGGCATGCATACATCCCTGATTTACTGATGCGTATGGTAGATTTGTCTGCTCCTGTATGGGCAATGCATCCATCTCCGCCCTGAGTACAACCAGTTTCTCCCTGTTTCTCAGAGATGGAAGTTCCGCGATCAATCCTGTAGGTTCTATCGGCACAATCTCATATCCCAGTTTCTCCAGATATTTCCGGATATATGCAGACGTCTCCACTTCCTGAAGTGCCAGCTCCGGATGTTGATGAAAGTAATGTCTCAATGTGATTAATTCTTCCGTATATTTTTCTATATTCATCTGTTTTCCAACCTTTGTTCTCAGGGATTACCATTTTCATCTTCCGACATACTCAAAACCGCATTCGGACGTTCCAGGCAGAACTTCTGTATCTCTTCCAGAAATCTCTGACCGTATTTCTTTAGCTTATTCTCGCCCACACCGGAAACCTCCAGCATTTCTTCTTCATTTGACGGACATTTGATGCACATATCTATCAGCGTCTTATCACTGAACACGATATATGGAGGCATGGCTTCCTCTTTTGCAATTTCCAGACGAAGTTTCCGCAGGGCTTCAAATAAATCGTAACCTGCTGCCGTAAGCGCATCTGTACTGCGTTTTCTGACAGATTTCTGGGGCTTTTTCTTTTTATCCGGTTCTTTTTCCTCGTAAGTACGCATGATCACGTGAGTATTTTCATCTCTTAGCGGAGAAATATCGCCCAGTTTCAGCACACTGTAACGTTCCTGTGTCTGATAGAGATATCCCATCTCAGTCATCTGGCTGATCAGTGCCCTGAGTTCCGCCTCACTGTGATCATTCAATGCTCCATAAGATTTATACTTATCTGCTCCAAGCTCCCTCAACCGGGCTCTCTTAGCCCCCAGCAGAGTACCAAGCACAATTGTCAGTCCATACCTTCCTCTCGTCTCAGCCACACAGTTCACTACCCACTTCGCCTCTCTGGTCATATCTGTCTCATGGTATTCTCTGTGACAATTTCCACAATTATCACAGGGACCGAAGGTCTTTTCACCGAAATACTCCAGAATATAATTTCGCAGACATCCTGTTGTTTTACAATATCCTTCCATGATCTGAAGCCTTCGTATATCCCGCTGACGAATGAGAAATTCATCCTCTTCATCCATATCGGAAAAATCTTTGTTATCCAGAAGCATTCGGTCGATCATAACATCCTGTGCAGAAAACAATAGAACGCACTGGGAATTCTCTCCGTCACGCCCTGCACGTCCTGCCTCCTGATAATAATTCTCCATACTCTGCGGCATATTGTAATGGATCACATATCTCACATTGGATTTATCAATCCCCATTCCAAATGCATTTGTTGCAATAATAACAGGAGTTCTGTCATAAATGAAATCATCCTGATTCTTTTTTCTGGTTTCATTATTCAGTCCTGCATGATATCTGGTAACAGCAACTCCTTTTTGGAAAAGCAGTTCAAAAAGATTGTCCACATTTTTTCTTGTAGAGCAGTAAATAATCCCGCTCTCTGTTGGATGTCTGTCTATGTAATCCATCACAAAATCGTCTTTTCGCCGGATATTTTCCACGCTGTAATATAAATTCTTTCTATCAAACCCGGTAATCACTACTTTCGGATCTTCCAGATTTAAAGTACAGAGAATGTCGTTCTTTACTTCCTCTGTTGCAGTTGCGGTAAAAGCACTGACGATCGGACGACCGGGAAGATTTTTTACAAAGTCTACGATTTTGACATAGCTTGGTCTGAAATCCTGGCCCCACTGTGAAATACAATGTGCCTCATCCACTGTCACCATGGAAATCTCCACCTGTCTGGCAAATTCCAGAAACTCATAATTTTCCAGACGTTCCGGTGCAACATAAATAATTTTGTATCTTCCTCCTGCTGCCAGGTACAACGCCTTGCTAATCTGACTTTCCGACAGTGAAGAATTGATAAATGCGGCATGTATTCCCGCTTCATTCAAAGCCTTTACCTGATCCTGCATCAGTGAGATCAGAGGAGAAATTACAATCGTAATTCCTGACAGCATCAGTGCCGGTACCTGATAACAGATGGATTTTCCGGCTCCTGTCGGCATGATTGCAAGCACATCCCGGTGTTCCAGAATGGACTCCACAACACTCTCCTGCCCTTCTCTGAATGTATCATATCCAAAATAAGTCTTTAAGGTTTGTACTGCCTGTCTGTTCACCTGAAGCCTCCCTCTGCATTTTAATCTATTTTAATCTCTTTTTCAGCTCCTGAATCAGTTCGGAATAGTCTCTGTGCTGCATCTTCGGAAATGCCTTGATGATACGCCCCTGACCGACAACGGTATGATTGGTAATAGAACTGGACAGTTCCTCAAACTGAGCCTGAAGCTCCGCTCTTTTTATACGAAGCATTTCGATAGATTTTTCTCGCTGTGCGGCAGTTGCATCACGCAGTTCTGCTGCTGCAAGAGTTGCCTGAACCTTTCCTTCTCCCACTTTCTGTGCTGTGCCAATCGTAGTCGTAGCCAGTGTATCACTCAGTTTATCACTTACAATTCTCAGATCTGAGCGAACCTTATCCAGTCTGGTAAGCTTTTTATTCAGTCCCTGGATCACTGCTACCGTCACAATAAAATCTGTCAGATACACAGCATACAAAACTGCTATCACAATCCATTCCCAGGTTGCAGGTGTATGTAACGCATGTGCCTCTACATACTTCTGGAAAACTTTTACTACCATAACGATAGCCAGTCCCCAGATCAGAGAAAACTCCAGGCAAATGTAGCCATGAAAATTAAAGGGTTTATCTGAATAATCCCACCATCTTGCGTGGAAACACACATCCAGCAGCCAGCCTGCAACCAACTCCACCGCAGTTGCCAGAACAATTCCAAACACAAAAATCATTCCATCACTCATCTGACGCCCGCTGCCCTGAATTGTATTGAGCAAAGCAAAAACAGAAAGCACCCCAAATCCATATACCGGGCAAACCGGTCCATTCAGGAAACCTCTGTTTATAACTTTTCCCAACGCTACTGCATGAAAAATAACTTCAACAACCCAGCCGCCAAAAGAATAAATAAGAAAATACAGACATATCTGAAAATACGTCATTCCACAAATCATTCGTTGCTCCTCCTTACTTTCATCAAACCACTTTTCATATCCCATTATCACAGTTCAAACAGAAAACTTACCCCAGACTGTTTTGTAATGTACTGATCAGTTCCTCTATAACAATTGGTTTGGATAAGAATCCATTCATACCACATGCCAGTGCTTTCTTTCTGTCTTCGTCAAAAGCATTGGCAGTCATGGCAAGGATCGTAATTCCCGCCAGTGCCGGATCATCCAGTGAACGGATCTGCTCAGTAGCCTCATATCCGTTCATTACAGGCATCTGCACATCCATAAGCACCAGATCATAATCACCTGGTCTTGAATTCTTAACCTTCTCCACAGCCTCTGCTCCATCTTCCGCTGTATCAACCTGAAAACCATATTCACTAAGGAGCGCTACTGCAATTTCACTGTTCAGTTCATTATCTTCCACAAGCAGTATGCGCCTGCCTCTGAAATCTGAATCTGCTGCCGGAAGAATATTATCCTCTGCCCCGGCCTGCTTCTGACCGATAGCAGCCATCAGAGTCTCTCTGATATCTGACATAAACATAGGTTTGGCACAGAACGCAGTCACCCCTGCTGCCCTAGCTTCCACTTCAATATCTGACCAGTCGTAAGCAGTTAGGATAATAATCGGCGTATCATCACCAAGACTGCGGATCTGACGGGTAACTTCAATGCCGTTCATATCAGGCAGACGCCAGTCAATGATATAAGCATGGAATGCATCACCCATTTCCATAGACTGTCGTGCGCGGAGAACAGCCTCCTTACCGGAAAGTGTCCATTCCGAACGCATTCCAACCTTCACAAGCATCTTAGTCACACTGTCACAGGTATTGAAATCATCGTCTACTACCAATGCCTTCAGACCTTCCAGTTCTGCGATTTTCTCTATACGGTGATTCTCAGGCTGGATCCGCAATGGCAGACGGATAATAAATTCAGTACCTTTGCCCTGTTCTGTCTGAACCTCAATGGTTCCGCCCATCATATCTACGATGTTCTTGGTGATAGCCATACCCAGTCCTGTACCCTGAGTCCTGCTTACAGTGGAAGTCCGCTCTCTCTCAAAAGGAGAAAATATCTTCTGTACAAATTTCTGACTCATGCCGATTCCGTTATCCTTTACCCGGATTTCGTACAGTTCACAGCCTCTCTGTGTACCCGAATACTCTCTCAGCCGGACAGAAACGGTTCCGCCTGCAGGAGTAAACTTAATCGCATTGGACAAAAGATTCAGCAGCACCTGATTCAGCCTGGTCTTGTCGCAATAAACATCCTCATTGGTAACATCCATGACATCCATGTAAAGCTCTAACTGTTTCGCATGGATCTGTCCGCTGATAATGGTTTTCAGATCATGAAGAACCTCTGACAGACTGACTTCCGTCTCTTCCAGATGGATTTTCCCGCTCTCAATACGGCTCATATCCAGGATATCATTGATCAGTGAGAGCAGATGATTACTGGAGGAAAGAATCTTACCCAGATAATCCCGAACCCTTTCTTTATCATCAATGTTGCTTACAGCCAGTGTGGTAAAACCAATGATCGCATTCATTGGTGTACGGATATCGTGAGACATATTGGAAAGGAAGGTGCTCTTTGCCTTGTTTGCAGTCTCCGCAGCGCGGACCGCCTCAGAAAGGGCCTGATTCATTTTTCTATCAGAGGTACGATCTGACAGAACCAGGATATATTTCTTTTTTCCGTTTACCTCGCTGCCCATTGCAACGTTATGAAACCAGCGGTGTTCTCCTGTTTTCTGATGAACATATTCAAGATCCCATTCCTGCTGCTCATGAACCTGGATTTCTTCCAGATACTTCTTCTCCGGATCTTCAACGTCCCCGGGATGCAGTTTCCCAAGGACACAAATATCTTTACGAATCTGTTCTACTGTAATTCCCAGCAGTTTTTCCACATTGGGACTGACGTAATCTGCCTGATATGTTTTTGCATCCAGCATCAGGAAAACGTCATCTACATTCATTGACAGCTTTTGAAACAATTCGTCCCTGTACAGGATCTCCGTATCCTTTCTCTTCAGGTTTACCCTGTTTTTCCGGAGAATAATTCCAATAAAAAGGCCGGCAATACACACCGCTACTGCACTTACAAGCAGCACAGTGCTACGCTGCAGAACATTCATACTTGCATTGACGATATCAGCCTGGACAAGTCCCAGAAAGATCCAGTCCTGAGGTTTGGATTTCTCATAGACCAGATAGTAATCCTCTCCATCCAGATTTATCAGCATTGCATCTGTATGTCCCTCCTTAAACTCTTCTGAGAGTTTAAGGATCTCTTTTTCAGACATATTGGAATGTTCTCTCAGAATCCCAAAGAAATTATACACCTCTCCCCATGCCTCAGAAGAATGATCCACAACAACACGGCCATCCGGATGAACCACATAACTCTGGGCATTTCCATTGAAAGCAGAAATATTCAGCACATTTACGATATCAGAGTTTTCATAGGCAATGGCAATAGCATCATATTCAAAGCCCTGATAACTTCCATGAGGCCTGGGAGTAGCAAAAACAAGGAGCTGGGATTTTCCGGGAACCGTTGCATTGGTTATCACATCATTTCCCTGCCGGATCTCATCTTCAATATTTTCCTGCAATCCCAGATACCCGGTTTCACCTGTTGCCATCTTATAGTTCCCGTCCGCTGACAGGAAATAAAAATCTAAAAAGCCTGCATCTTCCTGTGCTTTCTCTATATACTCACGAATTTCACTTTCATCGGAAGTGTTCTGCAAATATTCCCCCCATATATGGAGATAAGTCAGATTCTTATTTGTCAGCTCACTTAGCATATTATCAGACTGATGAAAAATTTCTGTCAGGTGAGAAACACTTTCCTCATAAACAGTCTTCGATACAAACCCCAAATATTGGAAAACAGTCAAAAGGATTCCAACAAATAGGGCAATAAGAACTGCTGCATTCCATCGTTTTCTCACAACCCGTTTCTTTCTGTTTGTATTATGATTCTTAACATCCATTCTTCTCACCTCAGAGTAATGTAGTCTTCAGGCTCTGCAAGAATGGCATTACCATCTGAAACATATGTTATCCAGGTATCTTCCACAGAGGTATCCCCTCCATCAAATACAATATTTTCCTCTGCCGGATAAGCTTCCATATATTGTGGTGCTGCAAGGCAGGTCACAGTAAAAGTATCCTTGTCCTGAATCTGTTTTCCATTCTTTGTAACTTTACTCAATGTATAACCATTATCCGTTTCCCTGATTTCTACAGAAATACCGCTGAACACAGGCAGAGAGCCGCGGTTAAAGGGGATAAAGCCTCCCTGGTAGCCTTCTACGAAGTTTCTGACCGTTTCCTTCAGTTCTGCCCCGCTCATCTCACTGCTGTAAGCGGAAAGCTCGTTTGGCATAATCATGTTGCCTGCCATTTTTTCTGTATAACCGGCCTTCAGTACATTTCCTGTAAAGCTGTTTCCTGTTGCAATCAGCACATCCGTCCCATAAATACCGCGCAAAGTGTTTGCCATAACAGAATAGGCTTCATTGCCTCCGCTGGTATGGAAACGATTGGAATAAGTTTTCTTTGAATCCAACACAATATCCTCAGAAGTGGATTTTTCTTCAAGAAGCTGGGAATTAAATGACTGATAAGCCTGCTCTGCATTATATTCTCCTGAGATCATCTTAGACACCACATCCCTGGAAATGGAAAAAAAGTCATTTGACGCAATACGGATATACATATGGTTTTCTTCGATCACAGGTTTCACATCCTTCAGATATTCCGTAAGCCGGAAATCCACATCCTGGCTATAGCTTAACAGATCCTGCCCATCATAAATGATCCGGTTCTGCGCATCCTCTGAAAGCATTGTGTTCAGTACCTTCATTGCTTTCTGCCGACGTGTTTCATCCTTTGTCAGGTCACGGTTTAAAGCTATCTGGAAATATGGTGTAGTCATCAGCCACTTTTCGCCGTTCTGCTGAAAGAATGGCAGGAATGTTGTGTTAATGCCCTGATCCTGGAACATTTTTACACCGGCAGAACTGCCGAAATACATGGCAAGCTTACCACTTTTGTACATCTCAACCACATCATCATAATTCATATCCAGATCATCCTGGCTCAGCCCTGTATCCTGAATAAACTGCTCCATACGTTCAAAAGCCTCCGGCCAGACAATACTGTCCAGACCTTCTCTCTTTGTATTGTCCGGGTCACTGTAGATGGTACGCCACTTACGTCCATCCCCAGAAGACAGCTCTGATGCAGACAGACCCTGCAGTGTTTCCATACAGGTATAATCATAGTAATAGTCTGCAGTAAACCCACGGATACCCACCTCATCAAATGCCTGGCAGGCAGAAACGAAGCTTTCATAATCCGTTGGAAGAGGAATATCATACTTTTCAAAAAGATCTTTGTTCACTACAAAGCCATGGGCATCTGCACACACAGGAAGCCAGTTTACGCTGCCATCCTGATTTCTGAAACTGTTAAGATATGTATCATAGACAGCACCTGCAGCATTGGTTGTGGAAAGATCCATCAGACTGTCCTTCAGGGGGCTTGCATCATGGAGGGAAAACCTGCAGCAGGTTATAATATCCGGCAATCCGCCGTTTTCATTCAGAAAACGATAGAAATCCAGATCATTATTGCCTACTACAAATTCAACGTTGATATCCGGAAGCTGTTCCTGGATGTATGGCGCATATTTTTCATACAGCTTTGTGCTCCATAAATACACTGTGATGGTTTCTGCATCTTCTTTTTCCGCACTTTTCCCGCCGCAGCCAGACAGAAGTGATACGGCTGTCACCATCGCCAAAAGCACAGAAACTAACTTGTTCCATTTTTTCTTTTTCATTATAACTTCTCCCTCTGATCGCGTTTTACTAACTCATTGATCACTTTTACTAATAATTTCCCATCAACAGGCTTGGCAATATGTTCATCCATTCCTGCTTCCTTTGCTCTCATTTTGTCCTCAGTGAACGCGTTTGCTGTCATGGCAATGATCGGTATCACTTTTGCATCCTCTCTGTCCAGAGAGCGGATCATCTTTGCTGCTTCATATCCATTCATGACAGGCATCATAATATCCATAAGAATGACGTCAAATTCTCCAGGACTGCTTTTTCTGAATATGTCAACAGCCTTCTGTCCATTCCATGCTTTTGTCACCACAGCGCCTTCATTCTGAAGCACAAATTCTGCAATCTCCATATTCAATTCATTATCCTCTGCCAGAAGAACATGGAGCCCCTGGATAGAAGTTTCTGTTTTTTCTTCCGTTTCAGTCCTATCCTTCATATCTGCATCAATCTGGAATGGAATCCGGATCACAAATGTAGTCCCTGTACCTTCTTTACTTTCAAAGGAAATGGTTCCGCCCATTTTCTCCACCAGTTTTTTTGTAATTGGCATTCCCAGTCCTGTTCCGGCGAATTTTGTGCGGCTTCCTGCATGTTCCTGTGCAAATGGTTCAAAAATGCGTTTCTGGAATGCCTCTGTCATTCCAATTCCGGTGTCTCTGCAGACAAATTCCAATGTGGTCATTGCTGTCTGTTTCGATGGGATTTCCCGACAGCCGATATAGACATATCCGTTTTCTTTGTTATATTTCACCGCATTAGACAAAATATTCATCAGAATCCGTTTCACATGCACCGGACTTCCAATAAGATTCCAGTGTGTAACTTCTTTCTCTTCCCAAATGATCCGGATATTCTGCTCCGCAGCCATATGTTCGATCACACCCAGTATTTCCTCAAAAATACTGTTCAGATTAAATGGGATGTCTTCCAGAACCACTTCATCTGACTCCAGCTTGCTCATGTCCAGAACCTCGTTTATCAGTTCCAGCAGCAGATGGGATGTCTTTTTGATCTTTGCCCTGCATTCCGTCTGTTTCTCCATATTGTCTGCATAATGGTCTGCCACATTGATCATGCCGCAGATTCCATTGATCGGTGTCCGGATATCATGGCTCATTCTCTGCAGAAACTCAGTTTTTGCCTCATTGGCTGCTTCTGCTTTTTTTGCTGCTGCCTCTGCATCCTGCGCTTCTTTTTGCTCTTTTAAGCTATCACTCCACTTTTTATTAAATGTCGTATAGGACATAGCTGGCAGTGTGATTGTTCCGTCTTTTCCCGGAATCTGGCGAACTTCTGCAATCTGTGTCTGTGCATGATCTGCAAGATAGTTCATCTGATAATCAGCAAGTTTATCCGCAATCAACAATGCCTGCCCTCTTGTAATACGCTGATTGGCTGTTTTGCAGGAATCATCTACTGCTAATGCACCCGATGCAAAGGAAGCATAAGCTTCTTTTGCTGTTTCATCCATTGTATCTATACTGCTACAGGAAGCCAGCACTTCTTCTGCCTTTTTATCCGATATAGTTACTGGATATAATTCCTGAAGAAGCTGTGCAAAACGAGTAGTCGTTACAGTTCCATTTTCATTTTCGGAAACAAAAGCAGATAAGGTTGCATTATCTTTTAAAGAATCAATTGCTTCGAGCATTGTTCCAAGCTGTTTTCTTGTAATTACCTTGTTTGGTGCAAACAGACCGTCTTTCTGCGCTGGATAACAGTGAAGTGCAGAATATTCGCTATAAACTGCGCCGTACTTTTGGGAACTTCTCACATCGTAATTACTTGGTGTCAGGGTAAGTTTACCCTTTTTATAGTTGTTAAATGCGTAATCAAACAGGCTTCTTATAGAAGCAAATGTACTTTCTTTACTGACATTTCCAAAGTAGGCACAAATCAGTTCGTGTCCTTCATAATCCGCTGCTGTTGCAATAAATACATGACCTGCTGCATTGGTAGTGCCGGATTTTGAACCGATAATCTTATATGTATCACGGTCATAATAAGCCATTCCTTTCAAAAACCAGTTTGTTGTATTAACATACATTCCGCCTTTTTGTGTGGAATAATGTGCCTTTGAAACAGCACTTCGAATTAATGGTATTGCCATTGCGTAACGGCATATTTTAGCCATTTCCTTTGCACTGGCGTAAGTTTCATTATATCCTGCGCCAATATCAGAACCAACCGGATTATCAAAATGGGTCTTCTTTAAACCAAGTTCTTTACATTTTTCGTTCATTGCTTCTACGCAGGCCTTTTTAGAACCAAAAACACCAACTGCCAGAGAATCTGTCGCATCTGCTGCAGAAGACATCAAACTCATATGTAATAAATCTTTAAAAGTATAGTTTACTCCTGCACCAATTCCTAAGCTGTATGTACCCGGCGTTGTGCGGTATACAACATCAGACTTTGTCTTTATCACAGAGTTTACATTTCCCTTTTCTACACAAACAATCGCTGTCATAAGCTTTGCTGTACTTGCCGGATAAATCTTTTTATTTGCATCCTGCCCAAAAAGAACTTCCCCAGAGCCTGCATCCATCACCACATAAGCATGGCATTGTTTCTTCGGTGCTTTCACTTTTGCCTGTCCCTGCAAAGGCAGGGCAATAAACAGCAACAGTAAAAGTATTCCTGTTAATTTCTTTTTCATATCGCCTCTCCTTTTTAATTTTCTCTTAAGTTTAATGATTTTCCAAACACACTCTAAGAAAAGTTTCTGGACAATCTTCTCTCCTTACAAAAAGACATATCCATACTATGTAATGCCTTATAAAGCTTTATTATCATCTCCACACAAAGTTCCTGACTGCCGTTATAGAGTTCCCAGAGATGTTTACAGGTTTCTGCATCCGCCGGATTGATTTCTTTTGGAATAAAATGATGATGCAGATCTAATTCTGGACTGACATATCCGCCAATCACTGTTGTAATCGCTCTCTTTACTCCAAATCCAGAACGGAAAATATAATTGATCACCAGTTTCATATGAAAAAGACTGACTTGTATCTGTTTCGCAGACTTCTTAAAATATGGTGCAATTACGGCGGCAACCTCTTTTTTATCCTTTATATGGCAGGCTCTCTTATAATGATTTAGATTTCTGCCATCACGCTGCATCACCTCAAAATCCCAATCTGTCTCTATCTCTGTATGACTGATTCCCGTTTCCTTTATGCGCTTTCTTACATAAGGATGGCAGGAACTGTCCAGAATAAAATGTGTCATAAATCCAGCAAGATAGGCAAATGCCTCATTCCTATTTTTCTGTGCCTGAAACACCTTAAATGCCCATTTAAAAAACTCTCTGGCAGGTTCGTGATGTACTTTTACCCCATACTGATTTACTTTATTTTTACAATAAGAATGATAATAAAACAGAATATCCGGACCATGTACGCCAATATTATAGTATTCGATATATGGTTCTATTTTTCTTTGTAATTCTTCGGGAAGTTTATGAAAAACTTCCTGTCCATAGGCATAATGTGTATATGTTGTCGGCATAACATCATCTCCTTTTCTTGAGTAAACTGACTATTGTGACACTTTAATTCCAGTAATGTATTACCGGAGATTTTCGCAAAATTTTTCTTTCTGTTATTATAATCACTACAGAATTTAAAATCAAACGTATCTGTAATACTATTTTCTTATTTTGCGGCATTCGGTATAGTAACGTTTATCCTGTGCATGTCCCATAGAAAATGTCTTTCTCGGTAATGCTCCATCATGAATTACTGTAGGGAACAGTTCTTCCTTTCCCATATCCGGTAAAATAAATCCTATGCTGTCTTTTTCCCTGGCAAGGCTTTCTACTACCTCTTCTCCATGAATGTAATCAATCTTTCCGCCATTTTGTGCCAGATATCCATCAAGAAATCTCTGCAGGCTTCCTACTGTTAACTTAGACGTTGGACGTTCAATAACACATTTCTTTTTCTTTCCATTATAAATAGTATAGAAGGTCTGCCCTTTTCCTTCTTTTTTAATATGTAAAGCCGCATTCATCTTGCTTAATAAATCTTCTACATGAACACCGGTAACAATTCGGTGAATCGCCTCAAACTGAAGAGCAGGG
>ENA-OPAC01001108-OPAC01001108.1-human-gut-metagenome-genome-assembly--contig:-NODE-1108-length-13488-cov-3.853197_pt1 | contig 13488 bp, 9 predicted proteins | sample MGYA00241052_ERZ501420 | MGnify/ENA primary metagenome ERZ501420 (study PRJEB25962, sample SAMEA2042513) | human gut metagenome | biome: human gut; feature: human-associated habitat; material: faeces... | reverse complement strand
TAAATTGTTTTCAACACCTTAAGAATGAGCGGTACTTTTTTTGTAACGAATGGTATTTATTTTTTTATTGCAATACTTACACTAAACTTTCCATCATCTGCGCAAAAATTATAATTTCCTTCACACAGCCTGACTTCATCTATTATATTACTTCCCCCATATCCATGTGATAATCTATCATCCTTTGATGTATATCTCCCCAACTTAGATATATCAACTTCCCATTCAATAGGATTCTCTATCATAATGACCACATAATTTCTCACATTTGATATATTAATCATAATTTCTTTCTTTTTTTTCTGTAATCTATTACATGCTTCAACTGCATTTGAAATACAATTTGAAAGTATTGTACAAATTGTTAAATCAGAAATTTCATTCCTGCCACTAAAATTTCCCATACAAATAAACTTAATTAATGGATTTTTTTGATTAAAGTAATAGATAATTGCATCAATTATTCCGTTATCATAATATGATTCCAATTTTTTACCTATATCATAATGCATTTTGATGTCATATATATACTTAACAGCTTCATCATATTGTTCTGTATCTAACAGATTATACAATATATTTATATGAGCATTCATATCATGTTTTATTTTCCGTATTTCTCGCATATGAGAATACAATTGACTATAATGTTCTTTTTGAATAATCAGATAGTTTTGTTTTATCTTATTATCTATCTCAAGCTGCTTCTTATATGCACCCAAAAACATAAAAACAATTCCAAATATTCCTAACATAACAAATGAAATCATTGTTAATACATTTATTACAATTTTAAGTCTATCCTGACCAGGTAAAATTATATCATCGGTCATTACAATTATTCCCATATTGATTATTTCTATCATGGACGAAGCCATAAAATATATAGGATCAATACGCGCTATCATGGACGATACTTTTTTGAATTGATTTATTATTTTGCCAATAAGACAAATTATAATAATAGTAATTATGTATACCACTAACTCATTATTGCTGCCAACTATAATTTTAATCGGATATTCTATTACATCGATATATCCATATGCAAACAAAAACACTGCTAATTTACGCCACATCGTTTCTTTGAATAGTATCCCTGTAGCAATTAAAGCACTCGGAAGCGCTAATATGGTATACCATATGCTTTGTGTCGGTCGAATAAAGATAACGATAATTTCGCCTAACTGCATTAACATTATGAGCATAAACGCAAAATATTTTTTTAACTTGATATCACCAATCTCCAGCTTACATATCAGCCATTCAAATAATATTAATTCTAAAATCATCTATCTGCTCTTTCAACCCTTGCCACTTTACACATATAATTAAAAAAATCTTCTTGTATTTGTTTTTTCATTCTTCTACTACTCTTTAGCTTCACCCCATCTGTCATAATTATCTCATCTCCAATTGTATTAACATTTTCAAAATTAATTATAACACTCCTGCTTATTCTGGCAAAATTCATATCCTTCAACATTTCATAAAGCTGTGATACACCTTTATCTGTAATAAAATATTCGCTCCCATCTAACATGTATATCTTTAAGTACCTTCCCTGTGCAATACCATACACTATATCTGAAATTTTAAACTTTGTCATTCCACTTATAGTATTTAGAAAAATCCATTTTACTCTTCTATTAATGATATTTATCGCATGAAGCAATTTCTTTTCCATTTCCTCATCCTTCACAGGCTTCTTAATAAAATCTGTAACATTTTGCCCATATGCTTTACTCATTATTTCATCATGGCTAGTACAGAAAATAATCAGTACCTCATTGTCCGTCTGTTCCAACAAATCACGGACTTCCAGACCATCTATGTGTTCCATCTCTATGTCTAATATCAATATGTCAGGTTTCTCACAATCCATAACCTGAATTCCTGACTCATACTGGATAATTTTAACTTCTATATCATTTTTTAAAGCTATATTTCTTATACTTTCCGATATTTCTATTCTACATGCTTCTTCATCATCACATATTCCAATTCTGTACATCATCCTGTATTCCTTTTCTAAACTTACTCTATAATAAATAATATACAATCTATAATTCATTTGCAATCAAATCTGCATAAATGACATAAATTCGAACATAAATGATATTCCACGCATTTATGGATAAGCTTAATCAGGATGGCATACTCAATTTTATAAAGTATAGAATTACAGACTTTAAGAAGGATCTCAAGACTATGGTTGCTGATTAATATATCTTTAAATCCGCGATATCACAAGCCTTCCATCCTGCACATCAACCCTGACCTTATTAGACTCTATCCCCGCTGCCTCAAGCATCTCATCAGTGAGTTTTATCCTGTGCGCCTTGTCCAATACCGTATATTCCATTGCAGGGTGTTTCTTCAATTTCTCCGTACTTACCTTTCCGTCAGATATAAGCACTGTGCGGTCTACACGGCCTGCAAGTGCCATATCGTGTGTGACTATGATGATGGTTATACCAAGCTCTTTGTTCAGCTTATGAAACAGCTCATAGATTGTATCAGCAGTCCTTGTATCCACAGCTCCGGTCGGTTCATCCGCAAGCAGTATGTCCGGCTTATTTGCCAGTGCCACCGCTATCGCTGCGCGCTGCTGCTCTCCTCCCGATAGCTGAGCCGGAAGCTTATCCTTATGCTCCTGTAATCCCACTGCATTTAACAGTTTAAGGGCATAGCTTTTATTATTATCCTTGCGTTTTTTTATAATTTCTCTGTGTTTTAAATTATCGGTATTACCTGAATTTTCAAACATCATCACGGCTTCGACATTCTGCAGCACAGTCAGATATGGGAACAGATTTTTGGCACTTTTCTGCCACACAAAGCCCACCTTGTCCCTGCGGTATCTCACCATTTCAGCTTCTGAATATGTGGAAATATCTTTTCCGTCAATAGTGAGCACTCCAGCCGTTGGTGTTTCCAGTCCTCCTATCATATTTAAAAGGGTGGATTTTCCGCTGCCGGATTTTCCTATTACCGCAAGCATCTCCCCTGTTTCCACCGTCAGGTCAAGCCCCTCCAGTGCCATCACCTTTTTATCGTCTGTCTCATATATTTTTACCAGTCCATCGCAGTTTATCATCTACTTTTCCCCCTTTTAATTTAAATTACTATGCCGTCACTAAGCTCAAACACTTCATCCCCCAGCTCCATCAGGTTCGGATCATGCGTGGTCATAACTATTGTGATGTCCTCATCGTCTATCAACTCACGGAACAATCGCATGACTTCAAATCCAGAAGCGGTATCGAGTGCTCCTGTCGGCTCATCCGCAAAGACCACCTTCGGGCGATGAACCACAGCGCGCGCTATCGCAACTCTCTGCTGCTCACCTCCCGATAACTGATCCGGCATATGATCCATGCGCTTTGAGAGTCCGACACGCTCCAGCAGCTCTGATACTCTGTCATGCGTATTCTCATTTATCACATCGTTTTTTGCATCTCCAATGTCATTATCCATATCAGTCAAATTCTTTTGTATCTGACGTTTATTTTTTGCAAGTCTAAGGGCAAATTCCACATTCTCATATGCCGTCATCGTGGGAATTAGTGCTATAGACTGGAATACAAATCCCATCTCATACCGCCTTAGCATTTCCCGGTCTTTCTCGGTCATCTGCTCGAGATTTTTATCCAGAAACTGCACACTTCCCTCTGTCGGCATATCAAGCGCACTAAGGATATTAAGAAGTGTGGTCTTTCCGGAGCCGGAACGCCCTTTTAAGATGGCAAGTGTTCCTTTTTTTATCTCCATGGATACTCCGTCAAGTGCGTGGACTGTTGTACCATCTCCCGCCTTGAAATATCTTTTTATATTTTGAGCAATTATCGCATTTTCCATATGTCACGACCTCATTTACCACGCTATAAAAACCTTCTACCGACTACCACAAAATCATTTTTATCTGCTAACTATCTTCTCCAAGCCTTAGTGCCTGTGCTATCTTCATACTCTTAAGCAGTCTGCTGATAACCACATAGCATACGGCTACAGCCACGAAAAGTACTCCTGTAAGCTCCAGCATATCAGATGGATAAATATATACATTTACTCCGATATTGTGTTTCTGCGGCAGATATATGATCGATATGAGCCTTACAAACATCGCTGTTGCAGTTATACCTATGCCTGCTCCCGCAAGAAGCGGCAGAAATGATAAAAATATCTGCTCGTTTAAAAGCATTGCTTTTACCTCTCTCATTCTCATTCCCATTGCGCGGTATATACCAAACTGCAGCTCCCTCTGTTTTAGTGTCATAACCCAATACAGCAAAAATCCTACTGAGCACACTATCAGTGAAAGTATAAAACTTAATGTAAACATACCGTTTGTGATCTGCACTGTGGCTGAGTTTTTATTCTCGTCTATAAGCTGCTGCGCGGATGTTAAATTTTTGTATATATCATCCACCGTTTTTCCCTTTGACAGGTTCATCCACACACTGTACGGTGTCATGCCGAACTTTTCCACAACCGTAGCATAATTTGCAACGATCAGGTATTTCTCCTGCTCGGTCACATTTTTGTCTGCATCTGTCTCATAGGTGTAACGCTCGTAGCCCGGAAAACCTTTTACTATGGCACATACCTTTACATTCTCGGATGCGTAGATCTGATCTTCATCGACAGCCTCCGGTACATACCTTGAGTAATTTAAGCTGTCACCAACTTTAAGTCCCAGATCTTTTGCCAGATTTGACGAAATGATGACTCCGTCCGGCTCTTTTGCCAGCTCATTCAGGTAATTGAACCAGTGAGAGTCATTAATATCATCATTTTGGTCACTCTGCAATTTCGCAGTCTCACCGAATTCTTTTGTGTTTATCGCCATAAGATATGCATCCGAAACCGAACCACTGCCTGCGGAAATGTCTACCCGCTCGTCCTCAAGCACACGCGTGACCCCGTCACAGATGCCCTCATTTTTGAGCGACTCGTATTTACCGAAATCAGGCTCGTCATACATCCAGCTTACAGAGCCATCTTTATTCTTCTGTATCCTGAGTCTGAAATCTTCGTTGTATATCGCATCACAACCCACATTGTAGACGATCCGTTTTTCCATATTGCTGTTCATGGTGCGCGCCATATTCGCGTCAAAAATACCGCCAGCCACTGTCATGATAAGAAATACTGCCAGAAATCCCTGATTGTATCTGGTTCGTTTTAGCTGTAAAAATGATGCATACATTGCCGGAGAAAAATGCTTTTTAAAGAGCCTGTCCACAAGCAGAATAATAAGTCCGGTAAGTCTTACGCACAAAAGTGCCGCTGCAAATATAAAAAGCGAATTGTCCAGTATCATGACAGGATCTATGCTCCTGTTCTCAAGAACAGATATCGCAAGCGTACTCTTCTGCTTGTTGTAATTGTAAAGCAGATATGCTGACAGAGCCAAAAGTATAACATCTATAAAGCATTTCTCCCAAAGAGGCTTTTTCTTTGATATTCGTCCCCTACTGCTGCGCTCTGATATGGCATCCTTTGATTTTTTCCACACCGGAACTGTGATAAACAGCACCATGATAACTGCCGCTGCCACCGCATAGACAAGCATCTGCCATACAAATTTGTAAGTGCTTATATCCTTTGCCGTAAATCTTAAAAATCCGTCTGTAGATGCGGCAGCCCGGCACATTATATATCCGAGTACTATTCCGAGTACACAGCCCGCGATCGCTATTATTCCCGACTGCTGTAAGTACAAAATAAATACCTGTAATTTTGTCGCACCACGGCTTCTTAAAACAAGTATGTCATTTTCCTCGAGCGAAAGTATCTGTGCAGATATCATTCTTATAAATAAAATCAAAAGCACAAGACACGGCAGCTCCAATGCCCAAAGCATCAGCTTTATCGTCTTCTGCTGTGTAAAAAAGCCATCCAGCGTATCACGGATGTTGTCATTGTAGAGCTTGTCAGCATCCTTAAACTGTTCCATATAACCGTCATAAAGTGAGGCATTTTCCGTGTTGATCTGCCTGTAATCCAGCATGAGGAAATCACTGTAGCTGATATTGTCCTCGCTGTAATACTGCATCATTTCGTCAAAAACATCCTGCGAAACAAATATCACATCGCCCATATCCGAAAGCGTCTTGGCCCAATATGGATCGTTTATATCTTTTTCACGGCAGATCTGTGATATGACGAAAGAAATTTCCTTTTTCCCACTGCCATCAGGTACATGTAAATAGACTTTTTCACCTGCTACAAGTCCGTAGTGATCCATTGTCTTTTCGCTTATGCTGCACTCGAATGTGGCTGTGTCAGACTGAGACTTTACAACCTCAGCGTACTCCGAAAGTTCCGGCAGATATCCTATTGTAAAATAATTGTTAGGTCCTCCAAACTCTGTATCTGCGCGTCCGCCTGAGAGTGTGATAAGCTGCTGTGAGGAAACCTTGTTTATATCCACGTATTCAGTCCACTTCTTTTCGTATCCTGACAGCTTATCAAGTACTGACTGCGAATCAGGATAATCTGCCACCGCATATGTTCCCTCGCGGCTCATCTGTGCAGGAAACTCATTCTGCTGTGTGGCATGATCCGTAAAAAGTCTGTCGAGTATCTGATTGCCCGCGCCCTTTTCAAACATAGGGTGGCACACAAAAAGTGCTATAAACAAAGCCACTCCCATAAGCAGACACAGATTTAACCATTTTCTGTTTTTTAATTTATTAATTACGAAGCCAAACATATTTCATCGCCCTCATCAATACCGTAAAGCACAAGTGTATTGCTGCCTGATGTATAATCGCTCAATATTACCGGCTGCTTTACCACGCTGTCCCCATCAATTTTCCACACATAGTAGGATATATCATCTTTGTCCATCGGATTGACCTGCTTGTGTATGATCGAAGTCGGCACCACTACCACCTTTTTAAAAGAAACATAAGAAAACTTTACAGCAGATGCCCTGGTCAGATCATCCGGTATTCCATTGTCAAGTTTTATATAAAATGCTGCATTTCCATATCCCGAATCTGTGTTTCCGGTAATATGCACACCTTTATCATCCTGATTTATATATCCCTTTTGAGCAACACTACCGTAACCGGCAAAACCGATACAGCTTCCGTAGATCGTTGTACCGTCCAGCTCAAGTGATACGCGCTCTCCCACATCTGCTATATTGTCCTTATATACTTTATAGCTATTGCTATCCTTTACCTGAACCAGCAGTACGTCCGTGGAATTTCCGGTTATCTGCAGGATATCTGAGCCTTCCTCCACATTATCTCCTGCCTTGACACTCACCTTTGAAACTTTTCCATCATTTTTGGCATATACTGAAATATTTCCTTTGCCGTCATTTCCTGCGCTTATGCTGTCATATGCTGACTGTAGCCGGGAAAGCTGATAGGTGTGGTCTGCACAGGCAAGTTTTTTCTGCAGATTCAATAATTGTAAATTCAGTTTCAACTGCTGCTCATCATATGCTGTATCCGGCTTTTCATCCTGCCGGTTATTTTCTTCTGCGCTACTACCACCTTCAGATAAATCTTTTATCTGTTTATCGTAATCAGCAATCTTCTGCGCATAGGATTCATTCTCCGAGTCGATCGCATTTTTCGCCTCTGTTATGGCAGCTTTGCCCTCTCCGGTATCCACCACGTAAAGCAGCATCCCCTTTTCTACCGTATCGTCCTGCTTCACATTGACCGATACGATCTGCCCTTCATAATCACAGGTTTCGGTTATCGTCCCTGCGTCAGATCTGCTGTAGCGCACACCGTAGTTTGCTATATCAAAATCAGACCTTGTTACCGTATATTTGCTATACTTTGTCGGAACCTGATCTGTAGAATTATAGTAGACCAGCTCCCCCTCTTTTAAGCCCTCTGTGACCTGTGTATAGTTTTCATCAGACTCACCTGTTGTTATGATGCGTTTCTCGCGGCCGCCCTCATCATTTTTCACATAGACATATCTGGTATCGCCTTCCTTATAGATGGAATCTTTTCCCACGACAAGTGCCTGGTCCGCTTTTGTCTTTTCAAAATATACCGGATACATCTGTCCTGCCGTAAGAAACGGCTTTTCCCTGCTTTCCACGCACACATCCGGATAGCGGTTGTTTATCTTCGAAAGTACCAAAACCTCTGATGTATATTGAGACTCGGTGACATCATATTTTTCGCCATCGACTATCACATATTTCTTGTCATAATCACTGTATTTGTACTCATTTATGGCTGTATCTTTTATATCCAGCACAAGGTCATCCGTATCTGAGACAATGACTATATTCTCGTATGCCGCAGCAGACCTTCCATCTGTCAGCTTCTTAGTGTAAGTGACAAGACCGCTGTGGGCTGCCTTAAGCGTTCCATCATCAACGATCTGCTGATATAAAGCCATCTGCTCATTGATCTTTTGCACGCGGTATTCGTGAAGCTGCTTATCGTACCGTTCATTTTCCTGTTCTGTGGCAATCTGCGTATTGTAATCATCTTCTGTGCTCTCTTTTTTCTCAATCTGTTCTGTTGAAAATTCGTCCGTATCCGCAGCCTGACTCTCCCATAATTTGATCTGCGTATCCGAGATCTGAGCGGATATCTCATATGTCTCATTCTCATGCGCCAGCGCATCATTACATTCCTGCAACTGTTTTTTTGCCTCATCCACATCACAGACAGCAAGCACATCCCCTACATTTACTGTATCTCCCGGCTCCACATATATCTGTGAAATGTTTACGTTGGCACTGTAGTAATTGCAGTAATCCCTAGGAACTGCGGTAGCCATCAGCACCTGTATGGAGCCAATCGTACCGTATTCCACAGGTCTGTAGGCTTCATTTAACGCTACAGGTTCTTCAAGCTCTGGTATACTGCTTTCTGTCATTTTTCCACAGCCGCCTGCCACAAACGATACACATATCCCCAGTACTGCCAGTTTTTTTATTGATAAAATGTTTCTGATCTTCACTGCAAAACCACCTCATCCCCGCTTTTAAGTCCTTCTGTGATGATCCGGTAGTCTCCCACCTGATCTCCGACACTTATCCATACCGCCTGTCTGTATCCATTCTCATCCAGTGTGTATACAAAATACCTGCCATCCTTCTCATGTACTGCGTCCTTTTGCACATACACAGCATTTTCTATAGCAGGGCGCGTCACTTCCATGGAAAATATCTGTGCATCCGATACTGCCGACATGTCCGATACCGGTTCAAAAACAACCTTTTTATCGTCCACCTCTTTTACCTTAAGTTCAAACTCTATATCAGATGCTGTTGCCGTGTATATATCACCTACATTAAAGTCATAACCTTCCGGTCTGTCAGCCTCGTAATTGCCGTTTCCGCTGATTTCTGTTATAAGATTGCTGCCCGGTTCAAAAACTCCCGCCAAAAGCGAATTGTTCATTGCTGTGATCGTGCCATCCTCGGATGCCGTGATCTGATATCTCGACAGTTTTTCCTCTGCCTCATCAAGATAAAGCTGCGCAACCTCTGTATCCTTATCAAGCTGGGCAATATCGCTTGAATAATCCTGAGTATCATCGATTTTCATAATAGCCCTGTAGTGCTCTGCCAGAAGCTTATTCTGACTGATCTGCCCGCTGTAGTCCTCAATCTTTTTCTGTATCTCCCCGGATTTAAAAGCCACCAGTATATCACCCTTTTTCACATGATCACCCACTGCCACATTTACCTTTTCGAGCGTAAGCTCCGTGTTTGTCGCACCATAGGAAAACCTGGTATAGCCCTGCGCGCTCAGACTGATGGTAGTCTGCGGTGTGAGTGAACCGCTCTGTACCGTAACTGTCTGGTATGATATTTTCTCGTAGGAAGCTCTGTCCGTCTGTGCAAGCTCCTTTTGTGCCGCCCCACATCCTGAAAATAAAATAGAGGTAATTGCAGTGGCAAGTGTCAAACGCCCTATATATTTTTTCTTTTTATTAATCATATATTTTTCACATCTTTTCCAAATAAATATGAACCTGATCTATTATCTAAAAATGTAACTCCATGTATAAACTTTTTGTATCATGTATTGCATTTTTTATTATATAATTTCCCTTAGTCTCCATGCACACTTCTCTCTGATTCAGAATATCTGCTCCGGCTCAATCACTGTTCCGTCTATTGCATTTACAAATACCGGACACGATTCGACCTCTCCTCTTTGCAGCAGCTCAAGGCTCCATGCCGGGATATAGCTGAATCTCTGTGAATCTGAGCTGTCCTTTACCCTGATATAGCCAAGTGTCAGATAACGATATTGTGTATCCGCTTCCACAATATATTTATCCGGGTGGCTTTCAAGCTCATTTCTTGCAATCTTATAAATATTTGACACCGGTAAGAGCTCCACCTTCTGCTGTTTTTTCACAATGCTTACCGGCTCTGCTATATCAAATCTATAGACACCATATTCATTTACATTGAAACTGCCTGTCTCATAACCAGGACAGTCCATAGGACAAAATTTGTTATAAGCTGAATAATCAAATACATTCAGTGATTTTGAATACACTACATCATCTGCGCCAAGCGAATATTCAAGCGCATAGCCCCATATGGCTCTATGCACATCCCCCTCCTTATATACATTATCCTCAGTCTTGTTATATCCCTCCCATTCACAGTCGCTTTCTCCTGTTTTAATCATTGACTCAATTCCTATTGCCTGCATGAAGTCACCTGCTTTCTTCTTTGCCTCATCAAACGAAATATTTGCCTCATTGACATCGCTTACCGGCAGGTCTCCATCAATAAAGTCACCGTTTAAATACCTCACCGTGTCATACTCTTTCAGTGATTTTGGTCCATAGTACTGCTTCACATAGCCATCATCAAATTTAGTACTCCTCTCATCCGGATCCCCATCTGAAACGCTTTTCACACATCTGTCAAGCGGATAGCTCTGGATGCCTGATAGCACACTGTTGTCATCATCTGGCCTTGAAAACTGAAGGTGAAACCAGGTATCACCTATTTTTCCGACAAAATCATCACAGGAATCATATTCTGTGGCCTCTGTCCACACATCAGCTGCCGTTTCAAGTGCTTTTGTGCACTCAGTTTTCATATCATCATGCCATTTCAAAATCTCCTCAGAGGCATCATCCGACAGACTGTTGTTGTCCCTGTCAAGAGTCTCAATAATCTCCTCAAGCTCCTTTTTTGTCATGTGCGCATAGTCGTAATAATAGACCTGTGAATCACCAAAATATGCCTTTATCACCTTTTCCTTGAACTCCTTGGTACAAGGTATGCGCTCTACCTCTGTGACTGACATGGTATCACATTCCGGCACTCTGATATCTGCCGTGATTTTCACCTTTTCATCAGTACCACCCATATTTACTGTAAGTTCATCATTAAAACTTGTATTGGTGTCAATATCCTTTACACTGCTTACCACATTTTGGGATTTTACCTCCGTGTCCACGCCATAATCTACCTTTTTGCCGGCACAGCCTGCGAGTGATATGAGGACAAGTGCCTCGATGAGTGTCATAATTGCTTTTTTCTTCTTTCCCATAATAGTTCTCCATAAATTTTAAAATACATCCTCAGAATTGATTATTGTGCCATCTATTGCATTTACAAGTATCACATTTTTCTTTTGTGAATCAACCAGCCGCGAAAATGACCATACAGGCACATAACTGTATTTTGCAGTTTCATTCTTATCTTTCAGCCTGAAATATGTAAGCTGCATATTGTTAAAGCTTGTGTTTCTCTCAAGCTCATATTTGTCGGCATTGTTTTTTAGCTGCTCCTTAATTATCTGCTCTATATTCTTTAAAGAAAGCATCTCCACACTGCCGGATATGCTTGTCACACTCACCGGATATTCTATAACCACATCAATTATTCCATTGTCTGTAACAGTTAGCTGAATACTGTCACCCAATGTAATGTCTTTCGCATCCTCGCGAAGCATAGAGTCACATTCTGATGAATCAAAACTATCCTTAAAAACCTGTCCATCAATGCCTGTTCCATACGAATACACATATCCCCACAATGTGTTCCTGCGGCTCTCCCAGTTTTCATCCCCATTATTAAATCCCAGCCAGTTACAATCGCACTCTCCACGCTCAACCTGATTTGACAGTCCAAGCTTTCCCATAAAGTCCTGCACAATTTTTTTTGACTCTGCCGCACTTCTTGTACATTCATTTCCATCAGCTCCGGCACTGTCTGTCAGATTATCCCCCTGAAATGTCTGCGAGACATTATCATAATTTTCCTCCTTAAATGAAGGTGGTCCGTAATATTTTCCATCGAGCTTAAAGACATAAGCATTTACCCAATGCTCTTTAAATGTTACCTCACAAAATGTATCTCCTTTATAGCCGGCATACTCATCACAGCTTTGTAAATCAGAAGCAATTGTATACGAGATTTTCGCATCCGTCAGTAAATCCCGATAACCTGATAAATCCTGCTCCATTTGCTGTACCAGCTCCTGTTTTGTACTATCATCCACATCATCCCTGCTATTCATTTCATTCAGCTCCCTGGATTTTAAATCTATATAAGAATTCAATTCATCAACTGTATAATGCTCTAAATCATGATAATAATACTCTCCACCACCAAAGTACGCATCTAAAAACCTTTTCTTGTACTCTGTATCGAGCTTCACATCCTCCACTCCAACAACATGCATGGTTTCACAATCCGGCACCAGTATTTTGGCATCGATTCCCAGGGTTACATCTCCTTTTTTTGTCTGGACAGTTATATTTTCGACCCATGGCTTGTCAGTCCTTAAATCAGATACCTTAGAAGCGTTCTTTTGCTCCTTTACCTCCGTGTCCACACCATAATCCACCTTTTTACCGGCACAGCCTGCGAGTGATGTGAGGACAAGTGCCTCGATGAGTGTCATAATTGCTGCAAATAATCTCATATTTCGTGAAGATATGTTACCCCTTTTATCCATATGTGGTTCTCCTTTTTTGTGTTCCATATTGTTATAATGAGTATATATGTCAGTTGTAAACTTTTTGTATCATACATTGCATTTTTATTATAAAAACCCGGTCTGCACATACTTATGCAAACCGGGTCTATATTTAACGTATCTTGTAACTATTAAACTATACCAATTCAGGAATTTTATATCCTGCTTCCTCCATCGATTTTTCAAATTCTCCAAGGCTGACATTTGCCTCTTCGGCTGCTACATCTATTTTTAACCTTCCCTTTGAAACCAATGAATACAACATATTATTTTTTCCCTGAAGAATCCCCTCTTCCTTCTGTTCCTCACCATACTCCCTGGCATATTCCTTTGCATACTCTTTTGCATATTCCATTGCATACTGTCTTACTGCTTCGCTCATAGCACCACGTCCTTCCTTTTCTTTGTAATAAGCCACTGCTTTTGACAATGTCTCACTTTCTATCTGCTCCGGCCTGCACTGGTGAAAATCTTTCATCATCCGACCTATATCATCATTACCTTCATACCTTCCATTTACATAGATGAT
>ENA-OPAC01001092-OPAC01001092.1-human-gut-metagenome-genome-assembly--contig:-NODE-1092-length-13655-cov-2.559853_pt1 | contig 13655 bp, 14 predicted proteins | sample MGYA00241052_ERZ501420 | MGnify/ENA primary metagenome ERZ501420 (study PRJEB25962, sample SAMEA2042513) | human gut metagenome | biome: human gut; feature: human-associated habitat; material: faeces... | reverse complement strand
TACTGTGAACGGAGTGAACAGTAACGATTATTGTGAATTCTTTATGAATAAACTTGTTTTTAAATGTGCAAAGTGTTACAATATTTTGGAAAATGGTGTAACTATTCAGCAGTCACTGTGAAATCGCTGAACAGTTATAGAATGATTATGAACTGCACAAAAAGGAGACATTCCATTGTCTGATAATAAATCAAAAAAAATGCCGGGAATCCTGGCAAGGCTTCGCATGGTCGTGGGGCTGAATATCGGAACGATCATGTTTGGCATCTTATTCATATATATGGCATTCAGTGCCATATTATATTTTACAACTACTCATATTGAGTCCTATCAGGTTACATCAGGACCTTTATCCCGCAACGAAACATATACCGGTCTTGCCATACGTGAAGAAAGTTTATGCAAGGCAGATTCATCAGGCTATATTACTTATTATGCAAGGGAGGGCAGTAAGATCAATGCTTCCGGAGCGGTGTACGGACTTAGTGATACAAAAACAGCTTCTGCTCCGGCATCTCTTGCCCCGGAAGAACTTTCAAAGGTACGGACTGATATGATGAGTTTTTCCAAAGGATTCAGTTCAAGTAAATTTAACAGCACCTACAGCTTTAAATATGAACTGAAGGGAAATATCCTTCAATATGCAGAGTCTGGCAATACCTCATCTGCTCCTCTTACTTCAGATGAGGACGGTGAAGGAAATGACAGTGGTGACAATGACAAAACAGCAGATATTTATCCCGGAAATCAAACTATCTGCCAGTCCCAATCTGATGGTATCGTTTTATATTCCATGGATAATTATGAAGGAAAAACAGTAGATGCTGTAAAGGCAGAAGATTTCGATCAGAATTCTTACCATGAAACAGATTTGAAAACTTCCGACAAGGTAAAAGCAGGAGATGATATTTATACCATTATCACAGATGAACGCTGGAGCCTTCTGATTCCTTTGAGCGACAGACAGGTTGAAAAACTGAAAGACCGTTCTACAATACGTGTCAAATTTTTAAAAGACGATATGACACAAAACGGAGATTTTTCCATTATTACCATAGATGGTGACAAATATGGACAGATTGATTTCAATAAAGGTCTGATTCGTTATGCATCTGACCGTTTTTTGGACATTGAACTTGTAACCAACACAGTTGTAGGTCTGAAAATCCCTCTTACCTCTATTGTAACCAAGGATTTTTATGTGATTCCATCCAGAATGGCCACTACACAGGATAATCAGACAGGTTTTACCCTTTATGAGGGGAAAAATAAAACAACATTTAAAAATGTGAGCATTTACGCAAGCATTGATGATTCATCTGTCTCCAAACTGGCAGTGGACGAAGCAGAACAACCTCAGATTTATTATGTTGACAAGAGTTCATTTAAGGAAGGGGATGCCCTGATCAATACGGATACCGGTGAAAAATATGTGATCGGAGAGACAGATACCCTGGAGGGAGTATACTGTATTAATAAAGGCTATGCGGTTTTTCGCCGTATTGAAATACTTGATGAGAACGAAGAATATGCTATTGTATCTAAAAACACCACCTACGGTCTTTCCAGATATGATCACATTGTTCGAAACGCTGATAAAGTAAAGGAAGAAGACATTTTATACTAATTAAGGAGGCTTAATATGTTAGCTGATAAACTAAACCTTGTGAAAAAGAATATTGAAGAGGCCTGCGATACTGCAGGGCGTTCTCCCCAAGAGGTAACTCTTATTGCGGTCAGTAAGACCAAACCGGTGGAAATGCTGAAAGAAGCATATGATGCGGGTGCAAGAGTGTTTGGGGAGAATAAGGTTCAGGAGATCGTAGATAAATACGATCAGATGCCATCAGATGTACAGTGGCACATGATCGGACATTTACAGAGAAATAAAGTGAAATATATTATTGATAAAGTATCTATGGTACACTCTGTAGATTCTGTCCGCCTGGCAGAGGCCATCGAAAAAGAGGCAGCAAAAAAAGATATCTGCATGCCGGTTCTGATCGAAGTAAATGTAGCAGGAGAGGAAAGCAAGTTTGGCCTTTCAGTCGAAGAGGTATTACCATTTCTGGAAGAAATTTCTTCTTATGAGCATCTTCAGGTAAAAGGACTTATGACAATTGCACCATTTGTAGCAAATCCTGAAGAAAACAGAGAAGTTTTTCAAAAATTAAAGAAATTAAGTGTTGACATTGCGGCCAAAAACATTAATAATGTTAATATGAGCGTCCTGAGTATGGGAATGACAAATGATTATCAGGTCGCAGTTGAGGAAGGGGCCACTATGGTGCGCGTGGGAACGGGTATCTTTGGCGAAAGAGATTACTCAATAAAAGAAGATTAAAATAAGATTGGAGATTAAAATGGGCGTTTTAGATAAATTTTTAGATGCCATCAAATTAAACGATGATTACGATGATGATGGATTCTTAGATGATGATCTGTTAGATGAGGAAGAAGATGATGACTTTCTCGATGACGATTTCGATGAGAAACCAAAGAAGAAATTTTTTGATAAATTCTCTAAGAAAAAAGAATCCGACGATAATGATGACTTCGATGATGTAGAAGAGAAAGCAGTAAAGACAGCTCCTAAACAGGCATCTGCTCCAAAACAGACCGCTTCGGCTCCGTCTAAGGTTACGGTCAAACAGGAACGCGCCGAACGCCAGACACGTCCTGCAGCATCTTCCAAGATTACTCCAATGAGAAGCAGCCGCAAATCAAATCAGGGCCCAAATATGGAAGTCTGTGTGATCAAACCTTCTTCTATGGAAGATACGCGTGAGATTGCTGACACTTTAGTAGATAATTCTACTGTTATTTTGAATCTGGAGGGAATTGATGTGGAACTGGCACAGAGGATCATCGATTTCACGTCCGGTGCATGCTATTCTTTAGGCGGCAGCCTTCAGAAAGTATCTAGCTATATCTTTGTACTTGGACCGTACAATGTAGATATTACCGGTGACCTTCAGAATATTCTGGGAGGCTCTGCTCCGTCTGTAAGAGCAGGATATTGATCCAGGATGGAAAAAGACGAATTTTTTCTTAAGAGAATCCGGGAATTGGCAAATCTCTCCTGGCAGAGAGATATCGTTACATTTTCGGATTTTCTTAATTTAAATGAACAGAATATAGTCAGTAGCCTGAAACATCAGTTTCCCCAGATTGTTATGGAGACGTCCGGAGGCTATGAGAATGCGGAGCGTCAGATGGTTGCATTTCATCCTGATGCTCTTGCTTTTACATGGGAATATCCCATCGACTGTCTGAGGATTGAACCAAAAGCTCTTAAATTCTCTGAAGAGCTTTCTCATCGTGATTATCTTGGTGCACTTCTCAATCTTGGAGTAGACAGAAGTGTGATCGGTGATATTGTTGTTCAGAAAAAAGCTGCCTGGTTTTTCTGCCAGAACAAAATGACGGAATTCTTTCTTGAAAATCTGTGCCGGGTCCGTCATACCAATATTCTGATCACAAAAGTGGAGGATTCTGATGAATTTCCACGCCCTGTCCTTGAATCTGTCAGCGGTACCTGCGCTTCGGTACGTCTGGATTCATTGATCTCGCTTGCTTTTAAGACATCCAGAAGCAGTATGGTATCTTATATTGAAGGCGGGCAGGTTTTTGTCAACGGAAAACTGATCACCAGCAACGGATATGAGCCGAAAGATGGTGACATTATATCTGTACGTGGGAAAGGACGGTTCATTTTTGACGGTGTTTCTCACCAGACAAAAAAAGGACGCTGCAGTGTGCGTATTATGCGCTATGTATAAATTTTGTAATAAAAGGAGAACAGGAAAATGGCAGAACAGAAATTACTTGTAAAACGGGAAGGAGATTTCCATTATCCTATTTATTTTAAAAATGACTTTCAGGATCTTGCCGGTGCGATCAGAGAAGAAGGACTTGAAAAACGGAAAATCTGTATTGTGACAGACAGTCATGTTGCACCTCTTTATCATGAGGCAGTTAAATCAGCTCTTCAGGAAATTTCCTCTGAAATATTCTCTTTTGTATTTGAAGCTGGTGAAAAGAACAAAAACCTGAATACAGTACAGGAATTATATAAAACTTTGATTGAGAATGAAATGGACAGAAAAGGTCTGCTGGTTGCGCTGGGCGGCGGTGTTGTAGGTGATCTGACAGGTTTCGGAGCTTCCACTTACCTGAGAGGGATTGATTTTATCCAGGTTCCTACTACGCTTCTGGCACAGGTTGACAGCAGCGTAGGAGGTAAAACAGGTGTTGACTTCCTTCAGTACAAAAACATGGTAGGAGCTTTCCATCAGCCCCGCCTTGTATATATGAATATGAGTACCCTGCAGTCTCTTCCGAATCGGGAATTCACCTGTGGAATGGGTGAAATTCTTAAGACAGGACTGATCTGCGATGAAGAGTTCTTCCGTTTTGTATGTAAGAATCAGCCTGAGATCAGTAAATTGGATCTGAGTATGCTTTCCAGAATGATCCGCAGATGCTGCGAGATCAAGGCAGGTGTGGTAGAGCGTGATCCGAAGGAGCAGGGAGAACGTGCACTTTTAAATCTTGGTCACACAGTCGGACATGCAGTCGAAAAAATGAAAAACTTTCAGCTGCTTCATGGACAGTGTGTCGGAGTCGGTCTGATCGCTGCCGCTTATCTTTCCATGCAGAGAGGATTATTAACAGAAGAAGAATACGAAGAGATCAGAAAAGGGTGCCATTCTTATAATCTTCCTCTTTCTGTTGATTCACTGAATGCCGGAGATGTCCTGGCAGCAACAAAAAAAGACAAAAAAATGGAAGCCGGTCATATTAAATTTATCCTTATGGACGGGATCGGTAAAAGTTTTATAGACAAAACTGTCACAGATGAGGAACTGCTCCAGGCAATCCGGGAGATTCTGATATGACAGCTGTTTCCTCCGTATCTTCATGTATGCACTGGATTAGAGGCTGTATTATTATCCTTTTGCTGACAATTCTGGATCAGGGAAGTAAATCTCTTGTTCTGGCACAACTGAAAGATCAGCCTGATATCTCTCTCATTCCAGGAGTTCTTCAATTACGGTATCTCGAAAATCGTGGAATGGCCTTTGGATTGTTTGAAGGTAAAATTCCGGTGTTTGTGATTTTGTGCCTTTTGTTTTTTGGTGTATTTATCTATGTATATGCCAGAATCCCGAAAAACAGATATTATCTGCCGCTGTCAGTAACTGCACTGGTAATGGTTTCCGGTGCTCTTGGAAATTTTATTGACAGAGTATGCAGAGGCTATGTTGTGGATTTTATCTATTTTTCACTGATTGATTTTCCGGTATTTAATATAGCTGATATGTATGTGGTATGCAGTGGCATATTACTTGTTATGCTGGTGTGTTTCAGATACAAAAATGATGAAGATTATGACTTCTTAAGAATAAAAAAGGATTAGTATTATGGAAATTCTTAATTATCAGGTTTCTGACGGTCAGTCCGGTATCCGGATTGACCGCTATCTTTCTGAAATGAACAAAGAACTGTCACGTTCTTATATTCAAAAGCTGCTTAAAGAGCAGAAAATAACCGTCAATGGTTCTGCTGTAAAAGCCAACTACAAAGTTCAGGAAGGAGATGAAATCTCCGTAGCAGTTCCTGACATAAAAGAGCCGGATATACTTCCGGAAGATATCCCTCTGGATATTCTTTATGAAGATGATGATGTACTTATTGTAAATAAACCCAAGGGGATGGTGGTTCATCCCAGTGCCGGACATACTTCCGGAACATTGGTAAATGCTATTATGTTTCACTGTAAGGACAATCTGTCGGGGATCAATGGTGTTCTGCGTCCTGGTATTGTCCACAGAATCGATAAGGATACCACAGGTGCACTTCTTGTATGCAAGAATGATAATGCACACCGCAACCTTGCAGAACAGTTAAAAGAGCATTCTATCAGGCGCAGATACCGGGCAATCGTGGCAGGAGTACTGAAAGAAGACGAAGGGACGATCGAAGGTCCCATCGGGCGCCATCCGATTGACCGCAAAAAGATGGCTGTCAACTATAAAAACGGTAAGGATGCTGTCACACATTATAAAGTTCTGGAACGTTTCAAAAATGCCACTTATGTGGAATGCCGTCTGGAAACAGGCAGAACGCATCAGATTCGTGTGCATATGACAAGTATCGGTCATCCACTTCTGGGTGATGAAGTGTACGGTTCCGGTAAGAATCCTTATCATCTGCAGGGACAGACGCTTCATGCAATGATTCTTGGCTTTGTTCATCCATCAACGGGCGAATATATGGAGTTTACAGCTCCTTTACCTGAATATTTCGTTAAATTATTAGAAAAATTACGAAAGTAGTTTGCATTTTTTTGGAAATACTGTATAATATGTCTATCGAATATGTAACAGAAGGGAGTGCAGACTATGAATAGTACGAGTTCAATTATTACAATTGGTCGTGAGTACGGCAGTGGAGGAAGACAGATAGGTCAGGAAGTTGCCAAATATTTTGGTATTAAATGTTATGATAAAGAACTTCTCGAACACGCAGCAAATGAAAGCGGTATCTGCAAAGAACTTTTTGAGAATCATGATGAAAGACCAACTAACAGCTTTTTATATTCTCTGGTTATGGATACCTACTCATTTGGTTATTCTTCTTCAGGATTTACAGATATGCCTATGAACCACAAAGTATTTCTTGCACAGTTTGACGCAATCAAGAAACTGGCCTCCGAAGGTCCATGCGTTATGGTCGGAAGATGTGCAGATTATGCGTTGTCAGAGTATAAAGACTGTTTCAGTGTATTTGTACATGCAGATACAGACTGGAGGATTAACCGTCTTTCACAGAAACATAATAAAACTGCAAAAGAAGCAAAAGACATGATCAATAAGACAGACAAGAGCCGTTCCAGTTACTATAATTACTACACCAATAAGAAATGGGGTGCTGCTTCAAGCTACAATCTCTGCGTAGACAGCAGCAAACTTGGAATTGATGGTGCAGCAAAAGCAATCATTCAGGCAATTGAGATTTTTGATTCCATAAAAAATAAATAGGATTATATTTTTACAGATACTTTACCACATCCTTGGTAAAGTATCTGTTTTTGGATGAATTTATAACAGTCTTTTCAATTCATTCCAGATTGCCTGCGGCAATGGAATTTTGGCTTGTATGCCTCGGGATAGTGGTGTATGAACAGTAACAAGACTGCTATAATTTTTTTTAATATATATTAAATTTTCATGACATTTGTCAAAATATATGCTATAATCATACCATGTTAAAAAGGAGGACATTATGAAATTTCGTTGGGACAACCGATATTTACACTGGGGTGTAACCGCTTTTCTGGTAATTGCCGCCAGTATGCTGTTTTATTATGGCATATTTCACATGAAAACCCTGATCGTGGGAATCAAAACTTTTCTGGGAATTATGGCGCCTATTATCTATGGTGTAATCCTTGCTTATATTCTCAGTCCGCTGATCAATCTCTTTGAGCAGAAGCTGATCTATCCGCAGCTGGAAAAGCATAATATTAAGTTACAGAAAAAAGGAAAACGGGCTATTCGATGGGGATGTGTCCTTTTTTCCATGTTCCTGTTCTGGATTATCATTTACGCATTACTGATGATGGTGCTTCCTCAGTTGATCCGAAGTATCATGAGTATTATTTACAGTTTTCCGTACTATATAAAAGTTATTGAAAAGTGGCTCAATTCATTTGTTGAGCATGGATGGAAACTGAATCCTGAAATGCTCGATATGATCAACCAGTACTCTGCAAAAGCACAGGAATATCTTACTACTGATATTCTTCCGCAGATGCAGGATATGCTCAAAAATGTTTCAGCAGGTATTTTTGATATCCTGATCTTTATGAAGAATTTTCTGATCGGTGCCATTGTAGCTTTGTATGTACTTGCAGACAAAGAGAAATTTGTTGCCAAAAGCAAAATGATGGTATATGCTATATTGCCTCATAAATGGGCAAATATGCTTATACGCGTTATGCGTTTTACAGACAAGACTTTTGGTGGTTTCATATACGGAAAACTTCTGGATTCTGCTATTATTGGAGTTTTGTGTTATTTTGGAATGTTGCTTTTGGATTTGCCGTATCCAATTCTTATCAGTGTAATTATCGGTGTGACAAATGTCATTCCGTTTTTTGGTCCTTACATCGGAGCCATTCCATGTATTTTGCTTATTTTAGTAGTAGATCCCATAAAAGGTCTGTATTTTGCAATTTTTATCCTGCTTCTTCAGCAGTTTGATGGAAATATCCTTGGTCCGAAAATTCTCGGAGACTCTACCGGACTTTCCAGTTTTATGGTTATTGTTGCCATCATGATCGGGGGCGGTCTCTTTGGGGTTCCGGGAATGATCGCAGGAGTTCCTGTATTTGCCGTACTTTATGCTCTGATCTGGAGACTGATCAATCATTCTCTTAATGACAAAAAAATGCCGGCAGAAGAGGAGACATATATAAATATTGACTGTCTGGATGAACAGACAGGTGAAGTACTTCCTCTTTGCAAGGAAGAAAAACACAAGGTTTCACCGGAAGAACTGGAAGCGAGAAAAAATAATTTCTTTATGAAAATATGGAATCCGCTTTCCGGACTGGTCATAACCATATGGAAATATCTCCTGCGGATTTTAAACATAATATGGGGATATATCAAAAAAGCAGGGATTTTCCTGAAGAACAGATATGTTGAATTAAAGAATAAACGAGAGAAAAATAAGTAAACCTTCACAGTTACAAAACACACACACAGGAGTTACTATGAAGAAAAAAAAGTTATATTTGACAGCTTTTCTTTTGGTTCTGGCACTGGCTCTGCAGGGTGGAATCTTTTCCGGTTTCTCTGTACCGGTTCAGGCTGCAGCAACTTCCAAAAAGCAGACAGGATTTGTGAAAAAAAACGGAAGTTGGTACTATTACAATAAGAACGGAAAAAAAGCTACCGGCTGGTACAAAAGTGCTGCAGGAAATCAGTACTATTTCGGAAAGACAGGTGCAGCCAAAGCCGGAATTCTGACCATCAGTGGAAAAAAGTACTGTTTTAATGAAAAAGGTAAAATGCTTACTACCTGGCAGACAGTAAATGGAAAAACGTATTTCTTTGATGAAAAAAAAGGGTATATGCATACCGGATGGGTAACTACAGCTGCAGGGAATAAATACTATTTCTGGAATGACGGGGTGATACGATCCGGTTTCCATAAAGTAAATAATGTATATTACTGCTTTAATGAAAAAGGAAAAATGTATAAAAACTGTTTTCGCAAAAGCGGGAATTCCACCTATTATCTTCAGGCCAATGGCACTATGGCAAAAGGTCGTCTGAAAGTAAAGGGAAGCTGGTATTCCTTTAACAGAAATACCGGTCAGCTGGTCAGAAGCGGATGGTATAAAGAAACAGACGGTTCTTATTATTATGCAGCTTCAAATGGTAAACTTGTCAAAGGCTTCTATAAACCGGATTCCTATTATCGGTATTTCAGGAAATCAGATTGTAAACTGGTTACGGGATGGCAGACGATCAACGGACACAAGTATTATTTTAAGAAAACTAATGGAATCCGTTACGATGATATTATCCTGAAATCGTCATCTGGGAAAAGATATTATTTTGAGTCTGACGGAAAACTTGCCAGCAGTAAGTGGATCACGAAAAAAAGTGCTCATTATTATGCGAAATCAGATGGGGTGCTGGCCTCTGGATGGCTGACAGTAGACGGAAAGAAATATTATATGAACCCTTCTACATGTGAACGTGAAAGTGGGTGGGTTACTGTAGATGGAGAGAAGTATTACCTGAGTTCCTCCACAGGTGCTCTGGTTACAAATCAGTGGATTGATGATAATCATTATGTTGGAGAAGATGGTTCTCTTATTCCTGACTATCAGAACGGAGTTTCTTTTCGGTGGCCTTTAAGCTCCGGTTATTCCTATATCAGCAGTTATTTTGGAAACAGGGAATCTCCGGGAGGAATCGGTTCTACCAATCATAAAGGAATTGACATTCCTGCTCCTACAGGAACACCGATTTATGCGGCAGCATCAGGAACCATTGTTGCCATGCTTTCACCGGCATCGTCAGGCGGTGCCGGATATTATACCAAGATCAATCATGATGGAAAGGGACTTATCACAGAATATATGCACCAGTCTAAATTTAACCCAAATCTGAGTGTAGGAGATAAGGTCAAAAAAGGTGATATCATCGGATATGTAGGAAGCACCGGGAACAGCACCGGTCCTCATCTTCATTTTGGGGTTATGGTTAATGGGGTAAATCAGAATCCTCTGAATTATGTGAAGAGACCGTCATAATTAACCGGTTTCAGACACGCTCTAGTATATCGTTTCGCAGACAAGCGAGTGGTATAGTTATTTTCATTTTATAAATATATAAAAAAGGATATATGGTATATGAAGGAAGAATCAGAAAAAACATACACTTATTACAGAAAAGCGCAATATCATGAAACAGACCAGATGGGCATTATCCATCACTCTAATTATGTAAAATGGATGGAAGAGGCCAGGATTGGATATATGAGCCGGATGGGTTTCAGCTATAAGAAAGTAGAAGAGTTGGGAGTGATTTCCCCTGTTGTGGAAATTTCAGTTGCATATAGAAAGCAGGTTTTCTTCGATGATGAAATCCGGATCCGCGTTGGCATTAAGCAGTATAATGGAATTTCTCTGGAATTTAATTATGAATTTTTTAATGCGAGCAGAAATGAAATCTGCACAACCGCTTATTCCAGACATTGTTTTCTAAAAGATGGGAAACTGATCGCTCTCAAAAAAGAGCTTCCGGAATTGAATCGCATTATTACAGATTGTCTGTAAAACTATAGTTTTCCGGGAAAACGAAAAGTGGAGGTATTGTTACAAAAGAGAAAAAGACGTTCCGGAAGACCTTCCAAAAATGACGAAACTTATGGTTGACGGAAAAGCCTTGTATATACATCGGGCAAACTACCAGATTATTGACAAAAAATTGCTGTAGAAAAAATTCAAATTGAACGCTAAGTAATTAATTCAATCAGTGTTTTTGAGACATGAAGGCAGAAAAAAGTTATTATTTGATAAATACAAACAATTAGCACGCAAAAATAAATCTGGAAACAATAAATGGATGTACTGGTTGGCAACAATAGGATAACATAAAAACATACGAAAGTAGTATGTTTTTATGTTATCTACATCTATACGACAAACGCGAGTTTTTCATATAGATGTAGGCTGCAGCTGTCTATGCGCTGTAATCGTTTATTGACAAAGGCATTTTCTCTGCAATTATTAATCATTATCAACTTTGATGATTTATATGTCTTAAATATTCTCAACAATATTCTTAACATACATTAAGAAGTTATAAAATAATTTTTTTAAGGAGATTTTTTATGGATAAATATATTGATTATTATAATGATAGCAAGAAAGTCACTTACCACGAACAGACCGATATTTCAAATATTTTGAAGCTTCGAGCTGTTTTGAAAACACTGCCTGATTTCTGCAAGGATTATTTTCGTGCTATGGATCCGCTTACTACTACCAAAACACGAATTTCCTATGCGTATGATATCCGAATCTTTTTTCAGTTTCTCCTGGATGAAAATCCTGCCTTTAAGGACTATTCCATGAAAGATTTTACCGTTGATGTTCTGGATCAGCTTAAAGCTATAGATATCGAGGAATATCAGGAATACCTTAAAGTATATAAAAATGGTGATAAAACAGAAACCAATGGTGAACGTGGCCTGAAAAGAAAAATTTCTGCATTGAGAAGTTTTTATGCATATTATTATAAACATGAATTTATCCAGACGAACCCAACTGTTCTTGTAGATGTTCCGAAAACTCATGAAAAAAATATTATACGTCTTGATGCTGATGAAGTTGCCATGTTATTGGATCATATAGAGCACTGCGGCGATGAGCTTACCGGACAGAAACGTGTTTATTATGAAAAAACCAAGGAGCGTGATCTTGCCATCGTTACTCTCCTGCTTGGTACCGGGATTCGTGTATCTGAATGTGTAGGACTTGATGTTGAAGATGTTGATTTTAAAAATAATGGGATTAAAGTCACCCGAAAAGGTGGAAATGAAATGGTTGTATATTTTGGACATGAGGTAGAAAAAGCTTTGAAAAAGTACTTGGAAGTTCGTAAGAATATCGTTCCTGTAGCAGGGCATGAACACGCTCTCTTCTATTCTACCCAGCGAAAAAGGATTGGCATCCAGGCTGTTGAAAATCTGGTAAAAAAATACGCAGGTGCCGTTACGACCACAAAAAAAATCACACCACACAAGCTTCGCAGTACTTACGGTACTACTTTGTATCAGGAAACAGGCGATATTTACCTTGTAGCCGATGTATTAGGTCACAGAGATGTAAACACCACAAAGAAACATTATGCAGCTATGGATGATGCAAGACGTCGTAAGGCGGCCACAGCGGTGCATTTACGCGAAGATTAAAAACATAAAAAGATAAGTATGAAAAATGACAGATATGTCTCTGGAGTTTTGTATAGACTTTAAATAACAGACATAAGACATATCTGTCACATACTTGATTCTGTTTGGTTGATGATATGTTTTTCAGAATTCTATTTACTAACTGTTAAAGCTATTTTTATTTATCAAAATCAGTTTCAAATACACCTTCCGGAGTACGTATTGTCAGTAACCCAAGATTGAATTCATCATCCATTACAGTAATATGATATTCAAAAATAACATCATCTTCAACCTTGGAAAGTAAAACGTAAGAGCCATTTTCTTTTCCTTCAATTTGGTCGCAGATATCTCCGTAAACCATTTCACCGGAAATTGCTCTTGGATATCCTGCATCTTTAATTTTTTGCTCAATTATTCTGTATAATTCTTCCATATATCTCTCATCTCCTAATATTTATTGTTTTTCCATGATAACAGGTATGCTTACAAAATGCAATAAAAAGGATATCTGCTGAAAATATCTTAACAGGTATCCTTTTTATTTATGTTATGTAGTTTTTAGTATTAATAATAAAAGATGGTTATAAAGCTACACTGATCTTACCATGGAGCGCTTCAGGAATCTCTTCTTTGTCTAAAGATACGCTAATTACAAAAGTAACATTAAATTGTTTACCAATCTCATCTAACTGTCCCAGAGTACCTGTAATGTCTTTATCTTCCAATTTTGCTACCTTAAGGAAACTGTCAAGATAAATCTGCTCAAGATCGTGATCCTGAGAAAGGATACCACAGATAAATCCTACAAATTCATCTGCATTCTTAATAGGGAATCCGGATACATCAATAAGACGTACTTTATTGTTGAGTTCATACATATGTTTTGTGCTCTTGTCTAAGTAGACAATACTTCCATTTGCCTCTTTTACCGCACCATTTACCTTATCTAACAGTACTTTTGTTTTGCCCTTGCCTTTCTTTCCTACAATCAGTTCAACCATGCTGTTTTCCTCCTTAGACACATATAATATTAATTTAGACTAAAAACTTTAATTAATATGTTTTATATTATAGTGCATATTATTCAAAAACACAAGTGGTATTTATATTTTTTTGTGAAATTTTGTTGAAAATATGTTACTGTTCACACACCACTGTCCCGCGAGGTG